>Ga0116228_10001898_pt1 | contig 17691 bp, 15 predicted proteins | sample S1TSphfallax_2_FD_89694 | JGI IMG/M metagenome (GOLD analysis project Ga0116228, IMG submission 89694) | Host-associated microbial communities from peat moss isolated from Minnesota, USA - S1T2_Fc - Sphagnum fallax MG | ecosystem: Host-associated > Plants > Peat moss > Unclassified | place... | reverse complement strand
GTAGTGGGGGGGGGGGAGGGGAAGGTTTTTTTTTCCGCCTCTGGTGCGGTGGGGGGGGGGTGCGATCTGACCGTCATTCCTTCCCTTCGGACAGTTGCGATGCTTTGTGGAGATTAGGTCCTGGTTTGTACACCTGACCGGTGCGAAAACCGTGGTGGTCCAACCCCCATCATAGACTGACACCGATTGCCCACTGCTTCACCGGCCTTTCCCTCCCCCACCCCCCAAAACCCCCGTCACTGACTGACTAAAAGATGTAGTGAATTAATATATTAGATTACTAGCATTCGTCTCGAACATGGAGTCTTGGGGTACTTTATGAATGATGCACATTTCCTTTGTAGTTGAATGTGAAAATGAGTGGACACGAACATTTCCTTTGGAAGTTGTCTCCTTAACGTACACGCGACATGTGAGCCAATTGTTGGGATTGAGGTGATTTTGGTTCTATCATGCCATTATGGTTTGTGGTGATATTGTCAGATGGAAATGCAAATCCACATTATATTTGTCTAGTAGCTTTGGTTAGTGTGAGGATTCAATTGTGTCAAAAGTTATACACTCAAACTTGTACATGCATGGCATCAATTGTGGTTTGCAAATTATATATCTCAAGAAGCAGATTGAGGAAATCCAGGGCAAAGATGTCTTTCCTTGTTCACAATATTTTTTCATTAATCAAGGGATGGTTCTTAAAGATGACATAACCATGGATGACAACAATGTTTCATAAACTAGTTTCCTCGTTGTCATGCTGACTAAAGTACATATGATCATGATGTGGATTATGTGATTTAGACACATATGAGTTGATTTCTCTAGGCAACATAAAATTGACAATTTTTTTGCTATGGTTAGTTTGAAGTTTAGATTGAGATTTTAAAAAGGTATGGTAGCAATGAAGATTTGTAGAATTCCATTGGCTTACGTAGCGATATGTGTCTCCAAACAAAGGAACCATCAACTTTAGATTCATCTCAATTAGAAATTGTTCCTATTTGATTCTTCCCATAATTATGTCCCCATTATTAATTGGAATTGTCTAGTGCATTTGTTGTATTCATATCCATGGTGATGTGAATTCTTGTTTGAATTCAAGATTACCTCTTTCTTATTCCTCTAACACAAAATTGAAATAGCTCATGTTTGGCATGTCTTATTTTTATTACCACTATTGTGGCTCCAAGTGAATTAATTAAACTTTGTTTTCAACATTGATTGATTTTAGGCATTTGTAATGGTTGTCCATTTGCCTTCTCCAACTTTTCGTACCTCTTCTCTATGAGTTGTCTATCCTTGAATAATCTTGCCTATTTTTGCACGTTTTGGAAATTTCAAGTGTGAGAAAATGAGAACAAGTATTATGTTTAGTTGCAAGTTGTGCAAACCCCACATAAATGATCCTTGGCTAAAAATCTTTGCTTAAGATTTGATTCCTAAAGTACTTTCATCTCACTTGTTCAAACATCTACATATTATCTTGAATGAATGATTGCAAATTAACTGAATGTACAATTGGAATGCAACATTAATATTGCATTAGGCAAAAAACATACATTATTTTGTAGGATTGTCAAATATAGGACTAGTATGGCTTCATTTTTTTAATGTTGTATTCTTATCAATTGATTTTTGCAACAAAACACCTTTAACTACATTTGATGTCACTACACCAATTTTTAGAGGTTCACTATATGCATCATTCCTTGTTCACCCTTAACTAATGGGCTAAGAGGAAGTTGATGCCAAAAACCATTACTATTAAACAATAGATGTGCATGATTTGTTCACATTCAAAATGTATACCATAAGAAGGTCAAAGCAAGATAAAGTAGACAAAAAAAAAAGATGTTTCCACTTCAATCCTATGCCACTCATATAACTACCATAATGTAACATCATTGAAAATATGTGTCAAGTAACATTAATTTTCTCTACTGAATTTATAAGAATGAATTTTGAATGAATTTAAAAATAGATAAAAAATACATTTGAAATCAATTGAAAAATACATGTTCAAACTTACTTTTTGGTTAGAAAGATTAACAAAATTGATATGCAATAAGTTAGGAAATGAAAATCAACATATGTTTTAACTGGTCATCCAAAAGAAAACCCCAATTTATTTTAGTAAGAACCTACTTAGCACCTATTTGAAACCAAAAGCTCACATTCAAAAGTAAATGTAAAAAGCTATTTTTATTTTGAAAAAACTACTTAAAACTCACTTTTACAATTTGAAATATGAAAATTCATGCACATTAATGTAAACATATGTTATTTTTAATCATTGAAATGAAAACATTCAATGTTCCACAATTTTATAACGTTTTGTTGAAATTTTAAATCTACTTCTTCAAGTTTTGACAAGGTAATCAAATTTGTTTTATCTTGCTTACACCCAAGATAAAAATATCAAGATTATGAGAAGGGTTACAATTGAAATTTGAGTCCAAAGTTTGGCAACAAGGTCTTTTGTGAATATTTTGAATCTCACCTTTTCACCCATAATTGAAATGTGTGTCTTTATAGAGGTCTTTGAAGCTTTAAACAAGGCACCTCACACAAGACAATTTCATTTCCCCACAAATTTTGTTGTTGGACATTATTAAACTTGGGTTCCTCGATGTTGCGCACTACCAATGACAATCTACCATTTTATTTTTATAATGTGCTTGAATGTGAGTATTTGGGGGATGGAGATATAGTTTTATTATTTATGTTGTCATGAAAATGCAATCACATTCGTGGCACATTGTAAATAGATTTTTCTAGGTTTAATTCAAATGTTATATTGGTTACATATGTTATTGTGAGAAGTCCACAAGATGAATTGTTCGGTTGTTGCATAACATTTGCATATGAATACAATAAGTGTTTTACATTTATGATGTTAGTTAATAATTGAATGGTGTCATTTGGTAATTTTTTTGTTGTTAGTATATTTGAATCATATATTGTGCAATGTATGTTTAATGTGGATGCATGTATTTTGATTAAGATAAAATGATTATTATGTATGAAAATGTGTTGAAAATAGTTGGTTAAGTATCTATGTATAATTCCTATGATTGCATATGTGTGTTGTTGGTATCCTAACAATTGTAATTTTTGAACATATAATATTTCCATTACGGCTGTTAAATGTTGATCATTCAACCATCCATTTGGATTGAGATGAATATTTTCATCATGTTTAGTTAATTAGAATTTTTCATGCTAATAATTGATGATATTGTTATCAATATTGTCATTGTCTAAATCACCAATCATAATTAAATGTTTGTTTTTTTCTTTGTGGGATTTCAATGGATTATTGTTTTGGATTTTTTTGTTATATTATGTTTTCAAATAGGTTATAACATTTATAAGGATCTTTTTTTGAAGTTAGCTTTGCACATGTCTTGCATAGTAATATTTTGTAAGATTATGAGTCCATTTATGGATCATAGACATGATAAGGTTATGTATATGTTGTGCATATTTAAACGCACATTGTCAAGTGGTTGTCAAAGGTCTATGATTAAGTTGTCAAATGTTTGTCCTTGTGCTTTGAAGTTTGTGAGACGAAAAGCTAGGGCAATTGGCAATTGATATCTATTGATTGTGAATGTTTTGGAAGTGTTTAATTCCAATATGTGATGGTGATATTGGAAATTCCTTGATATGGGTATTATCGGTATGACTTTTTTAGGGAGGCCTTCTAATTTTATGTTTTGTAATTTTGTGTTATTTTCAATGAAATTGTCAAAATTGATCAAGACACTTACGAGGGGATCCATTGTAATGTCTTTTTGTATCCATTCCGAATCTATGAGGGATATATTTTTTATGTATTTGGTGACATTATTTACAATTCCAAGTTTAATATATAATTTTTTAGTAATAATGATTTTCATTCCTTTATAAATTTAAAGGAAAGGTGCTAAACGTTGAGTTTTAGATGTGGACATTGTTTGTCTTATGATGTATTTGATATCATTACATAGTGGACCTCTTTGTATGTGTCAATTGCGACATTACTGTAACATTTTTGTTTTGATATTTTGGAATGGATATTTATCATGTAATGGTTTATGGCATTTTGTAATTTGTTCCAAGGAACTATAAAAGTTGTTGTCCTCCATGGATCATCAAATCAGATGACATTTAAATTAAATAGAAAATAGGTTTTTAATAAATCAAAATTTGATTTTAAAATATTTCCAATTTGAAGGTTTTCTAAAAGGTTAGCACATTGAATGTCTTTGTTTTGTCTCATTTGCCTTATTAGGATAATACTATTTGGTTGAATGTAATTCTCCCAAAGGCTTTTTACCTATGATTTTTTTTTGTATTAATTTTGTGAATGTAAAAATTGATTGTATGTGTGTTGAATACAACGGTGTGTCATTGATTGGTGGAAATTGTAAAAACTCTCCCATGAACATTATGTTGATTCCTCCAAATGGTAAAATTTGTATTGTAATTTGCAAAAGATAGTACATATGTGAAATGTAAATAGATGTTTTTGTGATGTAATAAATCAATGATTTATTGTCTTTGCCAAAAGTTGTTATAAATTTCAAATGATGATTACATCTTGAAGCCAATAATATCCATGAATTTGCATTATTTAACCATTTATTTGTTATTTTTATATGTTTAAGTCTTATCTCAATGTTGAAATGAGTTTCATTGACTATATCTGTTGAAGGAATCCATACTTGCATTATTTTTTTAACGCATTAACATATGTTTTTAACATGTTAGATTACATATGTGTCGATTACATATATTCATCAATTTATGAATGTCATTTTGGAATAGTATTGTAAATGTTTTTTCTTCGAGATCTAATGGCCTTGTGGTGCAATGATGTATGTTATCAAGATTGTCATCAATGCAATTTGTAATTGTTGTTATTGGACATGATTTATACTGATTGATCTTTCTTGTAATTATCTCATTTAAATAATTAATCGTATTTTGTTGAAAAATATCATCATCAAGTAATGTTTGTATGAGTGTGTTGGGATTTGGAAAATCATTAAGCCATAATAATGTGTGGATATGTAAACTACCATTTTTTGTAGTTTCATAACATCCATAATGAACTTCTATGTGACCGAGAACACCAAATTGTTGTTAGATAAATCCTTTGTGTTTTTCACTTGTAACATATATTTGAAGATAACATTGACAATTGTGTGTACAAATATAGCTTGAGCTTTTGGATTATTACTGCATATTTGCATCATTCATTTTTTGTTAACATATTTTTGTCATAAAATAAATCAAGATTTATGTTTTGTCCACTTAAAATTGCTAACAAAGGATGATGAACAAATGTGGGGTTTAAAGTGAAAAACAAACTTGGGGTTCCCATAAAATTTATCATACTGAAAATTTGGTTTATTTGCGTTGCACGACTACTTCAAAAAACCATGACATATTTACAAGAAACTTTTAAATGTTGTAATAAACTACATATATATTTTTTGTAATTTATGTTTTGTAGGTTAGTAATAATGTCATCAAAATATGTAGTTTGTATTTCATCGAGGAATTCTCTTTCATTCATGTTTGATGATTTTGATACTATTAATTTAGCTCCAAGACATATTTATCTACGTTGTATTATGTTGAATATAAAAAATGGAAATAAATGATGTTTTGAAAACTAATAACCTCATTCAAATTCATCACTACAAAAAAAAGGTGTCCATGTACATCAAGTGATTTCACTAGATATAGTGAATGGGGACCATTAAAGAAGTAGTGAATTCGTTGGTCTAATGAACGAGGACTAGTGAACTGCACCCACATTTTGTAGTAGTGCATTAAATGTTTTACATGAGTTTATAATGATAATTTTATGGGTATGTTGTTCATTTTGGGGACACTAATTCCAAAAGGAAATAAAATAGGAAACATGCATGTTTTAGAATTTGGATTGTTGTATTCATTTATCATTGTGGTGCAATGATTATAAGATAAATATTGATTACGATGTAAATTTTGGAATGCATCAGTCATTTGTTTGTGTTCATTTATGTTTATGCCATCAAAATTTATTAAACTTGCTATTTTTATGACATGTTCAATTTCATTGTACTTTATTTGTTGATGTAAGTTTCTAATATTTGTATAATGTTTGGCATTTGCAAGTTCAACATTTATTGATTCGAACATTGATATCATTATTGGCTCTAGTATATAATTTTCAAGCAACGTGCTTATAACATCAGTATTTATAGTTTTATTTTTGTATCCTATATGATTCATTTTTTAACCATGTGAATCATATGGTCACAACAAATTTACGTACATATAATAATTTACAACTTTTAATTAATTTTATAGGTCAATGTGAACTTCCAACAAAATGTGCTACAATAGTATCATATAATGATTCTAATGTTGATGGTAATGTGTATAAAAATTTTACGACACTAAAAATCTTGTCCAAAATTTACAACATTTCCTTTGAGTGCGTGTTGACTTGTTGTGCTCCCTTTATTGGTATACCTCAATTTGACCAATATGATATAACAACAATAACATGTTATCAAGGTTTTTTCTACCCTTGTCAATTTGGGTAATATTTTTGGGTGTGATGCCAATCCATAAACCATTGGCTAATGCAAGTTTCGACATTTTAATATTTTTCAAGGAAATGTAACGTGTTTTACATGTTGAAAAGTGATGTTCAATAGTTGAAATATCTTGATTTGATAACAAGACTCCTTCCAATTATGGATGCATGTGTTTGATATCATTCAATAATTCTTCTAGGATGAATTTGATATCATATTTGAAATTAAATCTAAGATTCATCTTGAATAAAATTTTCATATGTTTTAGTTCAAAATCAAGATTTGAAATATCGCATATTATTACTTTATATATAAATTATTTTCATTTCAATTGCAACAATGGCCAAATTCAAAGTTCGATTTTTTTATGAAATTGTTGAATTGTTTTAGACAAGACATGTTATTAAGCATGTTGATTTGTGGTGGAAAAACATATGATTGGTATTTTTGCAATTATTTGAATAAATATTTCATCTTTTAACATTAATTATTTTTAAATTATTTTTCATATTCTTCTTTTAATTTGTCTAAATTGTTTTTCCTCTACTCTCGCCTTTGGGCATTCTTTTTATCTTTTAAAAAAATAAAAATAAAAATTTGAGTTTTTTTTTTTATAGTTTGAATTTTCATTATGAATAATGTTGGAATTGTACATATAATGAAACTCAAAATTGATAAAATTATTGTATTGATTTTATGATGTTTGATATTTGAAATGCACATGAAACAATATAATGATGCAATGGTGATTTCAACATTTAAAAAGAAATAAATATCCACATTAACAAATGAATTTTATGAACAAATGTGTCTTTTTATCCAATTAAACAAAAATGTTTAAAGGGTTTAAGGTTTAAGGACATCGTGTTCATATGATAAGTCTATGGGTATCATAATTGTCTTTGATTAAGTTTACTTGATTTAATAATTTAGTTATTGTTACTTCTAAAGTTAATCCATGTTGTTTGGAAGCAAAGTGCCTCTAATATCTAATGTAACATTTGACAAAAACTACATCTTTTGGATTTATTGTGTTTCCATCAATGAATTTGTTATTCTTATCAAAAAATTCAATTGTGTCAAATTCTTCTAAAGTGTCATTTTCTATGGCAAATTTTGTTTTTTCCATGGCAATTTAAACAATCTTGATGTTGTTGTTGTTTTTGTTTTTAACAATTTTTTTCCAAAAACAGCTTCTTGGTTATCATGTCAGGTTAAATCATTACATTTTTTTTTTCAATATTGACTCCAGTTTGATATTTTATTTTGATATTCTTTGATGAATTTTGACTCATTCAAAGAAATGTAAAATGTTGCATCTACATATGTTTTAGCGAATGACACTTGATTGTAATTTCCTTTTTCCCCCACCCAACAAGATCCCGCAACTCTAATGAGTAATGCAAAAGCCGTTTTTTTTTGTCTTTGGGTTAAAGAATGTGCTATGATAGTTTGAACCTTTTCGGAATGTGCCCCATTCGACATCTTTTATGTTGATGATGTGATAATCATGCTTTTTGTATTGATCATAAATAGTTTCTCGAATGTTATATTCCTACAAATAAATTTAACGACTTATAATTTTTTTTATTTGTATAATTAATGGATTTTATGTGTGTGATATGTTTAAATATATGAATTTGTTTTGAATTGTGTTTATGCAAAGACACTTACCTTGAATTTAGATGGGATTATAATGTTTTATTTGTTGGACTTTTCCATTTTGTATAACTGTGACAATACATATACGTGATAAATATGTTTAAAGTCTATTTGTTATAGTTAAAAATGATGAAATAATTATGAACGAGGAATTTTTAAAATAAATTTTATCATTTTATTCAAATGATACAAACATAATGAAGGTGAATGATTCATCATCATATATGTTATTGGAATTTAATTTAAATAAATTATTAATTATTACTATTTAAAAATGGGGTTATTTTATTATTTATGATGTATTTAAATAAACTTTAATACAATTTAAATTTATTGAAAAAAGTTTGTTGATGTCAAAAAAAAATTTATGTTCTATATTTTTGAAATGGGATTTTTTTTCATAAAATGTCATTAGAGTGAAAGTAATTTGTCACGCAAGGTTTCCAAATCAATGATATGCAAGTCTCCTAAATTTAAGAAATTTTTATTTTGTGAATGTTTTGAAAACAAATTCAATTTTTCCTAAAAACATTACACTGTGTGTTTTGAGATTCCCATAAAAAAAAATTCATATTTTTAGGTGTTTTCATTGGTGAGTCAAATTGCTAACCATTCAAGTGTATTATCAACAAGTTTTTTCCATTCACTATTGAGTCTTTTCAAAGTGAGTAGATGATTGTATGTTGATAATAACATATGACCACATTTATGTATGTCAACTCATATTATGTGACTTGCTACTTTTGATGGCATTTGTTCTACTTCATTTTCATTCAACAAGTACCAATATCAATCTTCATTTACCTCCATTAAAATAATGTTGTGCATTGCTTTTGGAAGTAACAATGGTGTTATAATGTCATTTGGGAAAGATTTGATGTATGAACCAACCATTAACAATTTATTAAATATACAAATGAATAATGAGTATTATTTTTTTGTTATTTCAACGATGATATATATATATATTTTTTTTTGCAAAGAAAGAATTATTTGTAAGTAAAAAAAGTTGTATTGAAGTTGAAATGATTGTGTTTCAAAAAATTTGATGTCTTCAATAGAACTATAATGAATTACACATTTTTATTTATTATGAAAAACTATAAACATGAGACCATTTGAGAAGCCATATTTACAATTATTCATTGTACCTCCTACAAAGTTGAAATATTTTACATTTGTAAAATTGAATAAGATTTCATTATGAGAAACATTCCATGAATAGTTGATTGTGGAAAGAAAATAAATGTGTCGATGATGAGTTACAAAATAAACCTATAACATTATAACCCACTCATATCAAGACTAAATTTTTAAACATATATTGTGAATTGAAATAAATTTCATGTATTTAAAAAATTCTTCCATATAGGAAAAGAGTAGCCCTTTTGGCCCTTCATATAGAGTGAGCCATCCAATCTTCTTAGGTTGGGATTGTGTCTTGTAATTGTTTAAGCTCAGAATTGTGCAACAAGGAAAGTTTTGATTGACCCTATTGTTGACTTTTAAGTAATCTTCCACATGAAGTGGAGTACAATTATTTGATGGCTTAAAACTTCAACTATTTTTAAATTAAAGAAAATTTGTCATAGCTTAAAGTACACCTATAGATGTCATATGTGTTTCAATATAGAAACCCCATGAATTGCCAAATTTCAAAAGCCTTTCAAATATCAAATGAACCAGCAATCAATCTGACTATTTCAACTTCATGTGAAGATAGAGAAGAAAGAAAAGAAAGGAAACCCCATTTTAGAAAAATGCTACATTGAAAATATGAATTTATCCATTGTTGAATCTAAAGTCAATTTAGCATGCTTATAAGTTTTGCTAGAAGTATAGAATAAAAGTCTAAAACCATAAGGATTTTGGGTATTTAGAGAAAATGGAAAGTATCAATTCAAACATGTTTCAATTCACAATTGTACACTATGACACCAATCTTGTTTTTCCCTTGTGTTATGAGAATTCAATTTCACTTCAATGACCACAACAAACAAGTATATAGTTTAAAATTGAAACTCAAATTATTTTTTAAAAAAACCAAAAGTTAAAAGAGGTGGAAAATAAAAAAAGCATGGAGTTGATACTTACAAATACTTTTGTGAATTTGGGACAAAGCAAACAAAAAAATCACGAGTGATTTTGAAACCATTTCTAGTTTCAAGCTTGAAACTATATTCAATTTCAATGCTTGAAATTCTTGTGTGATAAGGGTTTAGGGTCCATCAACATAGATAAGCACATAAACAAAAAGGAAGTAGTTGCTTACTAGGTATATGGGTAAGGATTGATTGTTTACATATCATTGCTTGTTTTGGACTCTTGACGAGACAAAAGGGACCCAAAATTAAATGCCGCATAAATAAGCAACAAATGTTTTTGTTCAAAAAGAAAACTTTTAGCCATGAACCATATCAAGTAAAATGATACACAAATTGTGAGGTTGACATGTGAAACTATGGTCATGTTACAAATGCAATCTTATCACTTGTGGGCTACACGAGGTGCTAGTCAATTTTTTTTTGTAGGAAAACAAAATTAAGTCAATTTCTAATGTTAAATGTGTAGCTCACTCGTTGAATGAGAAAGTGTTCAAGTTTATAAAGCAAGGACACTATGTTTAGATTCATTTTAGAGTATAGTAGCCTAAGGGATTTTGGCCCTTATGTAATAGGTATATTTTTTATATGAGGATTTTTCGAAATATGATATTTTGGCTTGTGTTGAAAACTAATATTAGTCTCAAAGTTACAATATATTGAAGGATTTTGGTTTCTTGTAGAAGATTTGTTTGAAGATTGTATCATTGCATGGTGAAGCATTTGAATTTTCATAATTATTTTTTTGCCTTAAGATACTTTTGAATGCAAATGGCAAGGCCATAGTGTGACACACCTCTTGTTAATTTTAAGTTTTATTTTCAACCATCTTTAATGTAAACCATCACCTTCAAGAACACAAACACACACACATTCATAAATCTTTTAGTTTTAACATCCTTTGTTTCACATTATGAAATTGATCACAACAAGTTCCTTTCCAACATGTAAGTTATCACCTTCCTTTATGGTACTATAAATATTCAAGGATTTTTTATATTGAAAAGGCCCCTAAGGTAGGCCTTTCTTTCTCAATTTCCAAAATTTCCTTAAATATATTTTAAGTCAAAAAATGGTTGAATAAGTTTACAATTATATGTACAATGTGTGATTCAAGAACATAAAATACTGTCAAACCTTCTTGGAGTTTGACATCCATATGTGTAGCCCTAAGTCCCATAAGCCTACATGGAAGATTGCATATCATTTAAGTGCATACAAGTCAAGGCCTTATTATAGGCTCCTTCACTTGCCCATCCAACTAAGTGTATTTGCCCAAAGGGCACTTGTGTACATGAATTTACACTTGTCTAAAGTAGCATGCAAAACTTCAAAAACCAAATAAATTTATAGAATAGAAGGTGAGCAATAAAATGAAAAATTCGTCATTTGGTACAATAATAAGTATTATGTTTTTCAATTATCTTTCAAATGATTAGATACATGATAATGATGGCGCATGCAAAGCATGAAGGAACTTTTGAGGAGCAAGGACATGTAACTAAGTTAAATCCTAGACTTGAAACTTGACAAAAGTGAAGAGACCTAATCGAAGGCAATTTGGAAGTGTAATCGCTCATTGAATCTCCAATTGCAGCCCTAGATTAGTCCTTAATCTTAAGGTTATCTAGATAAGGTAAGAAAGAATAATGTTGTAGCAAAAAAAAATGATGATGTAGATGGTGAAGAAAGGAATGAAGTTGAATTTTTTATAGTTCATGCGATTTTATGGTTAAGGCGGTTTTTTGCTAGTGCCCTTCCTCATTCCTCCTTTGTTTCATCGTCTCTAGGATGAAGAAGGTGAATTATGGTAGAAGCTTTAGGCCCATGAAAGCATTTTGGCTGAAATCAAGCCATTTGAACTCTAAAAAATCATTGATATGTGGATGGATTGAACTTGAAAGGTTGTTCCCAAATGCAAAAAGCTTTTGTATCATAAGGAGGTTGCTAATTTTTTGGGGAAGTTTTTTGTTTTTGGCTATGTTTGTGGGTTCTAAAAACAAGTGGATGGAAGGCTAAAAAAGTTGTAGATGGAGGTGGAATTCTATGTAAGAGTGAGGTACAATGAACTCATATTTAATCAACATAATGAAAACATAGTTAGAGGAATTCCAAGGGATTGGAATAAAAGGATTCACAATGTGAATAGAGTTCCAAGACCAAAGTTTCGACATTACACATATTGCCATCAGATTCGACATTTGATCAATGAATGTCCATTTATTGAAAATAATGTGAGGCAAGGATTTGCTAAGCATTTCCAGAATTTGAATTTGAATTTGGAACTTGCAAGAGTAGGGAATCATGACATATTGAGCTAAAGGATCTATACCGTGTCAAAATTATAGATAAACTCAAAAAAAGAAATTGGATAGAAAATAGAGTGGAAATGAAAGCTTAGATTATGGTAAATGTCATACCTATTTTTGTACATTACAATTTTATAGGCTTCATGGGTTCATTCCAAATCCGTGCAAAATTTGTTATTTCATGGGTTCATATCATTTACACACAAATGTCATGCATTATTTAAATACGAAAGTCGTGTGCACAACTTTCATGTGTAAATATTATGAGTAGACACACAACATTTGTGTTTAAACAATACAAACAAGCATATGATGTTTATGTTTAAATAATGCACACAATATTAATGTTTAAATAATACAAGTAGATGAATGACATTCGTGACTATTCCATACAAACCTATGAAAAACAAATTTCGCATGACTATTATTACCAAATTGTGACCCATGAAATTTATGATGTAGCTTTTATACCAAGTTTGTTACATCAAAACAATATTGGAGTTACCTATGCAAGAACTTAAAATTTCATAATGGAACTAGTAAGATTTGCGCCATTATATTTTGTGGCAATGACCTAGTATATGATTATAGTTATTGAATCTTCATTTGTATCAGCACAAGTCCATACTATTGATGTTGCTAGATCCATACCACAAACTCCAAGGGGAATAAAATTTGTGAATTTACATAAAGATATACCTAGAAAGGTGAATAGAGTTTTTATTAAACCATTAGATCCACGAAAAACCGGCTCAAATCCACCAAGACCACTAGGACCTCCAAGATATTTTGGATTGCCAATGGCGAATCCAAGTAGGCCACCATTACCACCAAACAAACCTTATCGCTAGCCACTTAACTATCCTGAGTAAATCAAGGATTTTAACCTAGATGCTCATGTCAAAGTATTTAAAGTTGCCATTAAAGTAAATAGTGAAATAGATGATGCAAAAACTATTAATTTGTTCAATTTTACCCTCAAAGATATTATGTTTAACTAGTGTAATGGGAAATTACCCGATTTGTATTTTGTAGAATTATAGCTAATTTTTTGTGAAAGGTACAAAAAAGTTTAAAATGATGAACAAGTTTACCTGAAGTTGAAAAACATGAAGCGATAAGAATGAAAGAGTGGAAATCTATTATGAAAGATTATTAAAGTTCGCCAATAGTCTTCAACACAAAACAACATATAGTTTTTTAATTGTTGTTTTCAAATTTAAATTATAGCCATATTTGCATGTAACAATAATAGGTATGAAGAAAAAAACTCTATAACAACATAAGGAAGTAGCTTTGGTTTTTGAAGAAGGAATTTAAAAAGTAAAGGCCATAAACAATATGTCAATACCATAAAGTGATAAGACAATATAAGCTCAAAAAACAAGAATGTATTATACAAATTGTCATAGGACAAATCATAATGTTGAAACATGTAGAATCAAAAGAAAGGAAAACCTTGTTCCTTCAGTTTCTAAAATTGCTATTCAATAGATTAAAGTACATATGTCACAACCCTAACATTGGGTTCATGACTAAATGTGGAATGTAAGGGCCCATGAGGCCAAGAAAGTGTGTTTAGGTGCAAGACACACTCTCACAAATGAGGGAGAGTGCAAGGGACGGAGCCCCATGACTCCTAAGTGCACTCCCACTTTGGGACTTACATTCGTGTGGGAGTTGTGAATGTTCAAAGCCCTAGTTAGAAAGGAAAACAAACACTAAATTAAACCCCTAGAACACCGATAGAAAGGCCTTAAAACTTAAATGTTTAAAGTGTCCTCACATTGTTCATTTAGACTTGATTTGCATGAATTATGATCAAAAGAAAGGGGCGAAAATCAAATTGGGACATTTGACTCTCGACCACAAACCCCTTGAAAGCAAATGTCAAATGAAATCCTATTAGGGCATGCTACACACTGCTGAAAAGATATTTTTGAAGGTTATAAGATATTGCCCTTGCGTTCTTAAAAAATTGATTTGAAAAAGGTATGAACATCCAAATTTTTGGGATAGCAAAAGGTCCCAAATTTGGGACTCCCACTTGGGAATCTTGCGGAAAAGTGACATTTGGATGTAGTCCTCATGGACAGGCACAAACTATACTATAGGGAGAGTAATGGTGCCTCCTCCCAAAGGTTGTGGGCCGTGTAAAGGTTGTGTTTAAAATTGTCCCTACCAAGTCTATCACACCATTTTCATTCAACTTGCATTAATTGCCCTCTTATCTCAATTGTGCACGTTGACCTCATCTTGAACTCTTGTTTGTGAGTTCGTCCTACTCCCAACTCGGAGCTCTAGCACACCCTCCTACGCCCAAAGTGTTGTGAATTAAGGAACGTGCCCCAATTTTTTGTTTTTTCCATTGTTTTACAATGAGACCCACATTTGGGTCCCTTAAGGAGCTTGGGGGGCATCACTTAGTATCATAGCTTTGGTAAGAGCTTGATCCATTGAATGTGTATTTGATGGCACCCAAGAGGAATTATAAGCCAATTGAAAAGGCTATGGTGCTAAAACCCACCCAAACCCTAGATGTTCCGCCTAAGACCAGTATGGATGAACAAGAAGATTATGAAGAATAAAAAGATTGTGATGTTTGTGAAAGTGAAGAGGAGCAACATTCCATAGTTTTTTTCATACTAGAACAATTATAAGTTTTGCTAAAAATGAATTAACTTGATTTTGTTGGGTTGGTTGAGGCCCTCAAAGGAGGATCCTTTAAAAGTGTAGGATTCAAGCTTAGGAATGTTGATGGGGTCCAAAATCAAAAGGTTATGGATGCTTGGCTTTTGGAGATGGAAGATTACCTTCATGCTACCAAGGTTGGGTGGCAATTTGTCGTGGAACTTGTTTAGTCCTATCTAAAGGGCTATGCTTCAACATGGTGGAGGACAGTGAGCCAAAAGGAAGGGAAAGAGCCATGGCCACACCTGAGAATTCTTCGAGGAACACATCGAATTCAAATTCATTTCAAATAATTCCAACTACATCTCAAGGTGTAAACTTCGTGACCTCGTCAATACAACAAATGATAACTTGCACCAATATGTGAAGGCATACACCAAACTCATGCTTGAAATATGACATATGCATGAGTTAGACTGGGTGTGCCATTTTATGATGTGGCTCCAAACTTGGGCTAAGTGTAAGCTTGAAGATAATTGGCCCACCTCATTGTCCAAAGCCATCATGAAAGTGGAAGGTTTCTTAGATGTGGGTCAAGGTGAATAGTAGGAGTTCAAAAATGAGAAAAAATTCCCCCATAAAAAGGCACACCATGAAGGGGAATGGAGCCGTGGGTAAAACATTTCAAAAGGGGAAAAGCCTAAATAATTTCAAGGCCCGAGTTTCAAACCCAAAAATAATTTTGTCAAAAAGGGGGTTCCTTTGAAAGGGAGCCAACCCAAGGGGGACGTTAGTGGGAAGCCCAAAGGAACGTGTTTCAATTGCAATGAAGTGTGACATTATTTGAAAGATTGCCCCAAACCCAAATCAAACAATGGGGCTTTTAAGGTAATTACATTTACTGCCAACCTAGTCCAAGGTGAATGCAATTGCTTCATTTTCTTAAAAGGAAAGGTCTTTAAGTGGGAGGTGTTATGTATTTTAAACATAAGGCCTCCCACAACTTTTTAATTTGAAATAATACTAAAAGAATGGAACTCCAATTGGAGGAGCTCAAAACACCCATTGAAGTGCATTTTGTAGATGGGGTTCCCCATCCAATCACATTACAAACAATAAACATGCCTCTTTAATTTGGGAATTAGAAAAGAAAGGTGGATTTGTTGGTTTCCACCTTTGGGGAAATGGAATGCATTTTGGGAATGGAATTCATGACCCATAACAATGTGCTCATAGAAAGGCAAAATAGGTTAGTTAAAATCCCATCCTAAAATGTGATTGTTTGGGCAAAGGCACATGAAGTGCCTAATGTGGGTGGATTAACCATCCACTATATGTCAGGAAAAACTTTGAAAAAGGATGCACTCCCAAGCTCCTTGATAGACTCAAATGTGAATTTGAAGTGAAAATAACAAAAAAGTAAGGAGTTGGGGCATGTTCCCTAGCTTGCAACACTTTGGGGATAGAGGGGCATGTTGGAGCTCTAGGATGGGACTAGGAAAAATGATAAGTAATCACTCACTCACATGGAATTGCACAAAACCAAACAACAAGTTGGTTAGTGCATAGCTAAAACACTTTTGGTGCTAGGACGAGCCATAGGCAAACTTGGATTCACAAGACTCACCACGGCCTGGACTTAGGGGAAGCCACCACCTTCCCCCTTATAGTATACTTTGTGCTTGGCTACAAGACCAACACCCAAATGTCATTTTGTTCTGAGACTCCCAAGTGGGAGTCCTGAAATTCTCACAACTAGGACTCCTACAACTTTGGGGGCCAATAACCTTGCGTGTAGACCTCCGATTGAGATGAGGTTTAAAGTAAAGTTGTAACCCTTGTTGAGAATTTTTTAACAATATGTTGCACGTCACCTGAACACAAGTAAATTGGGGCGATTCGTGACTTTTAGTGGTCACGAGTCAAATTGCCAATTTGACTCTTGACCTTTCTTTTGGCCATAACTTGTGTTTTAAGTGTCCAAATGGGTCATGTGAGTTCATTTTAAATATCTATGTTTTAAGAGCTTTTTAATGTCATTTAGAACTCTTTAATCCATTGAATTTTGACCCCTACAATCGTTCTTTGAAGATTCGGGAGTCCACCGGGACTCCAACTCCCAAAGTGGAAGCTCCTTTGGGAGTGTGAAGGTTCATTCCCTCACACTTTCCTACATTCTTGAGAGCATGAAATGTGACTCTTGGGCTTCCCTCTTGGCCTATGTGAGTCATGGATTATAATACCACAAATTGTTAAGTTTTAATTCCATAGTTTTCCTTAGTGTTAATGATTTGAATATTGATAAAACTCCAAGTAATAATTATTAAGAGTTGAATTAACCTTTGGATATTTCAGCGTAGAAGACTTTTTTATTTAAATTGATGTAAGGCATAATTAATTTTAGGACCT
>Ga0116228_10001896_pt1 | contig 17704 bp, 14 predicted proteins | sample S1TSphfallax_2_FD_89694 | JGI IMG/M metagenome (GOLD analysis project Ga0116228, IMG submission 89694) | Host-associated microbial communities from peat moss isolated from Minnesota, USA - S1T2_Fc - Sphagnum fallax MG | ecosystem: Host-associated > Plants > Peat moss > Unclassified | place... | reverse complement strand
GATTGAGCCCTCGTCTTGGCGCATCTATGCCATTAAAAATCAACAAAAATGAACAAGAGGTGAGAAAATTACAGCCCTCCAAAGTAGGGGGGTTGTTTTTACAGAACAAGTCTCGATGGAACGGCTCATAGCCTATTTTCAATCCCTTCAAAAAATTCTTAAATATTACTCTGTTCCCTTTAGAGTCACAAGATGATATGTAGAGCTTAAGATGACGATTTCAAAGCAGTTTAAATCACTTAATTTGGGAAAAAAAATGAGAAAGTTATGCACCGATGAAGTAGGAGGGGTCAAAATGAAAAAAAAAAAACACATTTTGTGATTTGAAAAAAACGTATTTTCTTTACTGCTCTTTTTTGGCTGCTCCTTTTGCATTTCAAAGATGATTTGTAGAGCTTGAGAAGGCGGATTCTCAAAGATGATCCAAATGTGTTTCCATTGGTTTCACAAAGTTCCCAACAATCCCCTCAATTTAGTAATGCTAAATTTCTTCTCCTCAACGTTCCCAACATGTGAAAACTATGTACTTTCTTATTCATATTTTATTGTATTCCCTTTGATTATTCATATCTTAGAGATTATTCCCAAATATTTATTTGATTATCGAGATCCCAAAGTTCCCATTCCATGTTCCAAATCACAATTTCTATAGAAATGCTCCGAAAATGTTGATTTTCTGGATGTCCCCAATGGATTCAAACATTCCTTTCTCTGATGTTCCCAAAGTTCCCATAAAGTCCCCAAACTAAATCTCCTATGATTGGGTTTTACTGGAGGTAAATTAGCGGCGTATTACCGTCTGTCGGCACCTGAACAGGTTCCGCCCTTCCCCTCTTCAGCCCTCCCACCTGCAACTTGTTTTGGCATTATTTATTTATTACCTATTTCACTTGTAGGTAAATCCAGCATGAAAAGTAACCATGGTGTTTTTGGGCCGGGGGGGGCGGGGGGCCCCTTTATGTTTATTGAATTTACTTACTTATTAGAAAGCCAATAAGACACAATTAATTGTTTGGAAAATAAATAATACACTATAAATATAGCAAAGAGCAAACCTCAACTACATAGGTAGTAGACGAAGACCTAAAATTCAAACTCTTTGAAAAAATATAGTTTTGAGATCTAAATGGAGTATTTTTTAGATTGGAGTTTTGTTACTAATATTTTCCTAGTGTTTGTGGAAATAAATCCACCCTTGTTTTTTTCAAATGGAAGTCTTAAGGGTTTTGTAGTCCTTTAAAATCCAAATCCTCCCCCCCCCACAAACAAAATTGATATTAGAGATCTAGCGAATTTTTCCAAAAAAGAAAGCAAAATTACTTGAATTTATACTAGAAAAATAGTTTCCCAAAATTTCCGAAGTTTTTTGGTCCAATAAAAAAAGCACTGACCCCAAGTTCCCAACATGAATCTAGAACTCAATAAAATATATTGGTAAATAGCCTAACTTGTTAATGAATTCAGTTGGCCTTTTCAACATCCATTGGTGAAATTCGCTACAAAGGCCAGTTTTTATGGTGCATGTTATGCAGGATGCATGCACCACTCATGCAAAAGTTCTATTCAAATTTTTAATAATTTAACTAATACCTCTAAAGAAAAAGGGTTTAATTACACCTAATTGAAAAAAAAGCACAAAAAAAGCCCAACAACACCCCTTTTATACAACAAATCCAGTATAAATTGATTAAGGAAATACCCACTTTCATCTTTAGAGTTTGGAGTCTAGACCCCCAAAAAATTGTCACAAATGAAAAAAAAAGGTTGTTCCCAATAATATTTTTAAACAAAAACTCTAGTCCATGAGATACATGCATTAGGTAAGTGACCGATAATATTACTAATGAATTATTTATTTTATTTATTTGATAATACTAGTGTAGGTACATACTACATACCAAGGTTAGGTAACAATATTTCATGGTGTCCTCAAAAAAAGAAAAGAAAAATTGTTTTTTCTTTCTTTCTTTTTTAGGTAATTCCCGAGGAAGGACCCCAGTGATGAGACGCCAGGAAAGTAGGTAGCGACGATTTGTTTTTTTTTTAATAGATTTAAATTTGGGGGGGGTGGGCGTGGGTTCTCTACTTATTTACAACCGTGTATCCGACAGTGGATTCGAACTGGAGATCGCCACGCGGCGTACCAGTAGTGGGCAAGGTCAGTAGACTACCTTTGATAGCCAATCAGAGAATGCCATCTCTCCCCACGTTTGTCTAGAACGCGCCTTCATTTCCGGGACAAAAAGAAAGCGCGTTCGTGAGCGGATGACGAGACAAGAGTAGATGAATGTTAGAGGTACTTGGATGTGTTTCATCTACGAGGTGCAGAAGGAGAAGGAGGACGTTGAGGAGGGAAGGACGAAGCTCCGTCGGTCCCTTTGCTTTGTGTGTTTTCTCTCTCCCTCTCTTCTTCGCTCTGCTCTCTCGGAGCTCGTGTTTTTTCCTACGTGTTTTGTAGATCGATCGCAGTGTTTTCCGCCGCCAAAACTCTCTCACGCTCATTGCTAGCTGACGTAGTTATAGTAACTTCTTTCTTTTCTTTTTCTTCTTGTTTGCGGTAGTGTTTTCTTTACTCTCTTGTTGGAGTTGACAGACACTCTGTTTCGCATTTTCGTCATAATTTCTCGCTGTTCGGATCCCTCGGGAGCTTGGAGCAGCGACGACTAGGAGGAGAAAATTCTTCACAAACCCCGGAGTGTAAGTCTCCTTCGCGTTTCTTATTTTGGCGGTAGTTTTTTTCAAGGTGTTTTTCTTTTTTCTCCCGTATTTGAGAGTTTTGTCCCATTTCCCGCTCTTCGAACCCCCCTCCCTAGAACTCCATGCCCGCCCCTCCTGGAGCTTCTTTTGGCTTGTTTCTCGTTTGGATCATAATTCATTGTGGTCTCCTTTTGTTATTCTTCTCAGGATTTCTTCTATCGCAATCGCTGTTTTCTTTGCTGTGCTCAAGCAGAGTCTAATTTGTTTCTTGAGATTTCAGAAGTTGATCTCTAGGAAGCTTTTCTTATAGGATTGGCCCTTGTTACAGCTGGTTTTGCTCTTCAAAAGAAAATGCTCTTTCTTTGTGAATTCGTCGCTTATTCCAAACTGAGTAGATTGTGCGCTGCTTGCAGTAGAATCGCTGATATTGCTTCCTTACAGCAGCTCCCTTTCAGGTTTTTCAACTATCGCTCGGCTTGTAATCAATGCGGGATCGTGTGTCCTTTTCTGTTTCTGCAGGTTTTCTGCCTGCCTGGAGTTGAACTGTAGAGTTACGCGGTCACCTCTGCAATCCTTTGTTGATGTTTGTGGATTGCGATTACACGGTTGTTTGAGATGCTCCCGTCCTAGTCTTCTTTGCAACAGCCACAATTGTTCGAGAGCTTTGCAAACCTTATGACTATAGGATTGAAACGGAGTTTCAGCTAACCCTTCCTAGCTCGTCATCGCAATTCTTCCTTTCATCAATCAGGCATAGTACTACTTCACGTCCCGTCCGTGAGCTCGCTCGATCCACCGTCAACGTGGTTTCAAGGACCAATCGACAACGCAAATATGTCGAAGGACAAGCGGCCTTATCCCCAGGATGGAAATAGAGAGGGAGGCTTGCCAGAGCAAAAGAAGCCTCGCTTGAGTTTCTCAAGGTTACTGTTTCTCCTGCATACTACTACTAGTGTGATGAGAATTGAGTTCAGCAGCAAAGATGCACTTGCAGTATTTACTGACGACTCTGAGGCACAGAGAAAAAACAAAGAGGGAACTGAAATCCTTTGAAAATGCACATTGTGTACACCACTGCACTATCCATTTTCTAGATTTGTGTACTTCCAGTGTACAGTTTTTCAAGGTCTGTCAAGTCCATGGCAGATGATAAAGGCTAGCTGGATCTTTACTTGAGTCCTTTGCAATTCTTGTATGAGCTGTGACTCTCAAGCCTTGTTCATGCCTGTGAAGTGATTGTAACACTTTCAAATGGATGTTGTGGTCATCATGGACATGCAGTGTTGTAATGGAAGCTCTGAAAGTGGAAAGTTTGCATAAACTGTGGCCTTTGTTGGAACCATTGTTTCGCAAAGTGGTGAGCATTCTGTCCTCATTCAAACCCTGCTCTGGTGCCTGGTTGTTCATCTTGTGGCTCATTTTTGTTTTCCCAATTTCATCGATTATTGCAAGCATCTGGTGGTCATCCCAGAATGCCCCATGCACAGCAATGTCATGTGCTTTCTATCCTTGCTCCATATGCATAGTTTGAAACTTCAATGTTGACAATGTTGTAGTCAACACCAATACTAAAATAGCAGGCATACAACAGTAGTGAAGCTTTTCTCTAGAAACATTTCTAAAGGATGGATGGTAAGCAAAATCACTTATGTGGTGTTTGACTTGCATTCTTTCCTTCTTTTTAATGCTCTGGACTCTTATGTTCCAGATTGTAGTGAACTTTTCCATATGGGAAAATGCTGTTTTTGGTGTAGGTGGGAGAGGAGGTTGAACGTGCACTGCAAAATTTCACCCCTAAAGTGGGGCCCCGGTGAGTGATCACCCATTGAAGCCATTCTTATGTTCACCCCACCTCATGTGGAGGCCATATTGTAGCTACCACTTTGATGCAGTTCATGCTCTGCACTTGTTGAACTCTTTACAAAACTTATTCTACTCAGGTTATTGTTACCACTACTTGTGGTGGTTGATCCTTGCACAGAATTCCTTTCTGTGCTTCATGATGCTCTCTGCAAAAGATATTGTTGTAATCTCCTGGACACAAAGTTGCTTGCAAAGTTGAGGAAAATTCAATTTTCTGGTATCTATTTATATTATGTGCAGGGTGTCCCCTAAAAGGATTCAAGGTCCCGATGAACGTAACCTCCGGTTGCAGTTCAAGAGCAAGCTTGCTCTTCCTCTCTTTACAGGTAGCAAAGTGGAGGGTGAGGATGGATCTGGTATTCAAGTGGCCCTGGTAGATGCCAACACTGGCAAACTAGTGTCTGATGGTGAGGAATCCTGTGCCAAGCTTGAAGTTGTGGTACTACAGGGTGACTTCATAGCTGATGATGAGGAGGGCTGGCCTCAGGCAGAGTTTGAGAACTTTATGGTCAAAGAGCGGGATGGGAAGAGGCCTCTCTTGACAGGCGATTTGTTTGTGACACTGAAGGATGGGTTAGGAACCCTTGGTGAGTTCCAGTTCACAGATAACTCAAGCTGGATCCGCAGCCGTAAGTTTCGTCTTGGTGTGATGGTTGCCCCAGGCTACTGTGAGGGTGTACGTGTCCGTGAAGCAAAGACAGAATCTTTCACTGTGAAAGACCATCGTGGTGAACGTAAGTATTATAAAACTTGTTTTGCTGCTCTTTGTGCAAACTTGGACCCTTTGTCTGTCTTTATTGTGCATTTTTACTGTTTCCTGTGAAGATGTTGGATGGTTTCCTAAAATGAATCTGTTGGTGGATCAGTGTACAAGAAGCACTATCCCCCAGCATTGCAAGATGAGGTGTGGCGCCTGGACAGGATTGGCAAGGATGGTGCTTTCCACAAGCGCCTCAGTAAAGAAGGCATTGAGACTGTTGAACAGTTTTTACGCCTCCTTGTTATGCATCCTCTGAAGTTACGAAATGTATGTGAGATCATGCTCTGGATACCGTTGAAATTTCCTCTTTTCAGTGGGTGTTACATGGAGTGAATAGATCTTGGGTTTCTAGTTTCCTTTGCTACATGTTGGTGAATGCTCATTGGAGTGACATCACTCAAGAAGGACCAGCCTACACTAAGGCATCTTTTGTCACTCAGATCTATTCTTGCCTCATTCAGTTACAAGCTCTTTGGTGCAGCAGGTCTGTGACAAACCTCTGTGATGTGTGTTTGCATGGCAGGCACTTGGGAATGGGATGTCAAACAAAATGTGGGAAGGCACTGTTGAACATGCTATGACGTGCCCTTTGAATTCAAATCTCTATGTGTATAGGCCTGGTGGAAATCTGGAGATTATCTTTAACAACATATTTCAGCTTGTGGGTCTTATTGTGAGCAATACATACCGTGCAATTGATTCACTGGAAGAAAGTGAGAGGGTAAGAGTTAATCCTTCCTACATTTGCCTTTTAACACTGGGCTCAAGCTAGTACTTATATTTTCTTGCTCATCATGAGGTCAAATATGCTTTTTTCTTGCCATGTTCTTTGTGAAGCTATGACACTCTTCTAATGATTGCACAGCCCCAACGGGGCAATGTCTCTGCATCACAAGGTAGGAGAAATGAAGTCTGAATTTATTTTGCATCACAGTTGAGAAAGCAAATTGCACATGGCTGACTGGTGGAGATAATTTGCAGGTATATGTGGAGAAGTTAGCAAAGGTGGCACATGAGAAGTGGCAAACAGATGTACAGGAATATGATGGGGAGGCACTTATAAGGGCAAATCCATCACTGAGAGGTGTTAACATGCCGATGGTTGAATCTTCAACAAGAGGTCAAGCTTTAGGAGGCTCTGATGTGCAGACACAAGACACAAGGACTACACAGACACAGCAACCACAACAGTCTCTGCCTTCCACTCAATCCACACTGTCCACATATCGTCTCTCTTCAAAAATTCCAGCAGGATCAAGTGTACCTGGTATTTATGCATCGCTGATCACTCAATAATCTCTGCATGGACAGTTAGTTTGTCCTAGTGTTACTGCAAAACTATTATTGTCTGCTTTTGTTTGTTAACTAAGACTCACTCAGGGATAGAGCTATTTCCTTGCTGCGATAGTGACGTCCTGCTTAATATGAGATGTTAACCCAGAAGGGTTTGGTTGGCACAGAAATGTCCTCTTGTCTTCATGGAACATTGCTTTGCTATTTCTGTGTTACAGCTCTTAATATGCTAGATAAATCTCAATGTACACGTGCAGTAGTAGTAGCAGAAGTCTGTTCCAGCTAGCTGAGGGTTTCATTAAATTGCAGGCAATGGAGTAGGAGGATCTCAAGCCTACACACCTGAACCAACAATGCATGTTTCTCAATCTTTTCCAACTCAAGCAAACCAGCCTCTACCTGATCAGCACATAATGGGATCTGGGCCTAACATAAATGGGCCAAGCCAACAAGTAACCCTGGCTAGCTCCTCAAATCTTGGACCATCAGAAGATAGTCCAGGCCTAGCAACAGGATTGGTTCTGGCTTCCCCTCAAAATGCTATGATACCTGCTGGAAGTTTGGCACTTCCTCCCATGACTCCCAGTCTAATGAGTTTGTATCCAGACACAAATGACTGGCGGCCATACCAGAGGCCAGATAGTAACCCATGGGGTAGCCTCCAAGGTTTCAATGACGATGCAAGAGGCCAAGGGATCCTCAGCCAAGATGAATTGGTGCCATATGCTAGTATGGTTTACCCAGACAACTATGCCAATTATGGTGGCTATTGGCAAGATGACTCTGCTTACACATACAACTCTCCTCCAATGTGGAACATGGGGGAACAAAGGCCACGTCACAATAATGCCAAGTTTGGGTGGTCGAAGCTCAAGGCAGCACTCCGGTGGGGCATTTTCAAACCAAGACCCAACCCTCCTGTCAGACGGGCACATCTTGAAGAGCATGAAGAGTGAGAGATTCTCTTCTGCATTTTTGTGGCTAAACATTTTTTTCTTCAGTTTGTTTGGTGATTTAAACTTTCAATCAGGGTTCATACATCTGCAGGCTTGAAATGCCTTGAGCAGCAACATTTTAGATGAGGAGGAAGGAAGAAGCCAAATCTTCAATGCATAATTTTTACCCTGCATTGCTAGATGATTCTGTTTTGAGGGGACTACAAGTGGGATTTCGCTCGAGAATCTCATCATGCTTCCTCCTCCAGCACGATGCATGGTGGGAGGTTTTTCTCACAGGTAGTTGTTCAATAGTTTCCACAGTTAAAGCTGATGTTTCATAGCTTACCAAGTTTTGCTTACAATTTTTTCTTCTCTGACTCAGATAAAAACACCTCACCTGGTTGGGAAGGGCAGAGTGCAACGCACGTGTTGTTCTGTACAGGCATGTTGGCTTTCCTTTCCCTTCCTTTGGATACACATTCATTCCTCTGTGGGCCTAGTGTTTTTTGTAGTTGAAAGCTAGGATTGAACATCCTAGGCCAACGTTTTCAGTCCAGACGATCCCTATTGTAATGTCTGGATTGTGTCTATAGGGGTATTGGAGTTGTGTAGGAGACTCGTAAGAAAACTTTCTGCTTTCATTTATCTTGGTGCTAGCTACACCCCTGAAATAATCAGTGGTCAGTTTTTTAGCTGGCTTAACTCTATTGAAACAAGCAAAATCACATACAGGAAGGGGGGGTGCACACATTATGTAGAGATTTTTTCTTGATCAAATCTACATCTGCGGAACAGCTTACCATTTCTCATCATCAATCAGCTTTCTCTCTCTGATCTTTTCTCAGCATCATTTTGACTTACAGACTTCACCTTGAATAATAGTTCATGTTTAAGGTTACTATGTAGGTAGATGCATGTAAAAGGGTAATCTATCCATCTACTAGGTAGGTAGATGCATTGTGGAAGAGTACAGACTACAGACTTCTGTTTTGTGGAGCCTTCAAACTTTCAGTACCTCCAATTGCAGCTATTTTCTAACTTTTTCTGACCCTTTTGGAGATCATTGTAACTGTCTTATGGGTGAGGGGAGGTTGAGGCCTCCCAAGTTCAACTTTGTGTTTTTTTGCAATGAGCCACTTTGATAGGCCTATCACTAAAGAAAATACTGAAGCTCTCCAAGTAGAGGACTATACTCTCAAGGTTGAAGAGATTTAGAGTGAGTGTGAACCAGCACCCACAATGGCACCTTCAACTTCATGATTGGGGATGCAATTTAAAGCCCAGAAACGTTAGAATTGGACTACTATAATCAGCATAGGATGATTGTAGTATTAGAAGCAATTCAGATGAATTTTGGGGTTTTTAGTTTTTACCACGGCACCAGTGCAGGTGCTTGTGAGTGTTAGGCGGGTATCAAAATATCTCTGGGTATCACTTGAGCCTCACTAGAGTATCCTTATCTGAACCTCTAAGGGTATTGTTTTGAGGGATACCTTGAATGAAAACCTGATCATCAGTTTTCACTTGTGCGAGAATCAGATGGTGACAATCAGCTGAAAATAAATAAATAAATAAATAAATATATATATATATTGAGACCAAGGTGAGATAAAGCTCTTTTACCCGGGTCAGGTTCTCTAGGTATATATATAAAAAATTTAAATTAAAAAGTGAAAATTGAAACCTTCTGTAAGTTATTTTGTGAAAACCAGATTCAATGGATAGCAGATATAATATCCACCCAACACTAGTGCTAGTTCACCCAAGGCCCTTTTTGGCCCACCTTGAGAGGTGGAAAGAGAACATCTTTGGGCTAAACATATGGGATAAAAGTGTGATATTATTGGGAACAATACTGGGGAACACATCAGGAACTTGCTAGGAACCCCATGGGAACTTGGTGGAATGCATTGGGAACAATATAAAAGAAAAGAATCTAACACCCTTGTGAGTGATATACTCCGCCATCTATTGTACACACATATACATGTGGCATATAATGTAGAAATATTTTTACCATGTGAATAGAGGAAATAATTGGTCCTCTCTCATCAATGCACTTGAATATAACCAGTTTACATTTGTAATGGGCCCATGGGATATTCCTATTCCTCAAAATGGTGTTTTTTTTAAATAAAAAAAATTGATTTTTTTTTTGTTTTTGATATAGCCAAAATTGTGATCATCCATAAAAAAGTACATATGAATGTAAAAAGGAAAAAAATATCTTTCTATGTTTAAGAATAGTCTATACCAACCTAATTAGAAATCCATTAATTTGTAATTTCTCTTTTCAAAATCTGGCAGAATTAGGAGATTTATCTTATAATAAATCCTTTGAATAGATTGAAATTGGATTTTGAGTTTAAAAAATCCCAAAAATTCACCACAGAGAGAAAAAAAAAACCCTCAAAAGAATTGGTGATTTTCATGAGCCATTGGTGAGTAAGTGTAGGGTGAGGCCCTGGGTGAGTGCATTCCTGAAATAATGGCCCTGACAAGCCAGAACTCAAGGCAAGCTTTGCATTCTAGGAATATGTCCTCACCAATGGGCCTCACTTGGTGTAAAGCCCTATTTTAAAATTTCAATCTTTGAGGTAGATTATGTAATAATGACAATATAGAATAAAATGTGCATCTGAAAAAAGAAATGTACATTTTTTGAAAACAAAATGTGCCTGTGCATTTTAAGGACTCAGGCATTATTATCAGATATAATGTACCTTGCATTTGTAAGAAAAAAAATTGAGTTACGGCTTTATGTTTCATAGAAGGTTATTTGAATGGTTTTTTAAAATTTTAAAAATACACTTACACTTCAGAATTGGTACTTTATTTTTTTAAAAAACCATGGTTATATATATATATATAATATATATATCAGGATTAGTTCATTGACTTTTTGAGAACCATGGTTAGACATTAAGAACAACCTTGAGAACCGTTGGTTATTTGTTGATATTCCTAATAACCATACAACACTGGTTTGATTGGAAGTTGTTATGACGGACTCTGTTGTGAATGAACCGCAATTTGAGTTGATGTTGGGGTTCACCTTAGGAAACTAAAAACAAGAGTTCAGGTAGATAAGGTATGACAATAGGTCGTTAACTAGGGAATTGGAACCCAATGGAATTTAGTGTTTCATGTCCAACCACCAGCCATCTCTTGTTTTCCTGGTAGCTTTGTATTGACTCTAGCCCGCTCGTACTCAGTAATGTTTGGTGGATTGAATACCAGAAGAGTGACAGAAAGAGCTGTTTATTCGAAGGCTCTTGCAGACTGGAATTCACTGGGCACTTAGTGTATTGAACATATTTTCCAGGAGGTTTATATGTTATAGGATAAAGCCCTGGCAGCAGGACATTACAGCCTGAGGTCAGTGAGTCCAGTGCCCTGCTGCCAGAGCTTTACCTAGCATAAAACATGATGCAGCTCTGCTCTCGATCCATGTAGTGGGATTGCAGAATTACATTTTCTGTAGTTCCTCTCAATAAAATGTAATTCTCCCAGGTTACTTGTGGGAGGGGAAAGCTATCCATAGGCAAGAACCCAGTATGGAACTTCCATCACTGACTTCTTTATGAGTTCAGTGATGCAAACTACTTGAACATTTAAATAATAAGCCATTAGCTGCCAGGCCTCGTGGATACCTTAAATTTTGGAAAGGTCTACAGAGAGACCTTTCTCCTGTACTTTAAGATTCTCAAATAAGTGGACGGTGCACCCATGTGTATTGTCGACCAGATGCTTGTTGCTACTCTTGTGAATCCCCATAACTTGGATGTGCACAGCATTTCTCTTCAACAACACAATGAAGAACAAGCAAAGGCAACCTTAAGCCCCCCCCTTGGTGATGGCAACCCAACAAAACTATAGTAGAATGTGTCTTCATTTCAGCTTCTTTAATTCAAACTCTTCTAGTATATCAAACATAGTAGACATGGTTCTTGAAAGTGTTGAGGATCAGAGGTGTTGTTGCCAGGGCTTTTTTTTTTTTTTTTTCCAATTCTTTTTTTTTGAAAATTCAGTGTTATAAAATTAGTGAAAAAGTTAAATTTGCACTAAACAAATAAGATTTTTCTTAAAAAAATTCTGTAAAGCAACAAATTTGGCTGCAACACCTTTTCTTATAATGAATTCCAAGCTTCATAATAGGCTGACTAAATATATGCTATAATTTGTTCGTATATTTTCTTATAAGTTTCATACTTCAGAAAATGTTCCTTACCAAATATTAGACCATCAAGACCTCATATGTTCCATAAACTTGACATGGGTTGTGGATGCATGAATGGTTTATGAGAGGAGCAGCATGACGTTCCCCAAATAAGCACCCACCCAAGGTGAGATGATGAGCCCTTTATTTTGGGAATGGCCTGCTCCTGGGGTGTTTACCTGAGGTATAGCACTAGCATAAATTTTTTTCTTTCCAATTTTTTTGGGGCCTTTCAAAAAATGGTTGTGGAGGAAAAATTCCACTTGGTAACATGCCCTCTACCTACATTATCGTACTCCCTGATTAGATTCAGCAACAAACTGTCAAATAATTAATTTAATTTTAAATCTTAACTTCCGCACTTGGTTTTAAAAATTTTAAAAATTTCAAAAAATAATGGTTATAAAAAATTATTAAACATATTTTTGTTATGTCTTAAGTTCTTGAGCTTTAAGGTTGGCATTTCAAACCCCACAGTCAAAAACTTGCAGATTCTTAATTTTATAATAATTATAAAATTTTGACACAAGTAATAAATAAAATTTCCAAAGATTTGGCAAAATGGAAAAAAATTGAATTCATGCCAAAACATTTCATGCAGTATGGTATATATTTTCTCCAGTGATTTACAACTTTGCAAGGTAATTTAATGACATTGTTAGAAAGATGGAGCAAAAGGACTGATTGATGTATGGGTTGACATGATTCCCTTTCATTCTGTGTGGGCATTTGATGTGTTTGCCTTTGCTGGGTTGTGGGCGTAGGCATTTTTGTTCCAAAGTGGATGCAAAGACCATATGTATTATGGAACAGGATTCAAATCCCCATAAGTGAGTGTTGTACCTCTCACCAATATTCACCTTTAAATAATTATCAAAGGATTTGATTGCACTTACAAAATAGTCACCACCTATGATTGTGTTACCACTATATAATCAAAATGTGAATGGGATCTTGCATGCCTCTTTATAATTTTTTGTCAAAATTCTGAAATATTCAAATTAGAGCTGTTGGAGCCTCTTATGAAATAATAATAATAAAAATATATATATATATAATTTCACAAAAACTCCCTTATTAGATGCAATATATATTTCAATGTGTGCATTACTATCCTTCAGGCTTGAATATGCATGTGCGACTTGTGTTATGTTTGTTGAATTTTTGTTAGATTCTTTCATGATTTATATCATAACATGTGGAGTTTTTTTTTTTTAACGTTCATATTGAACAAGAGCCTCATTTGTCAATATTTGTTGAAATTTTATGAGAAATTGTAGCTAGATTCTAATACAATATAAAATGTAATGTAATATATATTCAAATTCTAAAAAGTTTTTATATTCATATTCCCTAACATGGTGTTTACTTAATCATACAATTCAAAGTTTAATGAATGAAGTTGCTCAAAGTAGTGTACATGGAGTTTTAATAAGGTATGTATGTGGGTTCATATTTTGTTTTCTTCTTATATTCCATTATCCCAATTAACATTCAATTGATGAAATAATGTAGATAACTAGATAGGAATGAAAAACATCAACAATAAGCACAATTGACCATTATATTCTTTGTTTATATTTTAACTCATTAGGAAAAGTATTACACTACTTGGTTTTGGTCCCCGAATGACACCACTTACCAACCATTGTCAATTTGTTTATGACCACTTAATGGCACATGATCTTTTTTCCTTCCTTATTCTTCCCCCAAAATTCGTTTGTAGCTGTTACTTTGATGGATAATGATCAAATGAAGTTGTTTAGACATTTTCCAAAAAATATGTGGCCACAACTAAACAACTTGAAAGTAATGTTTGATGGCACCATCGTATTCAACTTAAATATGGACAATTTGGAAAGGAATATGAAGGTTTTAATTGTCAATTATTAATTACTGCAAACATTGCACCTCCAAACTTATAAATTGTCCACATGTATTGATAATTTCTAATTTGCATGACTTAAGTTATCAACATGCTTTCAAGTTGAATTGAGACTAAAGAGTTAATAGTGCCATCAACTTATTTACCAATAAAGACAATATTAGTTGATGATGAACATGACATGTTGTTGAAATTGAAACATCAAAATGTGTCTTTCTAGATAAATTGGTAGATAAAAATCAATCAATGTGCAAAAGGTATATAAAACATCATGGTTTGGATCTAATGTGATTGTTTTAACCAAGTTGGCATTTGTAAGTTTTGCACCAAGTTCAAGATGTTGAGTCCTTAATGTACATTGATTTTGAATGTTTTTATCAATAGGGTGGTTACAACTTAGGGTGACTCATTTTTGGTGCATACCTCACTTTTTAAAGTCCATAGGACAATATATTTAAAATAATATTTTATTATGATATCACTCATTAAATAGGGAATTATATGGTGCTATTCCATATTTTTCAACTTCAAATTTTCAATATTATATATTTGGTGCATATGTGTTATAAACTTTATTATATACACGTCTTCTTATTCCAAGTTGAAAATCTAAATCTAATCACAAATTTAACATATTGTTAATTGTATAACATGTTAACCCATGATATTCTCCAAAGTATTGTATTGTGATGTGAAAGTGAACCATCCTACCACCACCCAATAACAAAAGTACTTCATTTAATAAAGATTATATAAAAATATATTTGCATATCAAATTGGGTTATTAACCTCATATCAATGTTCTTTTATGGTAAATCAATTTTCATGTGACAAAAGAAAATACATGCATGTAATGAATATAAAGGATTTTGGACCTAAAACTTTTTAAAATTTGCCAAATTTCAATGGTTGAGAAAAGTTGTGGAACCATTCAAACAATGGATGGGCAACTTTTGTCATTGCCACTAGCTATGTACCCTAGATGTTGGATGGCATATTTCACCCTTTTATCAAAGTTAATCAACTCCTACACATTGCAACATGTTGTCATCATCGACAAAAATGAGAATTATAATTAGGAGATTGTTGTTGATATAGAAGTTGAATATATCATGTGGGAGTAAATTACTAAAATTATGTTTGTGATGCAATGATTAGAGTAGGGGAAAGTGCAATGATGATTATAGAAACTTGACAACAATATTTTTGAAGCAAAGATTAGAACTTAAATTTTTGGTGAATAATGGACATTTTAAATTTTTTTACAAATGTAACAAAATGTGAATATTTCATTGCATAAAGGAGGAATAAATCATTTAAAGCATTTAGTGTATGCCTTTGTGAATGATTTTGATGCATTTGTGTGTGAACCTATTTGTTATGGTGTTGTGAAGTTTAATCTTGTTGTTTTGTAGGTTTGAAGCACATCACAAATTTGAATTTGATCTTTTCACTCTTAAGTTTTTATGCACATCACATTTTCATAGTAATGCCATGTTTTGTATTAATGTATATAGCCCTCTTTCTTTAATCTTTGCACAAAGCTTTCAAAATTAAGTGTTTGATTTTTTTCAATTTGTTTATATGAGTTCAAAAGCTTTTAGAATTAGGCGTGTAGTCTTTTCAAATTTTTTGGCTATGTGAATTCAAAAACTTTCAAAATTAGGTGTTTGATTTTTTTCAATTTGTTTCATTGTGTAAATGCAAAAGCTTTTGAATCCATGTGTTTGATTTCTTTGGATTTTTTTTTGTTGTGTGAGTTTTTGGTGATTAAGGAACCTCTAAAACCACCACCCATTTTCAAGTTTTGACTTTTATTCTCTAGCTTTGTAATGTTAAAACCAAACTCTACAAACACACATTTGTAAACCAGCAATTTGTCACCTTGGATTGTTGTGTGTCTTGAGTATGCTTCTAGCACACCTTTATCATTTGCACTTGTGAAGGAAAATGGAAAAATTATTTGCAAAGTTGCACCCCATGGTTTTTTGAAGATTTTATAAAACCAAGGCATAATGAACTAAAGAAAAAGAAGTCTAAAAAAAAAGAATAACAATTGAACAAAGTCTATAAATATTTTTAAGTAACACATTTTTGTTGGTTTGAACCTATTTGTGGGGAGGATGGGAAAATGAAAATAGTTGGATGCAAAGTTTGTTCAAAAATAGAAAGGAAGGAGATGTTGTTGCCAAAACCCTAGTCCATGATTAAACATTTGGGCTGGAGAAAATGCACCATTGGTAGGCTTATTATTGTTGTCAAGTAGTACTTGAATGTTTGCCCTACTAACACTCATGTGACAAATAGAAAGTTGTTTACAACCATGGGGCATGACATAATGGTCATTCACCTTGTGAATGGGCTTTGAGTATTGAAGATTGAGAGTCTAATGACATTTATGTACAATTATTAACTTGAAGCACCATGTCCTTGAGGTTGATGAATTGGTTGAAATCTTGAAAAACAAAGGAAGTAAGATCTTAAAAAACATAAACACATATTGGATTTATATGTTATCACATCAAAAGGAATTTTGTAAGAATATAAACCTCTAGAACTATGAAGATGGATGGGGATAATGTCATGGTTGAATGTACTACCAAAGCAAATTATGAACTTTTGTGTGATGTTGAAACCATGTTGAACCTTGGTTGTCCTCCTTTTATTGGAAATAATACATGAGCTATCCAATTTTGCAGAAGGGCAACAAACTTAGTATTGAATTGTTTCAAAGGTTACCCATTTTTTTAAGGCACACGACCATTCCTCAAACAAATTTTGAACACCAAAAAAGCTTGGGTCAATCAATATGTTTTGTGAGCCATTGTTGAACCTCGAGCTTCTTGATTAATAATCATTTTAAAAATCATATTGACAATGCAAAATCATGCAAATTACACCACGTTGCCTATCATGACTACAACCCAACAACTTGATTGTGGGATAGGCTTGCATCTAGTGGGATTTTGAATCAACAGTTTTAAGAAATGGTTCAACTTAGTGAAGTTTTTCATGGTTATGATTCTTGGCAATGTGAAGGATGAATAGATCTTCTCCAACCTATCATTCATGAAAAAAAGCTCCAAAACCAAAAAAAATTCACTTTGACCTTATTGTTTATATTTATGTTCATAATTTTTACACCCAAGAGTTGACCTTGCCATTTATGTATGATAATTTTTACTTCAAATGAGGAACAATTGTGGTATGTAGTGACAATTTAGTCCTAATATATTTTTGCCATCTAATTTGGTTTTCCTCATGGTTTTATAAGTATCTAATTAAATGCAAAAAAATTTATGGGTTAATATTTTTGTTTTTGTGTTGATGGTTTCATACCAATGTTGTATCAGGTTGCCAAAAAAACTTCATTAGCCTCATATGGTTACATTTTGTTTTGGATTTTGAATCATGTATATGAATCCCATTAACACATTTTTCATCCAAAATTTTATTTTTCCTTTGTAACTTAAAGGCAATGATGTTGTTCAACCATGTCAAAAGAAGCCAACATTTCAATTTGCTTCTTTTGTTATTTAATGAATTTGGGTGTAGGTAGGACTTCAATGGCATTCAACAAAATCCTTTTTGGATTATGATTCAAATCCTTGTCATGTTGATGGGATTCATAAGTTTGTTTTTTGGTGTTCCAAGAAATGCAAGTGGATGCATGGTAAGAAATTTTGTGTTTTAAGATCATTGAACATCAAACTTTTCCTTTGATTATTTTTTTCATATGTTCCAATGCATTTGCTACCACTAGTCATTGTATGTTGTTTGGGGTTTAAAATTTGCAATTGTTCTTAAAGGTAGGCATATGTGCATTCTACTATATTTTTCTTAATAAAAACAAGTTTTAACTATATGTACACGTGTTAAGGATTGATAGAGATCTTATTCCCATACATTATAGTGATTAAAAATGTTTGGTTTATCCATTTTTTCATGTAAACAACTAGATGTTTCTACTACTACCAAAAATGTAATAAAAACTTAAAATATGCAATTTTTTCATTATTGTTTACCTAAAATTTGAGTAGGTTATTTTG
>Ga0116228_10001895_pt1 | contig 17704 bp, 20 predicted proteins | sample S1TSphfallax_2_FD_89694 | JGI IMG/M metagenome (GOLD analysis project Ga0116228, IMG submission 89694) | Host-associated microbial communities from peat moss isolated from Minnesota, USA - S1T2_Fc - Sphagnum fallax MG | ecosystem: Host-associated > Plants > Peat moss > Unclassified | place... | reverse complement strand
TTGTGGTATATGTCGCAAAAGTGTTGCGATGATTGTAAAGTACATTATAAATTAGCGATGGGTGGTGCACCACAAGGTGCGATGCGTGTCGCATCGCAAATATGGCAGGTTGTTTTTGCTTCGTAAACCCTTTAGGTTTTTTGTTTGGCCTTTCGCAAAAATGCACAATATGTAGTAGTGTTGGACTCACTTTTGAGTCCTTCAAGGAGTTGGGAGTGCATCAATTTAAAAGGTGCAAGTAGAAGACCCACCACAAAATTTGATTCCAAAAAAGAAAGTATAGTGGAATACAAGTTGGGCAAGATTGCCATAATCTGAAGTGTTTATAAGACTAGTTGCATCACAAAGTTTATCTTATAATCCTATCAACATAGTTATGTCTATGGAACAAATATTCCAAGATATCAAGAAACATATATTAGAAATTACTATACTTTGAGGTTAAATCAATTGTTGAAGATAACATTAAATCTAAATATATATATATGTGGTAGAAATTGAAGCCAAAGAAACCCAATGTTACCCATATTTGGTAACATGTTGATAATATAAGCAAATTGTTAAACCTAATAGGTGTCATAACTTGTTATTTAACTTAACCTGGAATATTAACCTAACCATTTGACTAACCTTGGCAGGTAATGATTGGGTTAAGAAGTAGGTTGACATGTTATTCAACAAGTAATTGGTGGAACATGTACTTAACACAACCGGTAGTTAAAACAGGTAATTAGGTAGGGTGTACTTTTTGAAAATTTAGATTGTTAGTCTAGGTATTTGCTTATGACTATTTATAATGGTTAGTTATGACTGTTGTATTTTAAATTGGCTAGTGTAAGACTAAGAGGACAAACTTGTTGAAGGACTTTTTGGATTTCATTCATGACTAAGTGTTTCACTATTCAATTATGGAACATGGATCATTTTTCTTTTAGCCTATTTCCTTCAAGTTTGAATAAGTTGTGTACATGTTAGTCTAGGATTTGTAGTAGTTTAAGTTTTAGTTTGTGTGTTGTATGTACCCATTGTTGCTTTAGGAACTTGTTATTGAAAAATCCAAAGGTGAATTAACCTTAATGGGAATATAATAACCTTGTTAACATTTGGTAACCACGTAGTGGATCAAAATTCAAAATCAATCATGCATAGAACTTTTGGTTAGATTTAGTGTTTTAGTAGATCGGGTTTGAAAAACGATCATGCTTCAAATTTTGATTTTTCACATGTTTTTTTGTTCTTTGTAAATTTTAGAATTCAAGTTTCTGATCTATATTTTGTTTAGAAACCTTAGGAATAGGGTGAGGTTAGTGTAGAGTTTTTGAAATTAGATAGGTGCCCAATATGTAAAAGAAGTTTTATACAAACTATTAATTGTTGGGAAGGATTGTTCTACAAAGAAATTGTTGTTCAAAAAAATGCAAAGGCTTGAGAACTTGTTGATTTCAAAAAATGTCAATAATAGTTACTAGAAGTTTTAGAAAATAGTTAAAATAGGCTAGACATCCACCTTTTCAAGAACATGCACAAGAACAAGATGAACAACAAGTGTAACCTGTGGGAGATGAACCTATGAATGCACCAAACACGGATGCAACACATGGGGGAAAAATCAATGAACAACATCAAAATGTAATAGAATTGATTGTGTAGAAAAATCCAATAGCGTTCTCAACCACTCATTAAGAAACACCGCAAACAATAACCCAACTAAGAGTGGTGAGTGTTCTTAATGATGACAATCATGAACTTGTTTAATTGTTTGACGAGGTTGTATCTATTCAACAACCATGGCGATATGTAATCCCATGTTACAATCTACCCAGAATTGGTGCATCTACACCAATCATAACATTTATTAGTTTTCAAAACCAACCATCACATATCAACATTCATTTAATATTCGAAGATGGAATGACTTCACCTACCAATAGGTAAGAACAATTTCGTCATATTGATCGAAGATTGTTTAATTAATCAGTTTTTATACCACATGTTAAACTTGTTGAACCTAAAGCAACACCCATAGTTGTTTGACATGGAGTTATTTATCCACAAGGCATTCTTGCTAGTGAGATCAATACCTAATCCAGGTGAAAGATCACAAGTTCCACATCACAAACCAATTTCAGGAGTAAACCCAAGGTGTTGGAATGGTAACCCGTTCATATTGTTATCAAATGGGACACCTATTTAATCATTGCCCATTTGTTGATGATAAAATAAGATAGTTACTTAAGGAGGAGGTGATGAATGTTCATCAACTTGTTCTTCCAACCACTACAATAGCAATTCCCAATTTGTGTATTTAAAATTCAAGCCATGAATTTTAGTATAGTTCATACAACAATACCTATTAACTATTGGACAACCTGGTCACAATTTGTTACACCAATTGTATCAAGTAAAACCAATATGCTACCTATTTCAACATACCCAATGTGGTATAATGTCATACCCCCTTTTGTGCCTTTAGATTGTAGTTTTTATCAAGCAAATCCAACTAGAACAAAAGGATTTGATTATTTGATCTTTAGGAATTATAGAGGTTATGTACCTAGGAATGTGTACGCAAAACCTAAACAACCTATTGTACCACCAACATATATACCATACTCTATTGGCAATCAATTTCTTTTAGTGGTTCAACCAATGATTAGAAAGGACAGAGAACTTGTTCAGCAACCTATTATTATTGCATCAATGCCAACCATTGTACAAGTTATTATTAGTTTATTAGCTCATATACCCAGAGGTTTTGATCATTAGCCACCAGATGGAGGACAACTTGGAAATTAACTTAGAGGAGATCTACTGGGAGAGCCATCCTTCAATCCACATGTTGGATATTTTGGATGGCAAACACTTGACCCAGGTATGTTTATACCACCATGGTATTAACCACCCATTGTACAACATGTTTCAGAACCAACCACCAAACTACCATACAAGAGGTTACAATACCCAACCTATGTCAAAGACATTGATCCAAGTGCTCACATTAGAGTATTCAAAAAGGCCATTAAAGCTAATGGTGAAACAATGGAGGCTGACATCATCAAATTGTTTGGTTTTACTTTTTAGGGATAATATTTTTGAATGGGGTGAAAATTATGTTCAAAACCATCCAAACTACACTTTTGAAGAGTTGGAACAAGCATTTTATAAGCAATTCGTAATTGTAAAGAATGATGAAGAGGTCTACATGCAATTATGTAACATATAACAACAAATTGTTGAATTTGTTGAGGTTTACTATGAACGCCTATTGAAATTAACTAATTGTTTCCAAGTTAGAGCTATAGATGTTTTTTTCACCACTGTTTTCAAGGCAAGTTTATTACCTTACATAAGATTAACAATTATAGGTATGAAGAGAAATACTTTAATCGAACATAAAAAATTGTTGTAGTATGCGAGGAAAATGGATTTATTAATTTGAGTTATAATGTTCTACTAACTACACCAGAGTTTAAGACAATAGTTAAACTTGTAGTACCAACTGTTACAATTAAATCAACATTAATATGTACCAACTGTGGTAAAACTAATCATTTAGTGGAAACTTGTCATAACAAGAAAAGAGAGGTATTATATGTGCCAATTGTTATAGTTAAATGTACAAAATCTATAATAGGAATAAAAACCCAACTTGTTAAATCAAGGAAAATACTTATTCATTGCCCCTATATAATTTATTCTAGCATAGAACATAGATTCGAATAATGCCCTAAAAAAATTGAAGTACATAACATGTTAAAAACTAAACTTGTTAGTTCTAATGCCATGACAACACCTAAATTGTCTACAATTGACAATGTGTCAGTTAATCTACTAGATGTTGTTACCACTTGCAATCAACAATCGAAACAACAAGTGTTCAAGGAGAAGGAGCTGATTAAAACAAAAGGGGTTGAAAAATGGCAACAAAAAAAGTGTTTACAAAAAAAATTCATTGAAATTATTAGATAGCTACAACATAATGGGGATGAAAAATAACCTACTACTATTAATGAAGGTTCATTGTAGAATAATTGGGTTGGATTGCTTAATAATTTAACCACAACTCAACCGATTGTAAGAAATCAAACAGGTGAAGTGAATCAACATGTCATTTTAGAACATGTTACTACAAAAAAAAATGTTAAAAAACATTTTAAGAAATATAAGTAAACAACTCTTGGAGAACAAATATACATTGAATTCGGGACAATTATTGTGGGCAATCCTTGATATCAAACGCTACATTTTAACCTGATACCATAAAAAATTTACCAAAATTAACAATTGCATCAATTGCCATTGATCATTAAATGGCAATAATATAGGTTCAAGTAAGGAAAACTTCATTGAAGACGTGTTTTTAAATGGTGGTTATGGAGTTAATATTATTATGAAAAATTTGAAGGTATAATTAGGTTTGTTAAAACTAAAACTTGCACCTTATAACCTATGTATGGCTAAACAAACCATTCCAAAACCCTTAGGTTTGATTAAAGATTTTAGAAGTCTTGTTCATGGAATTCCCTGTGCATTGACTTTTATTATAATTCAAAGTAGTGTGTTAGATTCCAGTTACTTTATGTTGTTAGGTTGTCCTTGGCTAAGGGATGTTAAAGTGTCTCATGATTGGGCCAACAACACATTATTATACAAGGAATCGATAAAGTTGGAACCATGCCCATTACTAAGACACTTGGAGCACCAACTAAATGTCCAAAAATATTAGTTTGTTATGGCTTGTGCTTGAGGTTGTCCTTATGAAGTCTACCACACCACTTCCATTCAATTTGCACTAACCGCCTTCTTTTCTTGGTTATGTAAGTTGACCTCATTTTGAAGTTTCATTTGTGAATTCGTCCAAATCCCATCCTAGAGCTCTAACATGCCCTCCTACCCTAGAAGTGCTACAAGTTAGGGAGTGCCCCAACTTTTTTCTTCGTCCATTGTTTCATTATGGGACCCATCTTTAGGTCTCTTGAACCGTTTGGGGGTGTGTCAACAAAGTTTTTGAACTTTAATTTGAGTAGGCGTCTCATCAATATCCATTTCTCCTATTTCAGGTTGGAAAAATGTCTCTGGTAAATGTTGTTGGAAAGTATTAAAGGGTATAACTATCTTAATAGGTCGTATAGGCACCAGTTTGATAAGTATATTAAACAAAATAGGTGGCTTAGACATAGGTTCAACATGTTTATTCACCTATTCAACTAGATTTAAACATGTTGATGTAATCAACTTAACATGTTGATTTGACTAAATTGATGTAGGAATAGTTATGGTTCCTATTGAAAACGATCCTAGTTCTATAGTGAACATTAAATCTTCTTTTTTGTCAAATATTCTAGAATGGAAATTTTACATGGCCTATAACCTTTAAGAGGAGGCACCACTCCCCTCCCCATAGTATACTTTGTGCTTCTCCATAAAGACTACATCCAAATGTCACTTTTCCCCAAGACTCCCAAAATTGGGATTCTTGTTATCCCAAACTTTGAATGTTCATATCTTTTTCAAATCATTTTTTTTGGGGGAAAATTCGAGGAAAGTATTACATAGCCCTCCAAAATATCTTTCCAATGATGTAAAACATGCGTCAATCAGACTTCATTTGACGCACTCCCAACTCCTTGAAGGACTCAAAAGTGAGTCCAAGTACAAAACAGCGAAAGGGGGAGGAGTCAGGGCATGTTCCTTAACTCACAACACTTTGAGGGGTAGAGGGGCGTGTTGGAGCTCCGGGATGGGACTAGGAAGAGTTGACAAGCTTCACTTACTCACACGGGCCTACACACAACCCACATAAGGTGGTTAGTGCATAGTTGAAGCACCTTTAGTGCTAGGACGAGCCATGGGCAACACATACACACAAAACTCACCATGGCCCGGACTTGGGGGAAGCCACCACCTTCCCCCTTATAGTATACTTTGCACCTCTCCACGGGGCCTACATCCAAATGGCTTTTCTCTCCCGGGACTCCTGCGTGGGAGTCCCGAAATCGTGCCAGTTGGGACTCTCGCAACTTTGGAGCCGCATAACTTTGCGAGCAGACCTCGAATCGAGGTGCGGTCTCAAGCAAAGTTGTAGCTCTCATCAAGAACTTTCCAATGGTATGTCGCACGTTATCTGCAGATAAGTAAATCGTGCAGATAAGTAAATCGGGTCGATTCCCAACTTTTTCTGGTCGGGAGTCAAATTGGTAGTTTGACTCTCGGCCCTTCTTTTGGCCATAACTTATGTTTTAGATGTCCAAATGAGTAATGCGAGCCTATTTTAGAAATCTAGGTTTCAAGATCTTTTCAATGATATAAAGAACCTCACAAGCCATTGAATTTTGGCCCCTCAAATTGCTCTCTGAAGTTTTGGGAGCCCACCGAGACTCCATCTCCCAAAGTGGGAGTTCCCTTGGGAGTGTGAGGGTTCACTCCCTCACACTTTCTTACATTCCTGGCAGTATGTGACGTGACTCCCGGGCTTCTTCTTGGCTCGCACCCTTGCAACCCCTTTGCCTTGGTCGCGAGCCCAAAACTAGGGTTACGACATCATTTAACCTTTGCTTTACAGGGATTTGTGGCTAGGAGTCAAATTCCCAATTTGATTCCCACCCTTTCTTTTGATCATAATTCATGCAAATCAGGTTTAAATGAATAATGCAAAGGCATTTCATGCATCTATGTTTCAAAACCTTTCTAATAGTGTATTGGGGCCCTAATTTGATTTTTTTTGCCTTTCCAACCAAAGTTCTAAACATTAAGGACTCTTGCACGCGTGTAACTCCCAAAGTGGGAGTGCACTTGGGAATCATTGGGCTTCATCCCATGCACTCTCCCCCATTTGTGAAAACATGTTCACACTGAAACACAATTTTGGCCTCATGGGCCCTTACACTTCACATTTAATCGTGAACCTAATGTTAAGTTGGGACATTTGCATTGCGGGATGGATTGTCATTGACGAAAAAAAATTGACCAAGATCAATTTGGGTTTTAAAGAAAACTTGCAACATGTTAAATTTAGTGTGGATTTGGAACCTGTTGTTAGTCATCAACTGATTGAATTGCTAAAGGAGTTCAAAGGCATTTTTGCATGGACTTACAAAGATTTAAAGGGAATACCACCTAACATAGCTCAACATTGAATTGAGTTGGACACACCAATACCACTTCATTAAGCAAGGTACCAGTTAAATTTTAACTATGTAGCCATTGTCAAATAGGATATTAACAAATTACTTGTTGCAGGTTTTATTAAACCTATTGAAAAGGCTACTTGGCTATCACCTATAGTTGTAGTGCTTAAAAAAATTGGAAAACTCAAAATTTGTGTGGACTTCTGAAAGCTTAATGTAACTACTAAAAAGGACCCATATTTGTTGCCTTTTACTAATGAGGTTATTAACATGAGGTTTATACATTTTTAGATGGTTTTTTTAAATACCATAAGATTTCCATAACACTAGAAGACCAATACAAACTGCTTTCATTACTAAATGGGGGGCTTTTGTATGGGTTATATTGCCTTTTGGGGTCAAAAATGGACAACTTACCTATCAAAAGGTAGTCACCAAAGCTTTACATGAATACATTGATGTGTCCATGAAGATTTTTTTAGATGATTTTACTATTTTTAGTGACCTATCCACTCATTTGGAAAAAATCATAAAGTGTTTTTTTAATGCAGAGAATATGGCATTAGTTTGAAATAGATAAATGTGCATTTATGGTATGTTTTGGAACTATTTTAGGATTTATAGTCTCCAAATAAGGGAAGATACTTGATCCTAAGAAGGTAGACACTATAGTCAAAATGCTAGTACCCAAAACACCTCAAGAGATTCAAGTCTTCAACAGAATGGCCCAATTTTACATATGTTCCATCAAGAATTTTGCCTATGTTATGGCACCAATCACCAAGTTACTTAGAGAAGTTGAAGTGTTCAAGTGGACTACTAAATGTCAAATCACTTAGGAGGATATAAAAAATCGATACATTCAAGTTCCTCTACTTATCAATCCTAATTGGGAATTGGAATTTCATGTTCACACTGATGCGTTTTAATTAGCATTAGGGGCCATATTAGCCTAGGACCCAATAGGTAAATTAAATCAACATGTTATGTACTCATCAAGACTGTTTAATTCAGTTGAACAAAACTATACTATTATAGAAAGAAAGGTTTTAACTATGGTTTATGCTTTACAAAAAATTAACCATTACTTGTTAGGTAACAAGTTTACATTCTTTGTGGATCACATGGCTTTAGTATATTTAGCTAACAAGCCACATGTTTTCCGCATGTTAATTAGATGGCTCCTATTATTTATAGAGTATGATTTCAAAATTATTTACAAACCTAATATATCCCATCTAATGGTTGATGCATTGAATAGATTTCCCAACCACATTAAGCCTATTGGAATACCTAATCAAACCTATGATGTTCACTTATTTACCTTATAACATGAGTGGTTACAAAGTGTGTATGAATACCTATTAGAAAGAGTGATGCCAAAAACACTTATAACATCCCAAAGGAAATATTCAACCCAAAGGGATAAACCATCTATGCTTAAAAAAAGAGTACTATACGAACGCATCCCTAAACTCCTTATAAGACTCAAATGCAAATATGAAGGTGAAAACAACAAAAGAAGTAAGAGTGGGGATACGTTCTTTAGCTTGTTACACTTTGGGGGTAGAAGGCGTGTTAGAGCTCCGATATCAAGATTAGGACTAGTGATAAGTAGGTCAATTATTCATACGCACTTGCACAAACAAAACAATAAATTGGTTAATGCATAATTGAAGCCATTTTAGTGCACAGACGAACCACGAGCACACACGAACTCACAAGACTCACTATGGCCCGAACTTAAGGGAAGCTACCACCTTCCCCCTTATATTATTCTTTGTGATTAGCCATGGGGGCTACACTCAAATGTCATTTTGCTTTGGGACTCCCAAGTTGAGAGTCTCAAAATTTTCGAAATTAGGATTCCCACAACTTTGAAAGGCCATAACTTCTTGTGAAAAACTTCAACTAAGGTGAGGTCCAAAGCAAAGTTGTAGCTTTTGTCAAGCACTTTCCAATGATATGTGGCACGCCACCTTCACACAAGTAAATCAAGGTGATTTCCGACTTTTAATGGTTAAGAGTGAAGTTGGAAGTTTGACTCCCAACCTTTCTTTTGGTCATAACTTTGTTTTAAGTACTCAAATGGGTCATGCAAACCCATTCTAGACATCTATGTCTCAAGAGCTTTTCAATTTTATAAATATTTTTTTTCAATCCAATGAGTTTTTACCCTAAAATCACTCTTTGAAAATTTGAGAGTCCACCAGGACTCCAATTCCCAAAGTGAGAGCCCACTTTGGAGTGTGTGGGCTGATTCCCTCACACTCTCCTACACTCCCGTGAATGTGAAATGTGACTCCTGAGTTTCATTTTCGGCTCGCACCTTTGCAAGCCTTTACCTTGGTCATGAGACCAAGGATATGGTCATGACATGTATAAATTCAAACAAGATAATAGGTTTTGTTGAATTTTGCAATTAAATTAGGTTTCCACAATTTTGCAAAAATTACATGGAGGAATTACAAGAAGGCATTTCTCTTTTGATATCACTATGTGAAAGATCCCAGAATATAATTATTGGTGGCCAATAATGAATCAAAATGTTTGTGAATACTATCAAACCTATGACCAATGTCAAAAAACAGGTAACCTATTGACCCAAAACTTGGCCAAATTAGTTACCACATTACTTGAGGAACCATTTTTTAAATGGGGATTGCATTTTATTGGACTTGTTAAAACTGCAAGTAGATTCTTGAGCAATTGGTACATTCTAATAGCCACCGATATGTAAGAAAGTGGGTGGAAGCCCCAGTATTCCTCACTAACATTGTTGTAGTAACTGCCAAGTTTCTATACAAACATATTTTTACAAGATTTGGATGACCATTAGCCAATGTGATTGATCAAAGTACCCATTTTATCAATGATGCAATCAAATATCTTATTAACCATTTCATTTTTAGACATACAAGTTCTATTACTTATTAATCACAAGGAAATGGACAAGTTGAGTCTATAAAGAAGGTTTTTGGAACCTTATTAACCAAACTAGTTAATGAAAATAAAAATGATTGGGATAAGCAATTTTCCACGATCTTATTTTCATATTGAACTGCTTACAAAGTTGGAATCGATCATACCCCCTTTCAGTTGGTCTATGGGCTAGATCCATATTACCTACAAAATATATGTTACCATCTAAACTTAGTGATGATAGAAATCCACAACCTATGAGGGTTTTAACTAGTCAACTATTTAAATTGGAAAAACTATAAGAGAATAAGTTGATTGCACAAGATTTAGTTGCTTCTAACAAGTGGAATAGATCATTGTGGTCAAATAACATGTACATTGAAACCAAGTTTCAATTTGGAAATTATGTATTATGGTGTTTAGGGGTTGTTTCCAAACATGCTCCCAAATTTCAAAGACAATGGTTCGAACCCTATCAAATACAATATTGTTTACCCAATAATATCATTTTACTTGTCACTATTGATAAGTTTGATCCTAACCTAGTGCTTGTTAACATTAACAAGTTCAAGCCATACATGTTCATTGAAGAAAAAAAACTTGCAACCTGTATTAGTTAAACTTGGTGACCTAGTCACTCATGAACCTATTCAAACCATTGAACCTATACCGTTATTGGCTAAACCTAAAGATTTTCAACTTGTAAGGTTTGAACTAGTTAGTAATCATTTAACATTTGGCAACATTAAAAGAACAAATGTGCTTGTTCAGGACAATAATGTAGCGACAAGTAATGATGCAAATGACTTGTTTAAAGAGGCATTTATTGATGCCTACCTTTTAGGAGTCTTTAACCCTAAAGGTTATGTTCATTCACAACCACAAAATCATTTTTGCATGAAATAGTATAAAGAACTATTGCATTTTTCATTTTGTTTCTTCATTTTCATTTTCTTCTTCATATTAAGAAGGGCCATGAATGAGAGTGTTGTAAAGAAATTGATACAAGAAGCAAGAGAGAAGGAGGTTGAAAGGAAAACTAAAGCTTTTAAGAAGGAACAAATTGAAAGAGAGAAAGCGAAACAAGTTTGATTAACTAGAGCAATTTATGTAAAACCGCTTGCTTCACGCACACCTATAATAGAAGAAATTAGAAATTTTGAGCCAGAATAGATAAGTAGGGAGTTGGAAGAGGAATTATAAGCAACATTAAACTTTAGAAGGAAAACCACTACTTCTACAACAAAATGAGTACCATAGGTTATTGTTATTTCATATTCAAAGGAAGAAGTGGAGGTTGGAACAATTATAATCAGACTCTCTGCTAAGACATCTGGAAGAGGAGGAATTGCAACAGCTTGTTGTCCATGATCAACCACAACTAGTTCCTGCATCAAAACCTGTGGAAGAAAAAGAGTTGCAACAACCTATGAGTAGTGGAGAAGTAATTCTTTAAGAATTCTTTGAAAAGGGACATGTTTCCAACATTATTCTTTAATGCCCAAGATTAGCAACAAGAATTATGATGAAGCAAAAATGCAAAGTGCCTATAAAAAAAAAGGTTGAGAAATGTATTAAGAAGAAACCAATGTCTAAGGTGAAGGAAAGCTAGCAGATGTTGCAATGGATGAAGATGGACTCCATTGAACTCAAATGGGCTAGATGGGCCAATTTGGAGAGCTTGTTCAACTTGTAATGGACAACACCAAGAGAGGACATGTTATGAGACTTTTTACAAACCTAGGAAACAATGAAAGATGGAAGAATTCTAAGGCAAGTACGTGGGTCAAGAAATTGTCATTGATTAGGTATTAATTCATGAGCAACTTCGAATTTCCAAGGAAGGAATAATAGATGTTGTTAATGCAACTTATGAGGAAGCTAAAACTACCTTGAAATTTTTTGCTAGACCACATGCTTTTGTTGAGAATGAACAATGGAATGTAGTGCGCATGAAAGAGCAATTTCATGCAAGATTTGCAACTATTCTACAAATTCAATATCAAAGGGAGAGGTTAGCTTATTTCAACAATTAGATTACCATTACTTTTAACCTAGCCAATAGGGGATAACCTATTAACTGGTGTTCTATAGTGTTAACCTAATTATTGTTTGAATTAACTCATTGGACTGAATGTAAAAAAAAGACAACAACTAACTTGGATGTTGATAAGACCAAAGCAAATAATTATTATTTAGACATTCGATTTAGGAAGTGGTTCCCTTTGTCCAAGGTGCCTTCATCAAGAACAACAACTTTAGAAGAACTTGTATCACCAACCAACCAAAAGCACCAGGTTGCACAACAATGATAGGTTTCATTTTGACATGTTACCAGGGAGTAGTTCTTGAAAAAAAATAGACTAACACATTCGACTACAACATCACCTTTACCCACACATCAGTCCCATTGACTAAAAATGTGTATAGAACCACCTATGCCAAGGTACAAGTCAAGCCCTAAACTTGTTACCTCACCACCAAAAAAGAAGTCCAAGACTAATTTTGGATCATCGATTAATGATTAAAAAAAGGATGAGGAGCGAACTTGTTCAAATGGGGAGGAGAAAAGCTTGAAGCAACAATTATGCAACACAACATTGAGGAAGAACTTGAACCCAACCTCAATCATGTAATAAATAACATTCAAGTTAAACTTGTTGTGTTTACTGAACTTGTAGTTTCCATTATAGAACTTGTAGTTGCAGCTATAAAATCATTCAAACTTGTTCAACCTGAAATTGAACTTATATAAATAAAAAACCCATCGTTTAAATTTTTTTAGCCTATACCAGTTTCTGGTCATTCCCTATAAACTTTGAGACAAATTAACATGTTTTTAAAACAAGTTGTTCAAAATGCTACAACTTGGTCAGAAACATTACAAAAACTATCAAACCTTAGAGTAGAGTTTGAATAAGTCAGGGTAAATTTGTTTGGAACCCATAACATTTGTAAACATGTAGCCTAGAGCTAGAAATAGTGCACAAAACTTTGAATAACCATGACAAATAATTGTTCATAGTCAAAGGATAATTGAATAAGGTCCAACATGAAAACTAGAAATTATCCAATAAGTTGAATGAAACATAAGAAGCTGTTAGGAAAGCTAAAAACTCGCAGCGAGAGTATGTTAAACTCAATTAACTCAATTGGAAGACCCAAAATGATTTGACTCATCTTTAAGTTGAATTGGAGCGGATGATGAAAGATTATGTCAAAATGGAAGAGTCCAATTTGGAACAATAGGGTATCATAATCGATTTGGAGCATACTTATCAAGATCTTAGGGAGCAACATGTAGCTACCCACATAGAATTTGACTAGGAGAAGCAAAGTCAAACAACTCAAATCCAAAACTAGAATGGTCAATATGAAACATTCAAGGTACAATTGAACAAACCTAGCCCCATTCTACCTGTTAGAATGAATAACATATTGAAGGATGTGGGGCGACTTCCTGTCCCTTTACTCTCAGTTCTATGAGGTGATTATATTTAAAATATATGTGCTATCGGTGAAGGGAAAATGCAAGTGTATTTCTAGATGTTAAATTGCGTTTGTAGTTGAAATCAAATAGTTGTCTCCTATGCATAAATTATAATCTATAACTAATAGATACATTTTCTAAGCTCAAACACGCCAAATCCTATAATTTTATGTTACATTATGATTCAATTAAACTAACTTTTAGGGGTTCAACACCATGTTCAACTTGGTTGCAGACCACAAGTTACTAAAAATATTATTCTTACCACCTACATTATTCAAATCTAACTTGTTTTAACTCGTTAAAAAACTAACTATAAGGCGCAACTTCTTACCAAATCCTAAGCTCTCCAACTAAACCAGTCACAAGTTATGCTACCTAACCCAAGAAAGTTTTACGAAGGCAGGAAGTTCAACTTGGTTGTAGACCACCAGTCACTGCAATATTATTCCTAACACATATGTTATTCAAATCTAGCTTGCTTTAGTTCATTAGAAAACTAACTACAAGGTGCACCTTCCTACCAAATCTTAAGCTCTGCAACAAAACCAATAATAAGTTATGCTATTAAACTCGAGAGGGTTTGTAAAGTTTTCCTAGGATTTCAAGCTCCCTACACTTATTTCCACTCACTTCCATTCTTTCAAAAACTACCCCAAACATCCAATCTATTCTTCTTTTTTCTACCATCTACCAAGATTAAACATTTTTCTCCTACCAAAGAAAGTTGTGGGAACAAAACTTATCAAGATTTGAATTGAAGATTATGTCCAAAAAGAGAATGCCAAATGATCCAAATCCACCCTTTTAAAGAGAAGGAAAGAGGTGAAGGAAGATCCCAACTTGGTGGTCAATGGAAGGAGAAGGAAAAACTCCCCATGCTTGGTGGCCAATGGAAGGAGAAGGAGAAGCTCTTTGTGCTTGGTGGCCAATGGAAGGAGAAGGAGAAGTTCCTTTCCACCTCTTTTCATTTTTCCCCAACAAATTTTACTCAAACCTTCATTGTTTCCTTTGATCTTAAACTTTTTCTTTACCATGGTTTTAAGTTGTTACTTACGCATTTCCTCCCTTTTCGTCAACCTATAAATTATGACCGCGCATCTCAATGTTACAAGTCTTTCTCACATTCATTGCCGATTTGATTTTGATTGAAGATCTCTTCTCTTTTCCTTGAAACTATGGCATCACGTATGGCCACATCTTACGGCCCTTAAGCTTCACAAATGAGCAAAGAACCAACTTTGAAGTCATCTTTGGATTTGATGTTGATGCAACATCCTCGTGATGAAGACCCCAACCCACGAGAGGTGTGTGATTCCCTTCGAGCTTGGTACTATCGCATTTCTCTAAATTCTCACACCTTGTGATTTTGTTGCAAGTCAACCCCGTTTTTGGTGATGAACTTAAAACCATCTGTGAAGGTTACGAAATATAAGACACCTCCATCTTCACATGGTTTTCAATTCTTGGCGTTGGACACTATTGTTGGTTGCACGGTTTGATTTGTCGATTGCCTTTTAATAGTAAGCCAATTAGTTCACATTATTCGACACATCCTAGATTTCTTGTAGTTATGAACTATCATTGTGGCATAGCCTAGGACTTCACATGTAATTGTAACTCCTCGTTAAGCTTATCCATAATCTAAATAAATGTTTCATTTATTATGAAACTCATGTTGCCATTGTTATTATATCCCCATGTTTATTAAGTGGTTTCAAATTAATCTTATGTTTATAAAGCTTGAAAATTGTTCTATTTGTCACAACCCTAGCTTTAGGCTCGCGACCAAGGCCAAGGGGTTGCAAGGGTGCGAGCCAAGAAAAAGCCCGGGAATCACATCACATACTCCTGAGAGTGTAGAAAAGTGTGAAGGAGTGAACCTTCACACTCCCAAGGCAACTCCCACTTTAGGAAGTGAAGTCTTGGTGGATTCTCAAAACTTCATAGAGTGATTTTAGGAATCAAAACTCAATGGCTTGTGGTGTTCTTTATATCATTGAAAAGCTCCTAGAACATAGATGTTTAAAATGGGTTCGCATTGCTCATTTGGACATTTGAAACACAAGTTATGGCCAAAAGAAAGGCCGATAGTCAAACTGCTAGTTGACTTTCGACCAGAAAAAAGAGGTCGGGAATCAACTCGATTTACTTGTTTGTAGATAGTGTGTGACATATCGTTGGAAAGCTCTTGACAATAGCTACAACTTTGCTTTAGACCACATCTCAATCCGAGGTCTGCTCGCAAAGTTATGGGGCTCCAAAGTTGAGGGAGACCTAACTTGAGCGATTTTGGGACTCCTGAGTCCCGGGACAAAAAATGATTTGGATGTGAGCCCCGCGAAGAGGTGCAGGGTGAACCCCTTACGGGGAGGGAGGCAACAGCCCCTTCAGTCATTAGAGAAATCAAGGAAGTACAAGGGGGGGAGTAAGCGCCACGAAATGGCAGCATCGCCCTCCCCAAAGATTCGGCCGTGAAGCCACTCGGCCTTAAAGGCTTGCTCAATGTCTAATTGCTTATCCTGACTCCTATCCTGGCTAGAGGATCTAATGGCCTTCCAGGTGGCCATGCCCACCTCGGCAGTGGCCTCCCAAGATTGAAGTAAGACCCTCTTGAGGGAGAACTGTCCGTCGAAATGCTTGCGGCATCTTTCGGACCAGAGGTAGTAGAGGAGGAAGCTTCTAAGAATGTCGAGCGGTTGACGTTTGTAAGAGAAACTGCCCGTGTGGTATCGTTGAAGGCCCGGGGGATCGTCTTCCTCCTCGAGGGCAGCTTCCCCGAGGAGGATGAAAGGCCAGGTGATGGAGAGATGGTTGGGCGCCTCCCATTCATCCCAAGTGCGACGGAAGGCATTCCAGGCCTTTTGGGCAGGGGTGCAATCCATGAGGCAGTGCTGGGTAGATTCAGAGAGGCCCTGGTCGCAGCATTTGCAGGTGGCTTAGAGCCCCATAGTTTGGAGCCACGTGCCCACTGGGAGCCCTCTGTTGAGGGTCAGCTAGATGAGGGCCCCCACCTTGCGCGGGCGGGCATTGTGCCAAATCCTCGCAATAATCTAGGCGGTCGTGGAGTTTTGAAGGTTCAACCTTTGGATAAATTCGATGATCCTGGGGGGGCAGTGTGGTTTTCTAGCGTTCTGGTAGTCCCTCTTGGAGGAGTAACCGAAGAAAGGGGCGTCCCCCATGTTGCGCGTTTGTTGCCAGTGCCAATCTCCCGGGTCCCATTGGAGGTCGGAAATGAAACCGGACCCAAGGATCCAGTAAAGGAGGGGTTTCTTACCTGGGAGGGGGAGGTCTTTGGCCAGCCTGAGGGTTGTACGGTGGTTGTCCTGAGCGAGGACTTGACAGGTTCGTAACCCTCCAAGGGTATGGTGATGGTGTGGGAGCCGGTGGCTTGGATGCAACCTGTGTGGGAGATTCTCCTGAATTCTGACACATTGGTGATGCTTTGGGTTATCCCCACAACCTGGTAAATCCATTCCGGTGGGCCGGCTTGACCGGCATCCCTTTTGTTGATCCATTCTCCTGCTAAGGGAACGTTGTTGGAGGTAACCGGGTCCCAGGGTATGCTGGCTATTATGAGATCTCTGTTCCGCCTGTTACTTGGGTGGAAGCTTACCCCTAGGGCGGAGAGGTCTTTCCACTCCTTTTCCTCAGAGTCCCAGAAGTCCCTGATTCTCGAGCGTCCGGCGTTCGCAAGGGAGTTTCCCTCGCTCTTGCCGTTAAGACCTAGGGGCTTGCCTTCTTGATTCACAATGAGAGGGTTCCCGAAGACGGGTTGTCTGAGGGTTTCCGCTGAGTTGGTCGGTTCTGATTTACAGAACCTCGGCCTCACGTTCATCCAGGCATGGAGAATGCTCTTCCACAGGGAGGTGGAAAGTCTTTTGAGTTTCGTGGTGGCAAACATCCAGTTGATGTCCTACATGGAGGGGCCTAGCCCGTGGACCGGGAGCCTCACCTAATTGGCCCTATGCCTCAGGAGCTCTTTTTGACGCGCTCCCAAGTCACGGGGTGAGACCAAGTTGAAGGTCTCACAAAGTCAAGCTGCGGAATCAAGACTTGGTAGCACGCTCCCGGCTTCCAACTCTAGAAAGGGGTAGAGGGTCGAGTTGGGAGCCCCGGGATTAGACTAGGAAGAGATCAAGCTTTTAGATTACACGAACCTGCA
>Ga0116228_10001894_pt1 | contig 17711 bp, 8 predicted proteins | sample S1TSphfallax_2_FD_89694 | JGI IMG/M metagenome (GOLD analysis project Ga0116228, IMG submission 89694) | Host-associated microbial communities from peat moss isolated from Minnesota, USA - S1T2_Fc - Sphagnum fallax MG | ecosystem: Host-associated > Plants > Peat moss > Unclassified | place: USA... | reverse complement strand
TTTTTTGTGAAGAAAGTGTTTTATTGTGGGAGATTTTTCCCAGTGGGTGCTCCCCCCCCCCCCCCCCAAATAAAAAGGGTGCGACCAGCCCAAATGAGTTTTTTTGAGGCTCCAAGTCACCATATTTCGAGGAAAAGAAAGTTGAATTTGCCATATTTAGAACATAGCTTCTCTAATATAAGGATAGTGGGGTTTGAAAAAAATTCTAATTTTCTATCTAATCTGTAGCCAAAATTTGGCTAAGGCCTCTTGTGGATGATCACCACCAGTCTAAGGTCAACCTGAACAAAATTGGAAAGAAAACCCTCTTCATATGGATGATTGCCACTTAAGCTACACTCCAAAATTCCTAAAAAAGAACATCCATTGATGTGGACCGTTGATATGCGGAAAGAAGGAAGTTTATGCAAATGAGAGAGCGCGTTGCCAGAGTTCCTCGATGTTAATGTCTCGATCGCTTTGCTGCAGACAGCTCGAGAGTGATCCGACTGAGACAGAAGAGAGAGGAAAATCTGGTTCTTGAGTGCACCGCGGGCAATTTGTAATTTCATATCTGAGTGTTGTTGAATTCTGAGATAGGATCCACGATTTAATTTCGTTTTGTTGGATTCTGTTTGTCGAAATTATCTTTAGTTTCTCTGTTCAGCAAAGTGTTGTTGGCTTGTGAAACATCTGTGCCCCGATTCTGGAGTTTCCTCTTGTTGTTCCGTTTCTCCGGTGATCGCGCCAAGCTTTAAGGATTTTGCTTCTTGGTCCATGATTTTATTTGGGGTTTTTTCTTTTTTTTCTCCCCCCTCCTTTTTCACCAAGCATTTTGTGGGCTGTTGTGGTTCTTGATGTGAAAGTTCTTCTCCGTCTTCCTTCGCGCTGGCCCTCGTCAATCCCCCCACCCTAGCACGCTGGGTCCTTGGTCTTCTTGCATTCACATCTGCCGTGCTTGAATATTTTTGTCCTCCGGTTTGGGTTTATCTTTCAGTTCTGTTTGCTGTTGTTTGGTCAAAGTCTTGTTTCCCGAGGAGCCAGTTTCTCTGGTAGGTATTTGACCTGAATTTTGTCTTCTTCAGCGAGAGGGTTCAATCCTTTGCCAAAGTCCTTACCTTGCGGGTCCTTAGGTTGGGAACTGGAGGGGTTGCTCCTCATCTGTTGTGCCGTGTTTTAGACCTTTTTTGAGCAGTCGAGACTCTGACTTGATGCTCTGTTAGCCATTGGAGAAGATGAAAGCTGAAGAGGAGATGCACAGAGAAGAGACGACCCCCGAAAGAGAGCCTGGAGCCATGTTGAATGAGTTGGGTGGGAAGGCCATGGAAAACGTTCTGATGTGGCCATTCATGTGCCACATTGCTTCAGTGTTCGTGGTAGCATGGATTGCATCCTTGCTCCACTTCCACGTCTTCTTCATTTTCCTCCTTGGATTGATGTATCTCTTTCAGGTCCTTTTTCTTGTTTCCTCCATGGTTTTTTCCCCCTTTATTATCGTGTTGCAGTTTTCTTGCTTGCTTGCTTGGTTCTGTCAGAAACCCTGAGTTGCAGAAATATCTCTGGATCATTCATTACCTTCATGATTTGCAGATAGAAAACCGGCAACGACAGAAGTTATGTAGATCCATACGACATGAGGAAAGGAAGAATTGTTACAAAATGAGGGTATGTGGTGGTGCTTAATTTTTCACTGATTACTATACTTGGTTCCTTCTATTAAATTTGCATTTGTTTTTGTTGAGATCTGAATGATGTTGAGATTTGTCAAACTCTTTAAATCCAGCTATCAGAGGGAGAAACAGTGCGGTGGATGAACCATGCAGTGGAGAAGATGTGGCCAATATTCTTGGAGAATTTTGCATCCCAAATGTTGTTGTTGCCGATTTCACCATGGTTTCTCAATATGTACAAGCCCTGGACTGCGGTAATTAAACCTTCTCCCACGTGCCCACACAGCACAGTATATATGAAGCTTCCAAATAGCAAATCAAAACTATAATTCTCTTATTTCAAAACAGGGTTTCTTATGGGTGGATTTAATTGATGGAGCTGGGTGCAGAAAAAGGCAATTGTGCAGCACCTTTATTTAGGCAAGGATCCACCCATAATCACCATGATTCGTGCATTGGAGGACTCTGTTGATGGTGATCACATGGTAGACTTCTTCATTTTTTTTGAAAAACTTCACTCCAGTTTAATGGAATCCTCTATGCAGCTAGCTCTAGTCAGTCTTTGCAATTTCTGGATGAGAATGCCATGATGTTGCTTCCAGAATCAATAATGTCCAATTCATTTTGGTTTGGCTGAAATTCTTGTCTCTCTAAATTGGGGCAGATGATGGAGGCAGCAATGGAGTTTGGTGCAAGCCAGGATATGAGTGCAGTTCTGGCCGTGCAGATACGGCGCCGCCTTGGCTTGGGAATTTGGACCAGTTTCCACATTTCCAATGTGCATCTGGAGGGCAAGGTACTCAACAGTTTTGAAGTAAATAATGACTGCTGTAAGATTTATAGAGACCCATTTGAGAATTCTCTGGGAAATAGTCCCAGCATTTAAGTCTCCATAAGGCTTGAGAGATGGTGGGTTTCTTTTCTTTTTGCTTGATGATTATAGTGCTGTGGGTGGTTGAATCTCTGGCAGTTCGCTTTTTCACTTTTGTTGTTGTCTCATACCATGCTAATTCTGTGTTGTGATAGGTGAAAATTGGATTGAAGTTTGTTGACGGATGGCCTGTCATTGGGCGCATACGTGTCTGCTTTACTACCCCACCAGTCCTGCAAATGACAGCCCGACCTCTCTTCAATGCTGGTGTGGATGTCACTGAGATTCCAGGAATTGCTCAATGGCTGGTACGCTTGCTTGTTTGCACAGTCCCTGTTCCCTGTAAGATAGAGACTAGATGAATTCTTAGTGAAATTAGAGGTATAAATTGAGTCACTGACTGAACCCATTGCAGACACCAGCACCAGTTGAGCTTAAGCATTTTCAGATATTTCCTTTGTTTACCTCTCTTTCTTCTAAGAACTCAAGTACAATATTGCACTGAATCCAACTACCACAAGACCCCTTAATGGCTTTGGCTTGGGGCATGGCAGGATAGAATCATCGCATTTGCATTGGAGCAGTCACTTGTAGAGGTAAGCCCATGTTACTGGCACAATCCCCACAAATCACCCTTTTGCAACTTGATTTCACTCTCTCTTTCTGGGAAGGCAAAAGAAGCCCATTGAGTATTATTCTTTATGGAGTTTCAGGTGATCTTGGACTGATTACCAAAGCTGCTGTTGGGGATGGGTGTAGCCAAACATGCTGGTAGTGGATGTGGAGAAGCTAGTGAGTGAGTTGATGTTTCCAGCACCACCCTCACAACAGCCTAAACAAGGTATTAGACATTCACTTCTCTCCACCTGCCTGATGGAGAGGTTTCATTGGCAGAAGAGTAGTGGTGTTCCAGTTTGTCAGTTGTATTTCACCATGTATGTCTTAGCATTTTTCACCCATCTGGGAAACAATGGAGCCCTGTGTCAGAAGATGCTTTGGGCTTGAGCAAGGTTTTGCTGGGGGCTGCAGCTGATTGGTTCCAGATGGAAGAGAAGCCTCCTGTTGCCACAGTTGTTCTGGAGATTCTTGAAGCAGCTGCTCTCCGTTCAGCTGACTTCAATGGTAATTCCCAAAATGTATTCCCTGTGGCTTTTTGAGTGTCATATAATTTCACCTACTTGTAGTTGCACAATATCTTCCAGCTTCAATCAAACAAGATTTCACTAAGAGCTACTGATTTTCTAAATGCTCGATGTGCCACTGTTTACAATCCAAGAGTGCATGGCTGGAACATGCAGGCCTTTCTGATCCATTTGTGGAAGGAACACTATCAACCAAGAAGTTTTCAACAAAAATTATATGGAAAACACTGAACCCAAAGTGGGACGAGAAATTTGAGCTGCCAATTGCGAGCTGGGAACTTCCAAATTTGTTGCTGTTGCAGATATTCGACAAAGATCGCTTCCGTAATGACAATCTTGGGTTCATCTCTCTCTCTCCCTCTCTCTAACTCTCTCTTCATCTCATTGTTCTGCAGTCATTTTTTCATTCATGTAGTCTCTCTTCCCATGTCAGATAGGACATGGATTTTGAAACTCTGAAATAGTGTTGTCATGCTGATATCAGGTTCTGTGGTGTTCAAATCAATGATTATCAAGATGGAGAACGACATGATCTGTGGTTGCCCCTCCAAAGGGTGAAGACAGGGAAGATTCATCTGGCAATCACAGTGACCAATCATCCAGCTGCAACAACAAATTACTCAGACAAGCCTATAAACAGTTCAAATGACACTCCAAGTGACACTTCTAACTCCCAGGTTTGTACTGAATAGAAACACTCTGCAGTTGTGATATCGCATTTTTCTTAAGTCACTATTGTTAAAACTGTAGACATTCATTCAGTGAAATTTGCACATTCTCAAGTTCTTGCAGTCTTTAGGACCTTCAAATCGAAAAGAGTTCCCCACATATTCTTATGTGCTGACAGAAATTGTAAGCCTTTTCAGGTGGAGTGTCAAGAACTCAAAACTAAAGATACAGATCAAAATTTACCCATATCAACAACAGAAATGGCTTTGGCTGAAAGTTCAGATGGCCAAATGAGAGCAACAGATTCCATAGGAAACAACAGTATCAAGAGGCGACAGGCTTCTGGACAGACCATGGCACATGCAAGTTCAAATGATAAGCTTCTTGACAAAGCTAAGTCATCAGCGCATGTTGAATCACAGAAGTTATCTGCTGGTGAAGGGGATTTAACATCAGGCACTGCGGTTGATGGCTCTAAACAAACAACAGCACCAAGAGAGAGGCAAATTGAAGCAGGCAAACAGACTGGTGATCAGAGAAAAGCAGTTGTTGACATTGGACTTGGGCTGCAGCCTGGTACGATTTCCATAGCACAACTTGGGGATGAAAAACCAGCAGAATGGCCCTGTCAAAAAGAGGGCAGAGCAAAGAACATAAATGCAAGAATGAAACAAGAAAGGGTAGACAACCCTCTGATGGGCAAGTTCGCACTGGATGCAAGAGGCATTGGTGATGAAAACTCAGATGCTGGAGCTCTGAAACCTGAAGTGTCAGCCCAAAAGCATGATCACAAGAATGCAGGGCTTTTCCACAGGGGGCATAAACACTTAAATGAGCAGACTACAGAAAATGTCCACTTCCAGGATGTGTCATCGGCATCATGTGCTGATGGTGAACACGTAGCAGTTGGTCCTAATGGAACAGTGGTTCAGATGGTAATTGAAGGGTTTCATAAGCATGCAACGGACAATGCAGACAAGTTATCCGCAGAAGGTTTTCATCCCCACCACACTCCAGAAGTTTTGGATCCACAAAAACATGTGAAATTCGGAGAAGGTAGAGACTCTGAGAGTGACAGCGGTGATGCAGATGGTGATCCCTCAGCTCATCATAAGAGAAGTAAAGCAAAAGGTTTCCTCAACATGGCAGAACATGCAGCAATCCGAATGGGGCAATCACTCAGCAGGCGATTTAAATCAAAGAAGCACACAGAGTCTGCCGTCACAAATGGACAGGGGAGTTTTAGTTCTGCTGAGGGAACACCTAGACCTCTGGCAAGTTGAAATGGAGAAGAGTAATTCAACCATGGGCTTTTTCCAACTTGCAGGATCTGAAAAGGAGTCAAGAAAACAAACCAATGGGTTGGCAATGCAGCAAAAAAATTGAGGAAATGAGTCCAGTTTGCTCAACAGGTTTGATTGCCAGCTACCTTGAACCCTGCATAGAACTGAATTTTGCAAAGGAAACAATGAGGTTGAGTCAAAACTGTGGTTACAGAGTTGACTTGTGTCACCAATGAGAATTATCCATGGCCAAAGTTTTTGTCACAAACTCCTGTGTGATTGATTACAAACAAGAAGCCCCATTTGAAGTCTAGTTTCACTACAAATTCTGCACAGTATACTAGGAAGAAGAAACATGGGAAGCACATGATGAAGTTAACAAGCTCCTGTTGCTATATTATTTACTGCATGAGCTGGGAGCAGAAGCTGCTCAGTTTCTTCATGTGTGATGGGCATGAGCCTTAGAAGTGTTGTTTTTTGTTGTTTGCCACTAGTTTGTTAGCACCTTTTCTTTTCTTAAAGAAACTTTCACCTTCTTTTGTAATGGTGAAAATGTGAAGTGATGTCTAAAGGTCTTATATTTGCCCTTTCCAAAAACACCTACAGACAGGTTCTTAATCCTTCTTGCAATTTTGATATTTGTCAGTCAACCAATATGACCAATTTTTTACCTATTTTCAATCCCTAATAAGAGCATCCCCATTGCAATAGTGAAATGGCCTGTACACAAGACTTGACTTTCAATGAAGTACAACTTTTGAATAGCATGAAAGTGAATTTGGACCTCTAAATGGATATAATAAAGGAATCTCCAAATTTGCATGCCAAAGTTAATGACCACTTTTGACTGGCCCATGTGGCGGAATTTAAATAGTCTCTCAGTTTATACTATCCAGTTTTTCATGTTTATAAGTGGAGATAGGGAAATAATTAGCACTTGATGTTGGATGTGATAAACACAGGTACATGTCAAATACAAATAGGAGCTTGGGTGGAGATGCCCTAATGCTTGTTGCAAGTTCCTAGCATATTACACCACCTTCAGATGCTTGTACAAGATGTTGATAAAATGTCACAAACTTGACAAAAAGTTTGACCCTGCAATTTGGAAAAGGAGTAAGCACCCAAAGATTGCTAAGGTAAGTTGAATACTTAAAACAAAGAATAGTTTTGAACTGTAATCTTTTCAAACACAATTTAATATGGTTGTCCAAATTTTAAGTTTTGATTTAACTTGGCATTCATTGATAAATGGTGAATTTGTTTTTGTTCACATAATAATGTCATCCATTAGAGATTCTAAGCATCGGTGACAAGAATTGACAAACAAAATTATGTGAAAATAATGTTAAGAACAATAGAGACTTGATTCTAATCAAGTTCCATGCATGCATGCAACTTGATTAATATCCAAGTTGGAACAATAAAGTAGCAGAAATAACTCTCTAGAATTTTGTTGCATCCAATTTGAACTTTGATCAAGTACAACATCAATACAAAGTTGTTCCATGATCTGGCATAAGTAATGCTTTAAAAAATTACATTATATAGTTTTTGCAAATTGCATTTTAAGCAAACTAAGAAGGTATATAGACAATGTCAATGAAATGTCAACACTTTTCAACCATTATCAAAGTGTTTGTAATTGTAGCTTGTTACTTAAAGTGAATTATTCAATCATTGGTGAATTGAACTAAAAATATTCAACATTCCAACTTAGAGCAACGTGAACATTGCTTTCACCAAACTTCCATTTTCTCCCATTCTTTGACCTTGGTGAATTGGCAGTCCAAGAAAACTATGTAAGCATTGAAACTTGACAACATGTAGGTCTCTAGTGAAAATGTCAACAATCTGGTGATCTAATGATATGTAGGACATGTTGATTGCACCTCTGAATTGCTTTTACGGACAATACAAAAATATTGTGCACAAAACAAATTACATTTCAATGTTTGAAATTCATATAGTTTTCTTTCAAAGTTGTGGGTTGGAAGATTTTTTAAAAGTTAGCATAGTCCTTGGTTCCTTTTACTATGGGTTCACCCAACTCTACAATTTTTCATGTGTTATTCTACAACAAGAATATACATGACTAACCACTTCTTGAAAAGAAATCAAAATACCTAATTTCTTCTTAAGGCATTTGATCATTTGATAGCATGTGTAATTGTCTTTGAATACAACATAACTTTTGCACCCATCAATTGAATCCACATTCATTGGTCCAAACACAATAGTGTGGATAAGGTGTTCAAGTTTAAATATTTTTTAAATTATTCTTAGAAAAAAATTGTAACTTTTTCAACGAACACAACCATGGCATAATTATGCACCCTTGCTTTTGATTTGAAAACCATCAACTATTCTTGAGATTTCCTTCTTTTTAATCATGGTCGTGCTCACATGACCAAAATGGGAATGCCAAAGTTCTAAACATTGAACTTCATCTAATGTTATGTTAGTGCCCAAAAAATTAACAAAGTTGATAGCTATATAGGTATCATAACTTGATGTTCAATTCATACATCATGTTCTTCAAATTAAAACACATTGTAGAACATTCTTTTCATTTTTTGTGAATGGTGTAGTCAAATTTGTCATGTGTGGTGTTGACTCTCTTACAAGTTAGGGTGGATATGAATAATAGATTTGCACCCCAAAGTGGAACATATATAACCTCTTTTAGTATCCCAAACTCTCACTCACTATTAACAATTCTATGAATGTTTGAACATCCTTTTGACCTTCAATTCATATGTCCTAATTTCTTGCAACATGAACTTTCATTCTTCCAATAGTAATAAGATCAAATTAGGTTGTGAACCAAACATGATGATTTTTCATATGTTGTGATACACCATTATTTGTATACCAACAAACCATCATCATTAGGAAACTCTCCAATGATAGCCATATAAGCATGTGCAAATGGCTTTAAATTAGCACTATTTAAAGTTGGTGCGACAAAAGCTTGTCCTTGTTTATTTAGTTGGATAACAACTTCCCTTTCAATATCATCCTAATTTGGAATATTCCTAATTCTCTTGCCCATATGCACCACAAAAATTACCATGTGTGCGTTTTTTAATGCATTGATACAATTGACTCACCTATTGGTGTTTTTTAACAAGTAATAATGGTCTAGTTGAAGTTCTTGAGTGACCAAGTGACCCTTATTGAGAACCTCTTGCAAACTATCCTTTCATTATTATTGAAAAAAATATTGGTCTTTCCAATTTACTACCTTCTTTTGCGTGTCATCTTTTGGGTTTGGCCTCTTCTTTTAATAGTCATAAAGTAAGTTGTATGAAGGTTTATTCTTCCCCTTGGATATTATCTCATGTTGTCAATAAGATCTTTGTTGTTACAACACTTTCAATAAAAACATGATCTTTAAAATCTCAAAGTTGACTAATCATCATCTATATTTCACCAAGGCAACTAGCCATCCCTTTTTCTTTTGTCATTTTGCAATTGTAACATTTATGTTGTGAATGGTGAACATTTTCACTAGAAATTTATGCCACATGCTAAAAAATGTATCATAACTCAAAAGAGGATTCAAAAACTTTCTATTAATGGCATGGCAAAGAAAACTCACAAGTATGATTTTTTCTTTAACCATTTAACATCTCCAAGAGCATGTTTTATGTCAATGTCATTTACAGTCAACATCAAGTCTCATTCCTTAAAGATAACTTGCATCTAAAATTTCCACAAATGAAAACTTCCACTAGAATACATTCTCACATTTCCAAGATCTCAATTACTATTCACCTCTCAATTTGCATGTACTAGCTACATGATACTATTACAACTCACATATCATATTGTAGTAAATCAATGTTGAATAGGCCTATAACTTGTAAAAATAACGTTAAGAACAATCAAGATTTTAACTCTATCAAGTTGCATGCATGCATGGATGGAACCTTATTACTATCCAAGTAAGAACCAAGTAGTAGAAATAACTCTTTGGAATTTAACTTCATATTCAATTTGAACTTTGATTCAAGTACAACATCAAGACAAAGTTGTTCCATGATCCTAGCATAATTGATGCTTAGAAAAACACTGCATTATATAGTGTTGCAAATTGCACTATGAGCAAACTAAGAAGATAGATATACAACGTGAATGAAATGTCAACAATTTTTAACCATTATCAAAATGTTTGTAATTATAGCTTGCTACTAAAAATGAATGGTTAGAACCATTGATGAACCAAACAAAAATATTCAATAGATTAATTGATTGATGTAAAATTTTGGTTTGTTAATGCATTAGAAGTGAAAAAAGATGTAAAAAAAATAAAAAATCACAAAACATGAACCTTATTATGGGACAAGTAAAACAATTGACAAACACAAGGACAATGATGAAGTTCATAAACATAAATAGTACTAAAAGAGATTAATTAATATTAAACTCAAAATGATGAAGAAATTATTCACAATCAAAAGCATTAAAAGATTAAGAAAATTTTCCAAAAATCAAAAGCATTACTATGTGTAAGGTTTAGTTTTAGGGTGGGGGCATTCCCAAAATAAAGGGCCTAGCATGAGATAATAGCTAGGTTTGGTCCCATAATTCCAATGATAAGAAAATGAGGAACTAGCATATGAAAGATCTTGCATAATCCTTCATATGGTTCTCCTCATGTAGATTTTGGATGGATTCATCTTGAATCTTGAATAATTCCAAATGTGGTTGGGGGTGTTAGGTGGTTGAGGTTGTTTTTTATTCACAAACCATTCCTTGGTTCAATCTATTTTTTAAGAATGTCCATTCTTCTTTTCATGCTTTCATTTCTTGGCTATCAATTTGGATGACATGATGGCATTAAAATGATTTTTTCAGGTTTATGATTTCCTTAAGAAAGACATGAATTTATTTTTGAATGGTGAGCTTGAGTTCAAAGAAATGCACATGCAAGCTAAGCAAAAATGAGCATATTACATCATGATTATTTTGGACATTTTCCATTTTTTTCTCTTGTTGCATTGTTGCATTGTTTCAAGTTGTATAATGTTTTAGAAATTTGCAAAGTAAGCTATTGCATCTTCTTCTAGCATTTTGTGATATTTTCTCTTATTTCATACCCTCTTTGTTTTGTGTTTTAGGGTTTTAAGTATGTGTGTTCTTCTTTTTATTCAGGCTTTCACTATTAAATCAATCAACTTTCAATTTTTGTTGTTTTTTCATCATGCCCATCAATTTTGAATTTTTGGACAAATGTTGGAAATTCATTCTCCAATACTTAGTATTCATCATTTGATGTTAATCTTTGGCACATTGTATGTCTTTCAAAACAATTTTTTTTTGTCAATCTTTTGCACAATCCATTTCCTTTAAAACTAGATTTTGTTTTGGAATGAAAGCATGGAATTCTACATGTGATAAAGATTCTCATTTGAAGGTTCTTGGTTTTAGTGAAAAGTTGGTGAAGAAACTCATGCAATCTTTTTTTTTTCAATTCAAATTAGAATTTATTCTTATGGATATTATAACACTACGCCTAAATTTGACATATATGATTAGGACAAAATATGACTACTAACCAAACCTAGTCATGTAGTTGTATTGGCCACGTTTATGCCTCTAAACATAAACTTGCAACCCTAAATATGATTACACAATTAAAAGTCTTCTTGAAACCAAAATTTTATTTAATTTGAAATCAATAATTATGAACAAAGGGGAAATGAATTGGAAAGTAATAACAATAAAAGCTTGTAAATAAACAAGCATTGAATTAATGCACACATAGGAAATTTTCTTTTTGAATTTTTTAACTTGAAATATATGATTTTGTCCTATTATAATATGTACCTTATGTAGCCCCTACATAAGCCTATGTAGACCCTAAGTAGCCTAAGTACCCCTTGGGTAGGCCTATGTAGACCCTATGCAACATAAGCAACTAGCCCTTGGTAGCTATAAGTGGTCATAGGTAGGTATAATTTAAAGCCTAAATAGCACATAAGTAGTTTAAACAACATTTAAATAGCCTTTAAATGGGCCTTTAAGTAGATAAGGTAGCCCATATGTAGCCCCTAAATAACCTACATAGCTTAAGCAATCTCTAAGTAGCCTAAGCAACCCTTAAGTAGCCTCTAAATAGCCTAGGCAACCCATAGGTAACTCCCAAATAACTTAAGCAACCCCTAGGTCGATCCTAAGTAAGTCAAGTAACCTAAGCAAGCCCTAGGTAGCTTAAGTAGCTTAAGTAACTTATGCAACCCCAAGGTAACTTAGGTAGCCCCTATGTAACACATCCTAGGTAGTCTAGGTAGTTCATAAGGAACCCTTAGGTAGGCCCCTAGTTAGCTTGAATGGCTTATGTACCCCTTAGGTAACCTAAGGTAGGTGGAGTAGATCACTCAAGTAAGTTAGAAAAAAAAATTAACATTTTATGTTACATAAAAAAAGTTGGTGCAATGGTAAGGACTTTGGCCCACAATGTGGAAGCAAAAGGTTCAAATTTTTACATTTGCAACCTATCTACCCTAATTTAACCTAGTTTAATCTAGGTAGCTTATGTGGTTAATTTAGGATGAGGTGTCTAGGCTATGCCACCTAGGTTCATACATAACCCATATTTTTAGCCTAAGCTAGGTGACCTAATGTACTTACTTACATACTTAGCCTAGGTTTTGACATGTGGCACCATGTCATGTGGATAATCACATGACAAATGACTAGATTAAATAGATATATTATATATCCATTTTTAAAAATATGTTAATTTAATTAGCAAGGATGAATAATTGGAATAAAATCGTATGTCTTATATGATTATAGTCATGATCATGAATAAAACTTATGTCCAAGAAAAAAATACAACCATTGCAATGGATAAATGATAAGTTCATATTGTTTAATGTAATCATATGTGCCACTTACGACTACAAACCCAATCATGGATGTACTCATATATGCCAGGTTTTGGTGTGGTGTTAAGAAACATTTTCTTGTAACTTGCAAAGTATGCAAAGAACATTTTAAAGAACCAAATTATTCCCATTTCTTTGCAAAGCTTGAACATATAATAATTTTAGATCCTTTTGTTTTGTTAGCATAAAGTTTTTTGCTTTTTAAACACTTAAGGTTACATACCTTTTTGATTGAGGAGAAAAGGATTGGTAGAAAACATTCTAGTTTTGGTTTTTCAAGAAATAGCATTTTTTTTCTTCTTGAAAATTAGGTATGAGATCAAGGTCATTACATGGTTATTAGCAAATTTGATCTTGAACCCCCACTATGATGTGAATCAACAATGTATGCACATTGTGCATTTGTTTTCAAGTAGGGGGGTTGGAATTGGAAAAATTACAAATTTACTAAATTGTTATCTTTATTAGCCCAAAGAGCAAACAAGGTGGTACAAAATGAAATACTTGTACATAATGGTCATCATTGCAAGCATTCTTGTTAGCTTGATAGTTGTGCTTGCTAGGTAGACATTTTTATTATATGTACCTTACTTTATTTGACCATGGGATTGGTAAACCCATGTATATTAAACCCTAACTTTAAAAAAAAATTATTATAAATTTTTTTCTCAAAATATCTAGAAAAATAAAATAAATGGAAAAAACTTGAATTTGAAAAGTAGATTTGCTAGTTTTTGGTGAAGAGGATGTTTACCAACTTGATCAATAAATTGAAGTAAGTGTGTATGGTGGAGGTGTTGCATGTTGTAAAACAATAGGCAAGATCATGAGCAATGGGATTGAAGGTAGCTACCAAAAATATTTATCCCTATTGCATGATTGTTTTTGCTTCTTGGCACTTCCATATTCAACTTCTTTTGATGTATGTCTTGCCTTTTGTTTCTCTGATCTTAGACCATCAAAGCTAACACACATCAATAGTCAACATATTTAAGAGCAATTAAGTTAACAAGTTTGATTGCATACTATTAACTAAAATAGGGTCCAACATGTTAACTATTACTTACCATTTAGTTTTCAAATTTTTGTTTTCCTCATTAACATTCCCTTATGTTGTTGTCCAATTTGTCATGTTGATCAATGTTTGGAAATGGAAGACAAAAGCTTAAGTAGGAGTTGGTAACCACATTTGTTTTGAGAATATCAAGATGCATTAAGTAATGGTGGTTAATAGGTAGTTGCAATGTTGCATAAAGGCATATGTGTGTAGGAAAAGGAGTTGTTGGCTAATGCCAACAATAAACAACAAAATCTACATTGGAAAAATATCATCGCATTTAAAGTTCCCCCCATTCTCTTCTGAAGGCCAATGATTTTATTTTATTTATATGCTCAAGAGGATGAAATTTGTCAAGATTTTTAGTATTGTAAAATTTTGGAGAAAATTCAATAGAATGAGATTTGGAAAATTGCTACCACATGGTGTAATGGGCACAAAAACAACCAAGTTTACAAGATTTCCTAAACCAAGACGAGAACACAAACATGCATAATTCCAAATCTAGATCGTGAAATAAGAAAAACAAAAACAAGAATATGACATGTGCAAAATAAGAATCCAACAAGATTTTATTGTAAAATCAAAACAAGAATAAAACAAGGTTGTGACAAGAAAATGTACTCAAAATTGATGTTGAATAGACTAAAGGTAATTAAAAGTCCTACTTTTATTTATACTCTTAGGGACCTAAATCAAAAAAGCTTTTGTGAAAGCTTCATTTCCATGTGTGGCCCATGACTACCCATGTTTACCCATATGGCCCATAATTGTACTAATAATGAACTAGGAGTGAACTAATACTTAGTTGAGAATGAATTGAACTAACAGTTAACTAAAGGTGAATTAACAATTAACTAAAAATGAATTGAATTAATAACTAACTAAGAATGAACTGACAATAAATTAAAAATGTGATGTTGGTGATAATGTTGGCAATGTCATTCATGACACATGGAAGATCTTTCATTTTCCCTCGTCCATAGGGAATTAAAAATCATTCATAAAATCATTGCATTATGTATCATGAAAGATCATACAAGTTGAAAAGGTTGATGCAAAAATTCAAGTGGCATTATTTGGTTTATGGCCTTGTTAATGGGTGGAATGGTTAACAATGTGTCATGGATGACATCCCCAACACCATCATCAAATCATGTTGAACATCATTGCCAACATCACCAATATCATCATGAATGGAATTCATCCATGAACGGACACCTTTTATCCTTTTATTACATTCATAATGTAATTAGAAACTTGCACAAAAATATTCTTTAAGATATTTTGAAATATCTTGAATTAGGCTAAAATATTTTGAAATATTTTTCCTTGAGTTAGATCCTTAACAATGTATAGATGGAGGTAATTTTCCTCATGTTACCTTTAGTTTGTTCAATATCAATTTTGGGTACGATCATGCACCATAACCTTGTTTTGTTATTTTCATGTTTTTGTAATAAAGTTTCATTTGAACCTATGTTTTGCAAACTTCATATTCTTGTCTTTGATTTTCCTATTTTGTATTTGGACTTAAAATTAGCCCTCCCTTTGTCATGGTTGGTTTGTGTCTTTTGGAATTCCTTGTATCTTGACAATTTTTGTGTTCATAACACAATGTTGGTACTCATGAATAAAGAAAATATCATCAATGTGAAACTTGATGTTTACTTATTCTTTAAATTTCCTTTTTGAATTTTGTGCCTTAATTTTTTGGTGCACAAATAATATTTTGGTCAATCATGTGTGCAATTGGATGACACAAGGTCATGGATACATTATTTTGTCAAACATTTGTGAGAATTTTTTGTAGATTAACATGTGTGTACCTTCCTACACGAAATAATGGTGGGAGGTCATTTGTTGTGTGTGGTATTAATCAAAATTTTCATCAATGTTACATACAATATAATGTATGGTTATGGTTATGTCTTGATTTACCATGTACATAACCTTGACCTTATTGGTTGACTTTTATACCCATTTGTTATTTGGCTACAACCTACAAGAAAATCCTATTATACTTGGAGAGGTCTATTTTATTGCATGTTTAAGAAATAAAATATTGGTAGGTGAAGGATTTATCTTCAACTAGAATAATCAAATTCAAGGGATTGTAGGGAAAACATGCCTGGGATACAAGAGACTTTATGGTGGACAATATGTATTTGCAAATGTTTATATGTGTGGGCTTTTGTTACAACTCCATGACATTGAATGTTAAATATGTGTGCAACTTGGCAAATGGCCTTATAATCTCTAAATTTGACATGATTGATTGGAACTTGCAACAATCTTTAATTATTTCAAGCCTAATATTATTTGTGCATTAGTTGAAGGCACAAATCTAATAGAAATTCTTCTCACTATTGTAGTATGTGATAACACTTTGGAAGGCAAGACTATTGGAGAAACTTGGGACAACCAAGGAGGCAATGAATGCAATGTTCTGTTTGACCTCTAACATGTGGCATGAATGGTGTCAAGATGAAACACATTTAGCCTCTTAGTAGATGTTTTTGCCACATTTGTATATCATGCTTGAATAACAAAATTTTATCTTTTAATCTTGAATCACACTCATCTTGATGTTTAATTTATCTTTGTAATTTTGATTTGCATTCTTCCATTACACTAATACCATTCATTCATGTTGCAACATTGAAGATTTTTTATCTATGGAAGGCATTGTATGAATAGGGTGCATGAGAGTATCTTTGGTACTGTTTGTATTATGGTGACCTCAAAATGTAAATAATTGGAGGTTAGCCTTGATAGGCCTTCAATTAAAAGCTTGATGTTGAGATCTTGAATTTTTTTCTAAACATGTAGCTATAGGTCTCTGTTTTGTATTTTGTGTTTGTATTGTGTAATTCACATATCTTTGGGTTGACTACCTTGAATTTGTTAAGGAAATGATGTGTGTGTTGTTCAATGTATTCCTCCTAGAAACAAAAAAATGAAGGCATTTTGTGAGCATGCACTAATAGCTATCGGCCTAGCTATCGGCCTACATTTCATAGAAGAATGGAAAGTTTCCAATAGGCTTATTGAAAGCTTGAACAAACTTTGTTTAACATGGTGGAAACAAGTCAATAGGTATGCATTTGTTCTCTTGTATGTAAGCCATATCATGCATAAACTTTGGTCCCTTGCTCTTCTATTGCACATATCAACTTAAAAGTTTGATTTTGTTGGGTGGTTGCAAAGTAGGGTTGTTCACTTTTTGTGTCCATGCACTTTTTTGCAAAGTGTCATGCATTACATACTATTAAAATGCCATAAAACAACAATATGCCAAATTTGTGATTAGATTTAGATTTTCAACTTGAGTAGAAAGACAATTATATAAAAAATTATAACATATATGCATCAAATATATAGTAATGGACTTTTGAATGGCTTGAAATGGGCCACATTTTCATAAGTCCATATCTTAGTCATTTTTGATAGATTTCATTTTATTTTTCCTCTTTAATAACATGTATGTTAAAATTTTATTTAAAATAATTTTTTTCATATGGAGATTTTTAGTTCATTAACTACCATGTAATTCTCCATTTAATTAATGATATCACAATAGACTATCATTTTAACCCTATCGTATAGACTTTTAAAAAGTGATGCATTCATTGAAAATGAGCCATCTTAATTTGCAACCACCGTGGTCATTGGTTGAATTGGCAAGCAAAATCTAGTAAGGAAGTTGAAAGTGTGAGACGTTTATTTCATCATAAGTTGACCGTACCTTCAATGAATTATGATCATCATATGTAATGAGAAGCAATGTGGAGCCCAAGTTTAATAATTTCCCTAACCTATGCATTTTACCCATAGTAAAGCACAAGGCGAGCATTATCATGAACTTTTAACATACATATATAACATAATTTTTCTCCCAGTATATGCTTATGAGCTTGAGGGTTCTTACACCTACTTCTTAAGAGTTGGAGGGATCTTACACCTATATACATATAAGCACAATTTTTCCCCCAGTATTAAGAAGTAAGCATGAAATCCCTGGAGGAGTATTGGTGGATGTAAAGTTCCATTCAAAATTGGTACACTAGGCATCTTCTCCAAGTGCTTTACCAAACTAAATAATTTCCAATCAACTCAACACAAAGTAAAGGACAAGTAC
>Ga0116228_10001890_pt1 | contig 17731 bp, 18 predicted proteins | sample S1TSphfallax_2_FD_89694 | JGI IMG/M metagenome (GOLD analysis project Ga0116228, IMG submission 89694) | Host-associated microbial communities from peat moss isolated from Minnesota, USA - S1T2_Fc - Sphagnum fallax MG | ecosystem: Host-associated > Plants > Peat moss > Unclassified | place... | reverse complement strand
TATCTGAAGAAGTTCTACAAGCTCGTTATTCTTTCCAACGTCGATAACGACAGTTTCGAGGGTAGCCGCAAGCGCTTACAGGTGGAGTTCGACGCTGTCATCACGGCCGAAGACGCTGGTTCCTACAAGCCGAGCATGCGCAATTTCGAATACATGATGGAACGACTGAATGCTGGCCTGTCAGGGACCGTCGTCAAGAAGACTGACATCCTGCACACCGCCGAGAGCCTCTTCCACGACCACAAACCGGCGAACGAGTTTGGGTTGGCGTCCTGCTGGATCTACCGCCGCCATCAGGACCAAGGCTTCGGAGCGACGATGCCGCCGGGCGAGACGCCGCGGATCGACTTCAAGTTCACCAGCATGGCGGACCTGGCAAAGGCGCATCAAGAGCAGCTGCGCGCATGACCGAGCCCGCGGATAACACTGCCAAGCCGCAGGCCGACTTCAACGACTTCGCCCGACTTGACATCAGGGTCGGGCGGATTGTCGAAGTCGCTCCTTTCCCGCGGGCACGCAACCCTGCCTACAAGGTTGCCGTCGACTTGGGCATGCTTGGGGTGCGATGGTCGAGCGCTCAGATCACGTCGTATCCGGCCGAACAACTTGTCGGCACGGACGTAGTCTGCATTTGCAATTTCGCGCCCCGTAACATCGCGGGTTTCCAGTCGGAAATCCTGATCCTCGGGGCTCGCAACGACGCTGGGGACGTGATCCTTTTGTCCCCCCGATCCGAGGTCCCACGCGGTAGTGTCATTCTCTAGACGGTCCGATGAAGATGAAGCAATACGACGTCGCGGTGCTGCCAGGGGACGGGATCGGCCGAGAGGTGATGCTCGCGGCGGAACACGTACTCAAAACAGTTTGCCGAACCCACGACATTCAGCTCCGGACCAAGCAGTTCGATTGGAGCTGCGAGACCTATAAGGCGACGGGCCGGATGATGCCCGAGGATGGATTGGGCCGGTTGCGCGACCACGACGCGATCCTGCTCGGCGCGGTCGGTTTCCCGGGGGTGCCCGACCACATCTCGTTGTGGGGAATGCTTCTGCCCATCCGGCGCGAATTCCAGCAGTACGTCAATCTCAGGCCGGTGCGGCTCCTGCCCGGAGTCAGGTCACCGTTGAGGGACAAGGCCCCGGGCGACATAGACTTCTGGGTCGTGCGCGAGAACACGGAGGGGGAGTATTCGCAGATCGGGGGAATAGTGAACCCGGGCACTCCGGAGGAAGGAGTGCTCCAGATTGCATCATTCACGCGCCGGGGCACCGATCGCATCATCCGCTATGCCTTCGACTTCGCGAAGCGGCTGGGACGACCCCACGTGACTTCGGCGACGAAATCAAACGGGCTTTACTACTCCATGCCCTATTGGGACGAGCGTTTCGCAGCCGCGGCGCTCGATTTCCCGGACGTCACGACCGACCAGTACCACATCGACATCCTATGCGCCCGTTTCGTGATGACGCCTGAGCGGTTCGACGTTGTGGTAGCCAGCAACCTGTTCGGCGACATCCTTTCCGACCTCGGGCCTGGCATCACGGGAACCATCGCCGTCGCGCCATCGGCGAACATCAACCCGGAGCGTGTGTATCCCAGCATGTTCGAGCCGGTGCACGGGTCGGCGCCGGACATTGCGGGCCGGAACATCGCGAACCCTATCGGCCAGGTCTGGTCGGCCGCCATGATGCTCGAGCACCTGGGCGAGAGCGAAGCCGCAGCGGCAGTGCTCGCCGCTATCGAACGAGTGCTTTCTGATGCGGCCGGCCCGCGCACTCCCGACATGGGGGGCAAAGCGTCCACCACGGAAATGGGCGAGGCTATCGCCGCCGCCGTCCAGCTGTAAGCTTCGATGCAATACGGTCAACGATGTCAGATTGCCGGCTATTCCGACGGTTCGAAATAACCCGACAGTTCCAGTTCATGCCTGACGAAGACGGGCTTGATGACCACGTACGAGAAATACTTCTCGATCCCGAGCCCCATCGTGAGCATGTGTTCGATCGTCTCCTGGTAGTGGTTTATCGAACGCACAATAAACTTGAGCAGGTAATCGTATCCGCCGCTCACTAGGTAGCACTCGGTCACTTCTGTCACGGACCGGAGCCGGGCTTCAAACTTCGCAAAATCCGCGCTGCGGTGATCGGAGAGGGTCATCTCGGTAAAGACGGCTACGGTATCGCCGAGCTTGCGAAGCTCGATCCGCGCACCGTAGCCGGAGATGTAGCCAGCCTTCTCCAGCCTTTTGACCCTTATCAGGCACGGGCTTGGCGATAGGCCCACCTTTGCGGCGAGTTCCAAATTGGTGACTCGGCCGTTCGTTTGCAGTTGCGTCAGGATCTGAAGATCAATTCTGTCAAGCTTCAAAGTGCCGGTCATCGGTTGCAACCATTCAATGTAGGTTTGCGGCCCTGCCGCTCGTTTCCCGCACGGCGAGACCGGCTGCTGCCGCTTCCGGCAAGCCAACCAACTCTTCCGCATTGGTATCTCGTGCGATGATGATTAGCCCGCGGGCCGGGCTGACGTGTGCTGCGAGTCGCCGCGGCGTGCTGAACGTCGTCCCGACGCTTTCTATCAACAAAGCGTCCGGGCAACCGTCGACATCGATGAGCCCCTTCACCCTCAACAGGCGCCCACCAAGCATATCGACGAGGCTGTCAAGCCAGTCGGAAATCGACGGCCATGTTGTGGGACCGGTGCAGCCGACCTGAAACACCTTGATGCGAGGATGGCTGGCTGGCTGGTCGGCCATGAATCTACTAAGGCTCGCTTTCGGCCCAGGGGAGAACGCCGCCGCCATCCGGGCAACCCGGTCGCTGAAGACGATTGGTTCCAAAAGGGGGTTGTAGGAGGCAACAGCCGACACCGCCCGGTTTCGCGTGGCCGCGTCCGCCATTTCCGCCTTGGTAATCACCACCGCCTGCGCCGCCGCCAGTTGAGCCGCCACGATCGGGACCATGGCGTCATCCGGAGAGGCACCGAAAGCATCGAAAGTGCTCAGAATCCGGGTGCGGAACGTTTGCTGCCGGAAGTTCGCAAGCGATCGCAGGATAGGTCCCGGGTAGGCCAGCCCGCTGCACTCGAGCACGAGCCGGCGGAAGGGGGTTTGTCCGTTGGTGGCCCGCTCGGCTATCAGCGCGTCGATGGCGCTGAGCAGGTTGTCGCCTTGCGAGCAGCAGATGCATCCGTTCGGCAGATTTGCGAGCGGCAGTCCGTTGGTCCCGGTCGACAGGACTGCTCCGTCCACGTCGATCGCGCCGGCTTCGTTGACGATCACGCCGGTGCCGGCCGCGCCGGGCGTGGCGAGAAAGTCGAGCAAAAGCGTGGTCTTGCCACTGCCAAGCGGGCCGGTGAGGAGGATGAACTCGGCTCCGCAGTCGGGGTTCATGGCTGTGTCGAGCCCCGGCGCGCCGCGACCATCTCTTCCACGTCTCCCAACAGCACGCCTGCGTCGTAGACGATCCCCTCCTTGATGGTCAGCGCAAGGCAACGCGGCCAGCTGACGTCGTTGGTCGCGCCGTCCAGCCGCATTGCCCCCGTGCCGTAGAGCAGCTTGAAATCGAGGAGGGGGTTCCTGTCGTGGACAAGAATGTCGGCCCGCTTTCCGACCTCGAGGGTTCCGGTCTCGCCATCGATGCCGAGCAGCTCGGCGCCGGATAAAGTCGCAGCCCGCAGCACCTCCAGTGGATCGAAGCCTGCCTCCTGTAACAACTCGAGCTCCCGCACAAAGCCGAAGCCGTAGGTCTGATACATGAAGCCGGAATCACTGCCGACGGCCACCCGGCCGCCTGCGTTCTTGTAGTCGTTCACAAATCGCATCCAGACGGAAAAAGTCCGCCGCCACTCGACTTCGTTGGTTGTCGACCAACGATACCAGTAAGCGCCGTGGCCGCCCCGCTGCGGCTGAAAGTACGACCACAGCGTTGGGTCGGTGTAGCGGCTGTGCCAGTCCGCGTTGCGGGTACGCATCAGATCGCGATTGGCGTCATAGACGTTGAAGGTGGGAACGAAGGTGTGGCCAGTTTCCAGGAAGCCTGCGAGCACCTGGTCCCACTTGCAACTTCCCGGTTGCGCAGCCTGGAGGAAGGTCTGCCCCGCGGCGGCGAAACGCACGTATTCGTCGTTGTAGTCGTAGTCCGCGGGAAAGGACTGCACGGTCTGCCGGTCCAGCAATGACTCTGGTATGCCGTAGGAATGCTCAGTACTGGTCAGGCCCCATTTGGCGGTCGTCAGGGCGTTCATCCGGCTGACGGCAAGCTGCGCGTGATGGCAGCAGCTCCGAAGGCCCAACTCCCGACAGGCTGTCAACGCCGCCTTCATCATCGCAGGCGGAGCCCCAAAGAATTTCACGCCTTCGGCACCATTTTCCCGGACCTGCGCGAGCCACGCCGTGGCGGCCTCTGCCGTATGCAGGGTCTTTACGTAGTCGTTAGTCCCGGGGAAGGCGGCATAGGGTGCGATCCGAGGCGCGGCAATTTCGCCCGCGTCCGAGCGCTTCGCTTCAGCGAGGGTCCACGAGAGGCCGTTGAAGCACCCGGTCTCCCGAACCGTCGTCACACCATGGGCGAGCCACAGCTTGTAGACGTAGTCCGCCGACGGCATCGGGCCGTTCTCCGCGTGGAACGGCGCGCCGATATGCGCGTGGACGTCGATGAAGCCCGGCGTCAGAAATCGCCCGGCGCAATCGATCTCAACATCCCCGGTCTCGGGCCGGCGGGCGGGCGATATCGGTAGGCCTGGCGTTCCGACCTTCTTGAGCTCGACGATCCGGCCGCTCTCCACGGCCAGATCGGCAGGGCCCCAGGGAGGCGCCCCGGCTCCATCGATGATGGTGGCCCCTCGCAGCACCAGGCGCGCCGGGCGGGTCGTGTTCTGGGCCGCCGTCCCGGACTGTACCTGGGGCAGCCCAGCTGCCGCGAACATGGCTGCGAACTCATCTCCCGCTGATGTCGACATCAGCGTGTTCCGGAAAGCTGGTTGCGACTTCTAAACAGACCCTCCGGCCGGACCTGTATCACCACAATCAGACCAACAGCGATGGACAGTTCGCGGAGCGAGGCTACTTGAACCGCATCGAACGCGGGTATGGCGGCCGCCACGAACCGGCTTCCCTCCAGCAGCACCATTACGGCGATCGCGCCCAGGATCGCGCCGGGCACCCGAGTCACGCCGCCGCCCGCCGCGGCGAGGAAGATGTAGATCGTCATCTGGACCACGAAGCTATCCGGCGCGATGAAGCTGGTGAAATGCGCGTAAAGAGCGCCGGCCAGACCGGAGAGGCCTGCGCCGATTGCGAATGCCTGGACCTTCAGCACCAGAACCGACTTGCCAGCCACCGCGGCAACCTGCTCGTCCTCGCGCACGGCACGCAACGCACGGCCAAATGGGCTCTTCAGCAGGCGGGAAAGGGCCAGTGCCGCTACGAGGACGAGCGACCACGTCAGCACCATGTACACGATGGGGTAGGCGGCTCCGAAGTACGACTTGAGCGGCGCGGGTATCCCCGAAATGCCGTTGCTACCGCCGGTCAGCCACGTCTCGTTCAGTTCGAAGAGTCTGACGACCTCCGCGAACCCGAGCGTGACGATAGCTAGGTAATCGCCGCGGAGCGTCCTGGTGATCAGGCATACGCCGGCACCTATCGCCGCCGCCAAAGCCGTCGCTCCAAGCCAACCGAACGGGATCGGCATTCCGCCGCCGACCAGGAGGGCAGACGCGTAGGCGCCCAAGCCGTAGAATCCGACCAGGCCCAGGTTGGTCATGCCTCCCTGTCCCCAGCTCGTCACTAAACCGAGCGCGAGCAAGGCGTAAATGCCAGCCAGAGTGCTGACGAAGGTGAGATAGGTAATCATCGCCGCACCGCCGATACACCTGCGAACAGCCCGTTAGGACGGAGCAGCAGGACCAAGAGGATCGCCAGGAAAGCAGTCGCAGACTCGTAAACCGGGGAGATGACCAGGAGCGACAGCTCACTCGCCACCCCAACCAGCAACGCGCCCAGGACCGCGCCTGGCAGGCTTGTGAGGCCGCCCAAGACACTGGCCGCGAACACCACGAGCACCAGGCGCGAACCAACTGACGGATCGACGCTCGTCGTCACCACCAGCAACGCCCCTCCTAACCCAGCGAGACCCATGGCGATGAAGGTCGCCAGGTTTGCCAGCCTGTTCGGGACGATGCCCTTCAGCCTGGCGAGGTCGGCGTTGTCCGCCACTGCACGCATTGCCTTGCCCAGGCGCGTTCGAGTGAAGAACGTCGCCAGGACGGCGGCGGCCACCAGGGCCACACCGAAATTCAGCAGCTCTTGCGGGCCGAACAGAAGCCCCGCGAACCGAAAGTCCCGCGTGACCGGCACGTCGTAGCTCTCAAGGTCGTTACCAAACGAGAAACGTAGTGCACTCTCAATGGCGAGGTTCAGCGCGATAGACACGACCGCAACCATAAGCGACGTTTGTCCCCCCGACCGCGCACGCACAGGCGCGAGCGCAAGCCGGTCGGTCAACACGCCCACGGCGCCGGCCACCAGGAAGGCGACCGGGAGCGTCGCCGCGAATGGCCAGTGCAGGTGACTGTTCACCATCCATCCAGCATAGGCGCCCACCGTCATTTGGGCAGCGACGCTGAAGTTAATGAACCCCAGCACGCTGAAGATCAACGTCAGGCCGAGGGCAGGGAGCGCGATAACGGCTCCCTGTATCAGCCCGTTCACCAGAGATTGCCCGATGACTGTGAGCATGGCGGGTCAGGCCACCTTGATCAGGGCCAGCTTGCCTTGCTGGATCTGCTCGTAACGGAAGAAGACGCCCTTCACGTCGCCGTTCTCCGCGAAGTCAAGCGGCCCGGACGGCCCATCATAATTTACAGTCTGCTTAGCTGCGATTGACTTCAGAGCCGCCGGGACGAGGTCGACAGCCGCGCCCTGCGGGTCCTGCGAGATGGCGCGTATATTGTCCCGGACGATGGTGCCGTTCACCACGTCCGGTGCCGCGTTGGCCAGTGCCAGTGCGGTCAGGGCTACGTGGTCGAACACCTGACAGGAATAGCTGTCGAGAGATGGTCTATTCAGTTTTCCGATCAGGTTCTTGTAAGCCTCGGACTTCTCCGAAGCCGAGGGCACGAGGGAGTAGGTGCCTTCGCCCACATCGCCGGCGACGGCTGGGAGGATCGCCGGATTGACGCCGAAGGAGAACCCGATCCGCTTCGCGGTGTAGCCGGCTCGGTAAAGGTCCTTGAGCACGACCGCCGTATCAGGCACGTACCCGCCAAGCACGATGGTATCCGGATTCGCACGTAGGGCCTGGTCCACCTCGGACCTGTAGCTGGTCTTCTTGTCTTCGTAGATGAGGCCAGCGCCCTTGCCGCCCGCCTTGGTGAAGATCGAAGAGATGATGTCGATGTATGACTGCGCGAAGGGCGTCTGCGGTCCAAGGAAGAACATGTTCTTCCCGCCCAACTCAACCGCGAACTCGCCAACCCGCGTACCCTGCAGCGTTACCGTCGGTGACGTCCGAAAGATGTACCCGTGGTGAGGCAGTTTCATGATGCTGTCCGCACCCGACGAGGTCAACAGAACCGTACCGCTTTCCCAGCAGAGCGGTGCGATCGCCGATGTGACTGCAGAGGCGTAGGAGCCGCCGATCGAGACAACCTTGTCGACGTCGATCAGCTTGTGCGCCGCACGGACGGCGGCTTCGGGGTTGCTCTGGTCGTCTTCGATCAAGATCTCGATCTTGCGACCGTGCACACCCCCTGCCTCGTTGATCTCGTCCGCCGCTATCTTAGCCGCGGCTGCCATGCTCGTGCCGAACTGGCTCGTGGCCCCCGTCAATGGGATGATGAGCCCGATGCGGACCGGCCCGGCATCCTGCGCCAGTGATCGTGACGGTCGCAGGGCTACGGCGACCGCCGCGCCCCCGGCCAAGCTGACGATTGACCGCCTTGAAATGCTACTCATGCTCTTCGCTCCCACTGGTTGACCCGATCGGCTTCGATTTGCGGCCGCCGCCGAGGAAGAGGTGACGGACCTCATCGTCTCTCAGCAGCAGCTCTGCGCGCATGTCGCGCAGCTTGCGACCGGCCACGAGGACGACGCCGCGCGTGCCGTATTCCAGAGCGAGAAGAGCGTTCTGCTCGACCATCAGGATGGCCAGGCCGCTAGCCGCCAAGTCGCGCACGAGGTCGAAGACTTCGGTTGCAGCGAGCGGCGACAAGCCCGCCGTCGGCTCGTCCAGGAGCAGGACAGACGGTCGCATGATGAGGGCTATGGCCATGGCTAGAATCTGTCGCTGGCCACCTGACAGATTGCCCGCACGGTCGCGGAGACGCGACTTCAGCAGGGGGAAGCGCTCCAACTGCTCGTCAATGCGGGGCTTCAGTTCGCGCCCCAGCAGGTAGCCGCCCATCTCGAGATTCTCGAACACGGTCAGGGCGCCGAAAACGTTGCGCTCCTGTGGAACGAAGCCGAGCCCGCTCGCCATCGCCCGCTGGGCATTCCCGCCGGGCACCGTGATCTCACCCAGCCGGACGCTTCCTTCCCGCGGGCGTAACAGGCCCGCGACGAGCTTGAGGAAGGTGGACTTGCCAGCCCCGTTCGGCCCGATGATGACGCAGAAATCCTTGGCAGCAACGTCGAGGTCGATGCCTTTGACGATCTCTTCCGCCGTAGCGTAGCCACCGCGAATGCCGACTATTGCAAGCATCGTCATGCGCGTGCCAGCCCGAGATAGGATTCTTGCACCCGCCGGTCCGAAATGACATCCGCGAAGGAGCCACGCGTCAGGAACTTGCCCGCCACCATAACGACCACGTCGTCGCAGAGCGTCTCAATCAGCTCCATCTCGTGCTCAATCAGCAGGATGGCGATGCCCTTGTCCCGGATGTCGGCCAGGTGCTCGGCGATCTGTCCGACCACCGTCGGGTTTACGCCAGCCATAGGCTCGTCCAGGAGAATCAGCTTTGGAGATGCCATGAGGGCCCTGCCGATCTCGAGCAATTTTCGCTGTCCGCCCGAAAGCGCCGTCACTCGGTTGTCGATGACGTGGCCTAAGTGCAGGCGGTTCGCGATCTCGAACGCGCGCTCCCGCAAAGCGGCTTCCTGCCGGCGCACCTTGCTTCCGCTGAGCAGCCCGGCCAGCAGGCCCTCGCCGATCTGTTCTGGCCCGTAGAGCATCAAATGCTCGAACACCGTCATCTGCGGGAAGCCGCGCGCGAGCTGAAATGTGCGGACCAAACCGCTGCGCGAAATCTGCCTGGCGTCACAGCCGGTTATCGTTGTGCCTTCGAAGTCCACTTTGCCGCTGTATGGGAGCAGGCCCGAGATGCAGTTGAAGAGGGTGGTCTTGCCCGCGCCGTTCGGTCCGATGAGGCCCGTTGTCTTCCCCGGCGCGACATCGAAGGACGCACCGTCCAGGGCGTGGTTGCCGCCGAACGCGACCCGGACGTTCGCGATGCCGAGCAATACCGAACTGTCTCGTCGCTCAAGGCTGCTTGCCTGCATCGCCGCACGTTCCGCTAAGAGTTGCTAACGGCGCTTAACTACCTTACCTATACGCTTAGGCCTATAGGTGTCGGACACTTAAGAGTCCGGGCCGCTGGAACGGAGTGGTAATTTGACGAGCAAGAGGTCCATGAGACGCGCGATAGATTACCAGGCTGCCTTCCAGGACATGCCGGTCGGGCAGGCGATTGCTGAGGATCGTGTCATACGGGCCTGCAACCGGGCGTTCGCGCGCACCTTCCGCGGTGAGGAGCATGACCTGGTCGGGCATACCTTCGAGCGGTTTTATCCGACCCAAACCCAGTTCGAGAGCACGGGCGACCGGGTCGGCCCGCTACTTGCGCGTGACGGCACGTTCGCTGACCACCGGGTCATGAGGCGATTGGACGACGAGCTTTTCTGGGTGCATGTGCGCGGGTTTACCTACACCCCCGCCGAACCGCACCGACACACCATCTGGGTGTTCACGGAACTCCCCTCTCGCGATCAAGGGGCCGGGACCATCAGGAGTTCGCTGACGCCGCGTGAGAGAGACGTCGCCGCCCTGCTGATCGAGGGCAAGACCGGGAAGGAGGTGGGCATTGAGCTGGGCATCAGCCCGCGCACTGTCGACATCTATAAGGCGAAGCTGCTTCGGAAATATGGGGTGACCAGCACACCCGACCTCGTGCAGCGGCTGCTTACTGGCTGACCCGCAAATACGGCTGTCGCTCCGCCCCGGCTCGGCAGGACATTCCTCGCGGCACGTGGAAATAAGCCGATAATGCTCTCGCGCGGCTCGTACAGTGCCCGCCTCTAACCGGGGGCCCGCATGCGTGTTGATTCCATTCTAACATCGTCGCTTCGCGACCCATCCCTATTCGTGCAACGCAACCTGATCGACGGTCAGTGGGTCGAGGGTGGCGATCGCATTCACGTGCGGAATCCGTCGGACGGCACGTTGGTCGGCGCGGTTCCAAAGATGGGTACTGTGGATGTCGAGATAGCCATTGAAGCGGCGCGTTCCGCGTGGCCCGCCTGGCAGTGTCGCACCGCAGGCGAGCGAGGCGCAATCCTGGAGCGCTGGCACGACCTGGTGGCGGCCAACGTCGACGACATCGGTCGCATTATGACAGCGGAACAGGGCAAACCGTTTGCGGAGGCGCGCGGGGAGGTGCTCTACGCCGCGACCTTCATCAAGTGGTTCGCGGAAGAGGCGCGGCGAGTCGAGGGGCGGGTCATCCCAGCCCCGACAGCGGATCGGCGGATCATAACCCTCAAGCAGCCTGTCGGCGTCTCCGCCGCGATCACGCCCTGGAACTTTCCGGCGGCGATGATCGCGCGCAAGGCAGCGCCGGGCCTCGCCGCCGGCTGCCCCGTTATCGTAAAACCTTCGGAGCTGACGCCCTTTACGGCCCTGGCTTTGGCGGTGCTGGCCGAACGGGCCGGGATGCCTCCAGGCGTGTTCAGCGTCGTCACCGGGGAGCCCGCCATAGTGGGGGCCGCGCTGACCCGCAGCGAGACCGTCCGTAAGCTGTCCTTCACGGGGTCGACCGCCGTGGGGCGGCTTCTGATGCGGCAGAGCGCCGACACGATTAAGCGGTTGTCCCTAGAGCTCGGCGGGAACGCCCCATTCATCGTGTTCGACGACGCCGACCTGGACACGGCCATCGAGGGCGTGATGGCGAGCAAGTTCCGGAACGCGGGACAGACGTGCGTCTGCGCGAATCGTATTTTGGTGCAGGACGGCATCCACGACAGCTTCGTGGAACGGCTGTCATCCCGCGTGGTCGCGTTGCGGGTCGGGGACGGGATGGAGGAAGGCGTCACGATCGGGCCGCTGATAAATGTCCAAGCTGTGGAGAAGGTACGGGCGCACCTGGATGACGCGCTGGCCAAGGGAGCGCGTTGCGTAATCGGCGGCGGTGACGCCGGCAGGGGCGGCAACTTCATGCAGCCCACCGTGATCACGAGAGCTTCGCCCTCGATGAGAGTGGCGTCGAGGAGACGTTCGGCCCGCTAGCCCCGGTGTTCCGTTTTGGGACGGAGGAGGAGGCTGTCGAGATGGCGAACGGCACGCCGTTCGGCCTCGCCGCATATTTCTACACGGAAAACCTACGGCGCTCCTGGCGGGTGGCGGAGGCGCTGGAGTTTGGCATGGTCGGGCTGAACACCGGGTCGATCGCGATGGAGGTCGCTCCGTTCGGAGGCATTAAGCAGTCTGGTCTCGGGCGGGAAGGCGCCCGGGACGGTATGGACGAATACCTCGAGACAAAGGCGTTTCATGTCGCTGGCATCGGCTAGGCAGAGGCCAGGACTTGGAGCGTGCCTGCGTGCGGACATCAAGTGTCCCGATCGATACGGTCTTGGAAGCGGCTAGCCGGTTGGGAGGTGGAAATGGCGGAGCATTTTGACTGCGTGGTGATAGGAGGCGGAGCGGCCGGCGCTTCGGTCGGCTATGAACTCTCTCGTCACGCCAAGGTGGTTCTTGTCGAGCAGGAATCTGGACTCGGTTATCACAGCACGGGTCGGTCGGCCGCGGTGATCTCGGAGAATTACGGACCCTTGGGGTGGCAAACGCTGGTGACGGCAAGCCGTGCCTTCTTCGAGCATCCGCCGGCAGGCTTCTGCCCGATGCCCTTGCTTCGCCGAATTGGCGCCCTGTATTTCGGGAGCGCGGGACAGACCGGCGATCTCCGGGCCGCGAGCGACGAGTTGGAGCGGCGCGGCGTGCCGTGCCAGTCGATGGAGGCGGCGGAGGCCGCCAGACTGTCGCCGACAGTCCGGACGGAGCGGTTCGCCACGGCCTTGCCCCCGCGGCAGCGATGGTGGCGGCGTCTCTCGTCCTAGGACTGACCCCGCCCGGCTTTCTGGACGCGTATCGCGTGGACATAGCGAAGTTTCTGCCCGAACGGCTGCAGGCCGAGGCGCCAAACGGGCGATATAACGTGAAGCAGGCAGGTTCGCCCCGCTCGCAGCCATAGTCGTTAAGTCGATCCCCCGCGTCGGAACAGGCTTGGCCGTGGCGAGTGAGCGTGGAGGCGATGCTGGGAACCGCGCCGTTCCGCGTGGTCCCCGGCAGCTGCAAAGTCATCGAACGGCGGTCACGCGGGGATGGGGGCCACGTATCGGCTGAGCGAGAGGTCGCCGGCTGGGATGTCGGGTGGCCGCCCCGAAACGACATCGGCGAGCACCCGTCCGGACCCGCACGCCATCGTCCATCCCAGCGTTCCGTGGCCAGTGTTGGTGAAAAGGTTCGGGTAGCCGGTAGTCCCCACGATCGGCGTGCCGTCCGGCGTCATCGGCCGTAGGCCAGTCCAGAACGTCGCGGTCGACAGGTCGCCGCCGTCGGGAAACATGTCGCTCACTGATTGCGAGAGCGTGGCCCGCCGAGGCCTGCGCAACGTGCTGCTGAAGCCGGCCAGCTCCGCCGTGCCGCCTACCCTGATGCGGTCCTGAAACCGGGTGATCGCAACTTTGAAGGTCTCGTCCATGACGGTCGAGACCGGCGCCCCGGCCTCGTCCTTGATCGGCAACGTAAGCGAATACCCCTTCACGGGATAGACCGGGAGATCAAGCCCGAGCGGCTTTACGAGGCGCGGCGAGTAGCTCCCCATCGCTACAACGTATATATCTGCCGTCAACATCCCGGAGCTAGTCACCACGCCCGTCACGCGGCGACCTTCGGTCACCAGCCGGTCCACGGTGACGCCGTGGCGGAAGTCGACTCCTAGCCCCGCGGCGATCGCCGCGAGGCGCTGCGTGAACTGGTGGGCGTCGCCCGTCTCGTCACCGGGCAGGCGCAGGCCGCCGACGAACCGGCTCCGTACCCGCGCCAGCGCCGGTTCAGCCGCGACGCATTGCGACTGGTCGAGGATCTCGTAAGGGACCGAGTATTCATCCAAGACCGCCGTGTCGTCGCCTACGTGATCCAGTTGCTTCTGAGTCCGAAACAGCTGCAACGTCCCGAGTTGCCGGTCGTCGTAGGTGATCCCAGTTTCTCTGCGCAAATCCCGGAGCACGTCCCGGCTGTACTCCGCAAGCCGGACCATCCTGCCCTTGTTCCGCCGGTAGGCGTCATGAGTGCAGTTTGCGAGCATCTGGGCCAACCAACCGTAGAGCTGCGTGTCGAGGCGCGGCCACATCACCAACGGCCGATGACGCATCATGAGCCACTTGAGGGCTTTGACCGGGATCCCCGGGGCCGCCCACGGCGCGGAATAGCCCGGCGAGACCTGCCCCGCGTTGGCAAAACTCGTTTCCATTCCGGCCGACGCTTGTCTGTCGACGACCACCACCTGGTGCCCCGCCTTCGCGAGGTAGTAGGCCGAGGTGACGCCCACAACGCCGCTACCAAGTACAAGCACCTTCATTCGACATACTCCGAACCATTGATGTATTGGCGCCGATAACGGTTCCCGAGACTGGTCAGAATTTCGTACCCGATGGTCCCGGCCGCGGCCGCTAGCCCGTCTGCATCTTGCCTCGGCCCGAGGAGCTGGACCGTCGTGCCAGCCCGTATCGAATCGGACGCACGTGACACGTCGACCGTGACGCTGTCCATCGATACCCGGCCAACCATTGGCAGGAGGACGTCGCCGAACCAAACGGCGCCCCCACTCCCGGCGCTTCGCAGGATGCCGTCCGCGTATCCCGCGGCGACCACCGCGAGCCGTGTCGGGTGTCTGACCCTTGTGGCATGCCCGTAGCCGACCGCAGTGTTCGCCGCGACCTCGAACACTTGGACAACTTGGGCCTCCAGCCTGACGACACCACGCATCGGATTCAAACGGCCGGGTTGCGGCGCAATCCCGTAGAGCGCAGCACCGGGTCTCACGATGTCCAGGTGATACTTCCCGCCGAGGAAGATCCCGGAAGACGCGGCGATGCTGCCGCGGGTCTTCGGAAAGTAACGATGAGCCGCTTGGAAGGCGTCTAACTGAGCACGGTTGGCAATGTTCAGCGGATCGTCCGCGCAAGCCAGGTGGCTCATTACGCAATCCAGAATAACGTGGGATAGGGCCCGGTCGTCGGCCAGAATTTGCTTAACGTCCGCCTGCGACAGCCCAAACCGGCTCATCCCGGTATCGACCTGCAACATAGCCGACAAGCGGGTCCCACGGTTCCTTGCCAGAGCTGCCCAACGTTCGAGCTGGTCCAGGCTATTGAGCAGCGGTGCGAGCCCATGCCGGGGAAACTCCGCCTCCGAGCCAGGTTGCGGCCCATGCAGAACGGCGATCGACGGCCCGCGGCCAACGATTCGCCGCAGCTCGATCCCTTCGTCGAGATGGGCAACGAAGAAGGTTTGGCAGCCCTCCTCTACAAGCGCCGGCGCAACGTGGCGCACTCCGAGTCCGTAGGCGTCCGCCTTGACGACAGCGGCACATTCGGCGCCCGGCGCGTGCTCACGCAGAAGCCGGTAGTTCTCTCGGACGGCCGCCAAATCAACCGTAAGCGTCGCAGACGCCCAATTTGCCCTACTCGCTTCGCACGACATCCGCATCCCGCGCCCCTTGACTCATGGTCCGTTCAATAAGACGGCCCGTGCCGGCAATGATGCCGAATAGGGGTTGGTCGGCAGTAGAACTCGCTGCGCTGGCGCCCAAGATCAGCAAATCTCGCGGTGAACCGGATTTAAGCTGCCGTGGAAAGCGGGAGCATGGAACATGACGTCAAATTCCCTTATCGAACTCGACCGAGCCCATCTGGTGCACCCGGTCGCCTCGTGGAATGGGCATGAGAGAATCGGTGCGACCGTCCTGCAATCGGCCAAGGGGGCCTACGTGACTGATGCGTCGGGTCATCGATTGCTCGACGGGTTTGCCGGCCTTTGGTGCGTAAATGCCGGATATGGCCAGGAAAGCGTGGTTGAGGCTGCGGCCGAACAGATGCGGCGGTTACCCTACGCCACCGGCTACTTCGATTTCGCGAGCGAACCAGCAATCCGCCTGGCAGCCGAGCTGGCCGATCTGGCTCCGGGCACGCTGAACCACGTCTATTTCACCTTGGGCGGCTCTGACGCGGTAGATAGTGCAGTTCGGTTCATCCGGTTCTACCATCACGCGAAAGGACAGCCAGAGCGCCGGCACGTCATCTCGCTGCAGCGAGGCTACCACGGCTCCTCGTCCACCGGCGCAGGCATAACGGCTCTCCCGGCCTTCCATCGGGATTCTGACTTGCCGCTTCCGTGGCAGCATTACATCCCTAGCCATTATTCGTATCGCAATCCGATAGGCGATCAGCCCGCAGCGATCATCGCGGCCTCGGCCGCCGAACTGCGGGCCAAGGTAGAGGAAATCGGGCCTGAGAAAGTGGCCGCATTCTTCTGCGAGCCGATCCAGGGCTCCGGCGGAATCATCGTTCCACCGCCGGGCTGGATCAAGGCCATGCGTGAAGAATGCCGCGAGATGAGCATCCTTTTCATCGCCGACGAGGTGATCACCGGCTTCGGCCGGACCGGCCCTATGTTCGCTTGCGAGGAAGAGACGATCGTTCCCGACATGATGACGCTCGCGAAGGGCTTAACCTCGGGATATGCGCCAATGGGAGCTGTCATAATGACGGACGAGGTGTACGGCACGATCCGCGATGGCAGCCCTGACGGCACTCCGATCGGTCACGGAATGACGTACTCCGCCCATCCCGTGAGCGCGGCGGTCGGCCTTGCCGTGCTGAAGCTGTACGTCGACGGCGGGCTACTGGCGAACGGTCAGGAGATGGGCCGTAGGCTCGCCGAGAGGCTGGCGCCCTTGGCAGATCACCCTCTGGTTGGTGAGGTGCGTGGTCGAGGAATGCTTCAGGCGCTGGAGCTCGTCACTGACAAGCGACTTCGCACCAAACCCGCCCGCGGTCTCGGGATCGCCGCAAAGATGTTTGCAATTGGTTATCGGAACGGCCTGATCTTTCGCGCCTTCGCCGACGACGTGATCGGGTTGGCTCCGCCGCTTTGCTGTACCTCGGAGGACATAGACTCCCTGGTGGCCCGACTGACGCGCACACTGGACGACGTGTTGGACGTGCCCGAAATCCGTCAGGCTATAGTTAGTTGAGCGCCTGACTACGTAGTCGCGTATCGCGCCATGGAGGGTGCGATGGGAGTTCACCCGTTTTTTCTCAGGGGTTTGCATAATGCGTGGGCACCCAGACATATAATCCATTGCGCCAGACGTAGCTGCCGTGCACGAGTGCCGAGGTATGAATCTCGCGCAACCTGGTCTCTGGTGGCACCCAGACATAATTCGACTCGTGGAGTGTCCAGTGCCCCGGCGACAGGGCACGTGTGGTCACCGAAATTGGCGGTGCAGGCAGTGGCCGCGAGACAACTGAATCTGTTTCGGAATGGTCAATGTCGCCGCCGGGTTGAGTACCCGGTGCGAGGCCGCTCGGCTGCGCCCCAACTGGCGCGCAGACAAGCGCCGACAGGCCGATCGCAGCGGCGTAGGCAACGAGGATGTTCGATGCGCCCGTCATAGCCGTTCCTTTGCTGAGTTTCGATTTACCCGAGACTTTCCTTCGGATTCTTCTGCGCCTGGGCAGTTCGTTTCCCCGCCTTGTCAGGCCGCACATCGCAGCTTCCCGACGGATCGCAATTTCGCCAACCGCTCAATGACGGCCCTGATGTGCGTTTCCAACTCCTCAGTGGACATCGACGGCGGGTCCACGATGACGGTCTCGGCGAGCGCCTCGTCCCGATCTGCCAGAATTGATAGTCCCGCGCCGCGTAGCATCGTCTCCTCCACGCCGGATGCCCGCTCGATCTCCGCGATACCGCGTAGCAGGCGGTCATCGATGGGCTCGTTCGGCCGGCCGGCCTGCTCAGGCCCAGCGAAAACGTGCTTGCTGGAGACGTAAAGCATCGGCGTCAGGCTGGTGACCGGGGTGCCGTCCGCCGGCGGGGCAGGGCGGGCAGGCGACTCGCTGTCCGGCAGATTGGCGATCTCGGCGAGCGCATTCCGCACGCAGTCATGTGCCGCGTTGCCGCTCCTGGACGCGGTCGAGAAGCCACGCAGAAGTGCGGCCAAGCCAGGCGAGAGCGCCAGGTTGGGACCCACCATCACCTTGCCAGTCTCGATGGCGGCGGCGATCTGGCCAGCGCGTTCCAGCCGCGCCCGCAGTTCGTTCGCATCGGGCGAGTGGAGCATGAGGCTGCGGCCAATGCGTTTCGGCCCAGCGTCGTCGATCTTTGCGTGGAAAACGCGCGCGTAGATGCGCCGGCCACCGAACAGGACGATCGCCTCGCCCTCGATCAGGGACGTC
>Ga0116228_10001888_pt1 | contig 17733 bp, 19 predicted proteins | sample S1TSphfallax_2_FD_89694 | JGI IMG/M metagenome (GOLD analysis project Ga0116228, IMG submission 89694) | Host-associated microbial communities from peat moss isolated from Minnesota, USA - S1T2_Fc - Sphagnum fallax MG | ecosystem: Host-associated > Plants > Peat moss > Unclassified | place... | reverse complement strand
CTTCCCCCGAGTCCGGGCCGTGGTGTGTCTTGTGGTCCAAAGTGCCCGTGGCTTGTCCCAACACCCAAGGGTGTCCCGGAATGTGAACTAACCACGTGGGTGGTTTATTTTGATGCAGATTCAAGCTTGATCTACTAAACCTTCTTCCTAGTTTAATCCCGGGACTTCTAACATGCCCCTCTACCCCTCTATAATGCTGGAAGTCGGGAGCGCCTTCCGAGTCCCAACTTTCCGCAACTACACTTTGGTGAACCCTCAAGTGGGTTCACCCCGGGACTTGGGAGTGCATCAGAGAGTTGAACTGGAGAGGAGAAGGAGGTCAGGCCCGCCATCGCCACTGTCCTCCTACAGCGCACGCTTGTCAGTGCTCTGAAGAAGAGAGAAGCGAAGGCTTCGGGTTTGGAAAAGGAGGTCGGGCCTGCCATCACCGTTGTCCTCCTGTAGCGCACACTTGTCAGTGCTCTGAAGAAGAGAGAAGCGAAGGCTTAGGGTTTGGAAAAGGAGGTCGGGCCCGCCATTGCCGCTATCCTCCTGCAGCGCCAGTTCGCTGCAGCAAGTGCGGGTGGGTCCATTCACCGAGTACCCCTCCCCTGCCCTCTCTTTCGTCAGGCTGCCCGCCCTTTTTTTTTTTTTTGGGGCCCGCCATCGCCCTTGCCCTCCTCCCGCACCAGCTCATTGCAACAGCAGGAGCGAGTGGGTTCATTCGCCTGGTACCCCTCCCCTGCCCTCTCTTTCGTCGGGCAACCCGCCTTTTTTTTTTTTTTTGGAAATAGTTTTTGAAGATGGGGATTTCTTTATAAGAAATTTCCATATTTGGTGTTTGGATGTGAGCTCCCTAAAAATTGCCACCGAAGCGATGGCCAAGTACGACGCCTCACAGTTTCACCTTCGTAGTCTAAAGTGCGTCCTGAGCCTCAACACAAGCAAGCCCAGGCCATTTGCGTGTTCTACAGTCTGTTAAGAAAAACAAAGGTAGAACAACATTTGGCAATTGTTGACCATTTGTTCGAAACACTTAACTTGAAATCTACGAAAAGCCAAAAGGTATAAAGTGACAACGACGACAAGTTCAATGCGTTGCTGGAACGTGCTCAAAAGAAGATCGAAGCGCAAATTGCACAGTTGCAACAGATCTTTGAACAGGTCACCAACAACTTTCTGGAACGTATCACAATAGCCCAATAATCAGCCCCTACTGCTAGTCATGACAATGAGGTTACAAAACAACTTATTAAAGAGGTGGTGGAGGAGTCAGGGGGAAAGTGGGTGGACGTTGTGAAAAAGATGGGCAAACAGATGGACAACTTTGTCAGCCAAGGTGAGGCCAGGGAACGCTCCACACGCTCTTGCAACGCACGTATCATACGATTTGACGAAACAAAAGGCGAGACAGCACAGCAATTGCTCGATAAAGTCAATAGTCAGGTTCTACAAGGACATATGAAGCTAGCCATCAAGGCTATGGCGGCAGTGCGCTAGCCCCTTAGTAAGAGAGCTGAAACCAAGCCTGGGACTGTACATACACGAGCTGTACTTGTTACTTTTGCTACAGCTGAGGACAGAAAAGTTGTCTGTCAAAACCGTGTAGCCTTGAAAGGTACCCGCTAGGGACTGGAAGAGGATTTGACCAAACAGCAGCAAGAGCAAAAGAGGGCATCATGGCATCTATTTGAAAAGGCTAAAGCGGAGAAAAAGAAAGCTTACTGGCGTGGCGCAGACCTTTACATCAATGACACCAAAATCACGGCCCAGCACTAAGGGTGCTGGGACCAGAGAGCGTTACGAGTCTCCATGTGGAACATCCATGGGGGGACAAAGACGAAGCTAAGTACCAATTCACATATACAAAGCCTGTTTGATGACTCAGATGTTGTTGCACTGATTGAAACACACTTGTTCCCTGATGAAACACCATTGCATATGCCTGGTTTTCAATGTTTACACAATCCACGCCCTGTATGTGACATGAGCTCAACCAGAGCAGTAGTGAAGCATAGTGGTGGTGTTGTAGTATTTGTGAATGACTCATGGTCAGACAATGTATCCCTATGCAAACAAAGCACAGATGGCACCAGGTTGTGGCTGCAATTCCAACGCTCGAGGGCTGCACCGTTTTTGTATGCTCCACCCAAAGGGTCCCCATATGTTGATGAAGGCTTGTTTGATAACATTGTTGCAGAGGTTGGCATGATTCAGGATTTGGGGGGCAATATTTTACTGGCTGGTGATTTCAATGCAAAGACCAGTGCAGCTGACGACTATGTTGATTATCGTTACTTTGCCGACCACATGCTTGACATGCTGTCATTGGGGAATGACTTCCCAAAGGTTTTGCCTGAGCGACAGAACTCGGACAAGGGGGGGTTGAAAGGCTGGCACAATGAGTTTTTAGACCTTTGCCGCTCCTCGGGATTGTTCATTCTCAATGGCAGGATCGCATGAGATGAATTAGGGGAGTGCACTTGTTTTGCCGATGGTGGCTCCAGTCTTGTGGATTATATGGTTGCATCGCCTGCTCTATTTGATTGTGCCACATCACTTGTTGTACATAAATGCCCTCTATTTTGCGGAAAAGGGTGTGATTCTGACCACAGGCCACTTTCATTCAACTTGCAGTTACCTTGACAACATGTGGCATCAGCAATTTCAGAATCACATGCAAACATCCGTCGTTTCAAACATGATGCCAACAAGCGCACACAGTATTGTTAGCACCTGCAATAATAGATCGCCTAATGCATAACACAGATGAGTGACATAGACAATGCTGACATGGCCGTGAAGTTGTTACATGACTGCATTTGTAACGTCGCTACGGTTGTGCATGTGACGCACTCCTAAGTCCCTTGTTGAACCCACTTGAGGGTTCAACTATGTAGAGTTGCGGAAAGTTAGGACTTAGAGGGCGCTCCCGACTTCCAGCACTATAGAGGGGTAGAGGGGCGTGCTAGAAGTCTCGGGATAAGACTAGGAAGAGGGACTAGAAGATCAAGCTTGAATCTGCATCCAAAACCAACCACAAAAGGGTTAGTTCACATTCGGGACACCCTTGGGTGTTGGGACAAGCCACGGGCACTTTGACACATAAGACTCACCACGGCCTGAATTTGGGGGAAGCCACCACCTTCCCCCATATAGTATTTTCTGCGCCACTCCATGGGGACTACATCCAAATGGCTCTTTTTCCCGAGACTCCCAAGTTGGAGTCCCGAAATTGTCCCGAAATTGTCCCGGTTGGAGTCCCGGGACTTTGAACGCTTTTAACTCCCGACTGTAGAGTTTGATTACAACGAGGTCTAAACCAAAGTTGTAGCCCTCGTCGAGATCTTTTCAACGCCATGTCGCACTTTCAATTCCGAGGTCGGGAAGAGGTCGATTCCCGACTTTTAGTGGTCGGGAGTCAAACTGCCAATTTGACTCCCGGCCCTTATTTTGCCCATAACTTGGGCTGCAAATGTCCAAATGACCAATGCGAGGCCATTTTCGATATCTACGCTTCAAGAACTTTCCAGTGACACTAAGAACACCTCAATGCGAGGTTTTTTGGGCCTTGCTGTCGAACTCTAAACATTCGGGAGTCCCGGAGGACTCCAAATCCCCAACTTTGGGAGTGTTGGGCTTCACCCCCACACTTGGCCAAAGTGGGGTTGCGATAGCATGGCTACTCTGCGGCACGCACCAATATAACACAACATCGTCATCAACCATGGTTTGATACTGAATGTCGCAACAAGCACAAGGAAGTATCTACATACGCAAAGTTTCATCCTGACAACCATCTAGCATGCGAACAGCAGAAGCAATTTAAACAGCTACTGTGTCATAAGAAACGCACGTACAAGAAACTGCAAGGCCGACAGCTATGTGCACTAGTAAAGATAGATCCAATTGGCTTTTGGAGGCAATACTCCAAGAGCAAGGAGGGATCTATGGCTATCAGCAAAGCAGACTTTGTTGCTGGCTTCCACAAGTTGTTGGAAGGACAATGCCCCAATAATATAGATGGGGGACAGTGCAGCTCTACAGATCAAGTGGTCTCGAGCCTGTCACACCCTTTTGCAAGTGATGATTGCAGCACACTAAACTGTGACATAACCTTAGATGAGATTGCGCAAGTGATGAGGCGACTCAAACGTAACAAGTCTGCTGGCTTAGATGGCATCAAAGCAGAGTTTCTGCTAGATGCTGGCGATATGTTGCATGTACCACTGCAGATTGTGTTCAACAAGTTGTTGCAACAAGGTTATTCAACGAGCTTGTCTACTGGAGTCATTCATGCATTGCACAAAGGTGGTGATGCCTTGCAATTTGAGAACTACAGGGGAATCATAGTGGGTCCTGTAATAGCTAAGGTGTTTGCCATGATTCTAGAAGCACGGTTGAGCAACTGGGCAGAAGAGAGGGGCCTGCGGGCTAGGGGACAAGCTAGTTTTAGGAAAGACTTCCGCACCACGGATAACCTGTACATTTTGCGAACGCTCATTAAACAGAGCGCTCACAAACATAAAAAGGTGTATTGTTGTTTTGTGGACTTTCGCAAAGTTTTTGATACAGTGCCTCGGGATCTACTATGGCAGGTGTTGGTTGAGATGGGAATTGTGGGTCGCTTCATACAGTGTCTACAAAGCATGTACAGCTAGGACAACATTAGAGTTATGCATCCAACAGAAGGGTTGTTAGCCCGGTTCTCATGTGGCATTAGGGTCAAACAAGGTTGTCCACTGAGCCCACTGCTTTTTGGACTCTACCTTGATGGACTTGCGAAGCATCTAGATGCACTTGATGGCGACAACCCGCCACAACTGGCAGACATAGTAGTCAAATTACTGATGTATGCAGATGATTTAGCATTGATGTCAGAGACCCCACAAGGGTTGCAGAAACAAATAGACGCTTTGTCTGAGTTCTGTGTTGAACGACAATTGGTCATGAATGTGAGCAAGACCAAGGTGGTGGTGTTTGAGAAATGCCGTAGTGTAGCACCAGAGTTCACATACAAAGGGACAACCATCGAGCGGGTTCAATCATTCAGATACCTGGGCTTAGAGTTACATAGTACAAGAGGCATGGCAGTAGCCATAGACAAACTGACTGCTGCTGGGAAGAAGGCACTGTTTGCATTACGCCGCAGATGCAATGACTTGAGCATAACAGATCCGAAAGTAATGTGCCAGTTGTTCGACTCATTGGTATGCCCAGTCCTGAGCTATGCATGCAAGGTGTGGACAGGTTGTACAAGGGCGAAAGGGTTGCAACAAGTAGAACAAGTACACTGAATGTTCCTGAGAGGAATATTAGGGGTCAATAAAACAACAAGCACTTTTGTTGTGTTGGGTGAGTTTGGAAGGTATCCATTAGAGTATTTATGGTGGCAACAAACTCTCAAGTATTATGATAGACTACGGGAGTCCACACCAGATTGTCTGTTGTACTATGCCTACTAGACCTAGCTCCAGATCATAATAATGACATACGAAATACGAGTATTTTTCGAAGGTGCTAAAAAAGAAGTATTTTCAAGTATTTTTTTTAAAAAATTATAAAAATACAAAGGTTTGAAAATTGGCCTTTGTATCAAGTATTTTCAAGTATTTTTTTAAAAGCCCAAAAATACGTAAAATACGCGTATGTTTGAATCGAATTGAGAGTATGTCACTACTATGCTCCAGATGCTTAATGTGCCCAATGATAACCAATAGTGTTGGCTCTGGAACGTGCAATTGTGGCTTGACGACCAAGGGGTTGGGGCCCCCTATACTAATGTCAAGTGTGTTGTAGCAAGGGCACATGCTTCTTATCTAGAATCCACTTATGGTCAACAGGCTAGAGCCAAAAGTAGCAGATTACGTACATACCAGCTGATGAACGCGAGCTATACAACCGAATCTGGGTACTCATATGCACATCAGAGTTATTTGCAAGCGATCACAAATGTTCAGCTCAGGCAATCTTTGTCAAGGTTCAGATGCGCCAACCATCGTTTGGAGGTAGAGTGTGGCAGGCATGTAAAGCCTGAGAGGGTACCGAGGAGAGATAGGGTTTATTGACTATGCCCCCTTGGTGCTGTTGAGGATGAAGACCACATGCTATTAGTGTGCCCAGCCCACCATGACATCCGGTGCAAGTTTGGTCAACAGCTAGGGAAACAATTGACTCCGTGCAGCTTATTGCCTGAATTGATGCATTCGGCTAATCAGAAAGCGATAGCTTTGTACTTAGTTTCTTGCCTGGACAACAGGAGCGTTTTGCTCAAACCAACAAGGTAATTGTCGTCAAATGGACCTCTCTAGTCCGGGTATTGACGTTAAATTAAAAGAAAAGAAAATAAAGGCCCAAGAAAAAAACAATCAAGAACAAACTTTTTCTTTTAAAAGTACAATGGTCAACAGCAAAAAGAAATGGACTATGATGAATCTTGTATAACGTCGAATGAAAAAATGCAGCCCATCCAATGGATAGAATGGCCAACTAGTGCATTAGTGGCTGGTGGATCACTCTAGCCCTGGTAAAGGCATCTTCAACAAGAAAAAAAGTGCAAATAGGTCACATGTTTCGAAAACAAAAGGATGGCTTTTAAACACATGTTTTCCTAGAATAAAAAAATGGTTCGGTTTGAAGACAGAAAGGCCTACTTCCAAACAAATGGAGTCCTTTTGAATTTCAAAATATGTGCCTTTTTACAAAGGCAATGTTACCCACTGTTAGGTGCCTTGCTCTATGGTTTTTTTTTTGTTTTGGTTAGCTCGCCTAGCAACCTGACAACGACAGTGATGGCAGTGATGATGGGCAGAGTTGCAGAAGCGAGCAGGGGGGCACGGAGAGAGCAGCCACAAAAGCTCGCTCACCTGGTGGCTTGACAACGGTAGCGATGATGGGTGAAGCTGCAAAAGCAAGCAAGGGGGTGTGGAGAGAGTAGCCACAGAAGCTCGTTCACCTAGTGGCCTGACAACAATAGCGATGACGAGCGAAGCTACAGAAGCGAGAGGGGGTGGAGAGCAACAACCACGAAAGTTTGCTCGCCTAATGGCCTAACGACGGCAACGGTGACAGGTTTGCATTGATTAGGTTTTTTTTTGTTTTTGTGTGGTAGTCTTTGAAGATTCTAGGCCTTTAAAACCTAGAGGAATTCAAGATCTTTAAGGTTTAGGGTTTAAAGCTTCAAATTCTTTTGAAAATTTCTAAAGTTTTAAGAACTTGAAGTTTCAAGATTTTTTCAAGCATGCAACATGTGGCATTAAAGGCTTCAAAGTTTCAAATTTTATAATGATAATAGATTTTAGGGTTTTCAAAATAAACTAAAGATTTCAATGTTTTAGTGTTTTGAAAGACATTGATTTAAGGTTTAAGATTTTAAGAACTCCAAGATGGCACTCGTTGTCGCATCGCTAATGTGTCCTTTCATTATAACGTCGAACATTTTCATGTTGAAGAAGGACACTGCCAATACGCATTGCAACAACGCCAACTTCAATGTCCCAGACAATGCACCTTTAACGATCTACCAGGCAACCCTGGCCGAGCACTGGTTAGTCATGGGCCTCAAAATCGATAGTTCACCTATTGATGTGTGGTTGTTCAAGATGGAGGCAGCCATCAAAAACATTGCATCTCTTGCGGTCGTTGGCAACCTTATGGTCAACCAACTAATGGAGTGCGAGGCGGTTGCGGCAATCACAGCCAAGGTTGCATCTGCAGAGGAACCCAAATGGACCATGGTGATGGCCAAGAATGTGCGTCAGGTGGTTAGCTGGGGTGTGGAGACTCTTGTCAACACACCCAAATAAGAGGAGCAAAAGCTCAACCTATGCTTCACGGGCTTTGAGGCCAAGGAGGGTGAGACCGAGAAGGAGTTCGTGCAGTGGCTCAACAGAGAGCTGTTGTAGGGCCAAATGAGGCTACGCGCCAAGGTCGTCACTGCCACACAACAGCAACCTATGACTGCATGGGCCTCCACCTCGATTACGGGCGCGCACCCTTATGCGATGTTGTTTAAGTTTGCAATGAGTGAGGATCACCAAATTGCGTTTTGACGGCGCAAGGGCCTAGCAAGGACAAAGCTAAGCTTGGACGAAGACCTCACGCCCGTGCAACATGCGCACAAATCAGAGTTATGGCTGTTGTTCAAGGAGGCCAAGGCGGCAAACAAGCGCACCTTCTAGTTTTTTTTTTAAATCTCGCCCTGTGTATGACCAAACACAGGGTTCTGGTGCTATGTTTTTCTTACTTTATGGATAACTCTAATATTGGACAGGGATTATGGAAATTGAGAATTGCAGGGAAGTTTGTAGCAGAAGGTGAAGAGCTCATTTCCAATGGAAATGCATTGGAATAAGAAGATATTAAAAATGCATTTTATGAAAAATATTAACATTTGTCCTCAAGAGTGCAATATTTATAGCCATTAATGCTCATAACCCTGCCCGTTCTCACATATCTAAAATTTATCATGCCCACAAATCATGGCGAGATGCTAAAGGTTGTCTAATGGAAATTTATTAATCGCATTTGTGGGCCTAGACTGTCAACAATCGTGTGTCATTGTCTTGTCTTCCAGTGTATTGTTGTGCTATACAGATGATAATGAATTGTGTTGAGGTATTTTAACACAAAACATGGTAGAAAATAACTTTCCAAACTACCCCTTATCTTCTTGTTTCAAAATAGACTCACTTTGACTAAAAACCACAGCTCAAAAATGGGCTCACGGTCGGGCCAGAGTGATCCAGCACTGACCAGCATAGGATGGATGGTGATCAGACAGGTTCAAGTTCCCTAGCTAACACGGTGGGGATCTATTGCTATTTTTACTACCTACTTTTCTAACAACCCACTTTTCTAACAACCCTTTCGAAGGTTTTAATAGCTAGGTAGTAATTATATATGTAATACATATATGAACTAAAATCTCTGAACTATATTTTTTTTTCAACATCTTTTTTTCTTTTTTCTTGAAGTTTCCATTTCATCCATTGTCTTTTGTAATCTTCAACATTGGAAACTTCAAGAGAAAAAAGAAAAAAAATTGTTTAAAAACGATTTTAGTTCAGACATTTTTAAAAAGTTCATCATAATTCTGGGTGGGATTCGAACCCACTACAATTCCCTGATTAGAAATTAGATGCCTTACCTATTACCCCCAAGAGCTAAGAATTAAAAGCCCTTCGTTATTAATTTATATATAAACTAGTGGGTACCCGTGACCTTCGGACACTGTGAAGTCCATTCATTGAGATCCAAAGCATGCCTGCTCCCTGACATTAATGGCAGGTACCCCACTGTTGGAACACAGTCGGGGATTGTTTGAAAGCGTGGGGAGCATGGGAGTAATGTAGCAGAATCGGTTGCCTCTACAAGAGGTAGGGTGCTCTTACGAAGGGCTAAATTCAGGCCAAAAATTAGTAGCAGTTGATTTTAACCAATGAGAAGTCACGTCATGGATTGAAGGGGCCTTCCTTTTTTGTCTTGGGGGCGGGGTTGGGCGAGAAAAGGGGTCAAAGCAAAGAGTTCCCAAGTTTCTTCACATGTTTGCCAAAAAGTTCCCAATAGCACGTCATTTTTATCCCACATGCTTTGGAAAATGTTATCCTCCTTGCACATATGTAGGTGGGCCAAACAGGAGGAACTAAATACTTCAAAATGAAACCTTTTATTTTTGGAAACTCCCATAGTCTTTTTTTTATTTTATTGATGGGCCAATCAAATTGGTTCATCGCAAAAAAATAAATAAATAAATAAATAAATAAATAAATAAAAATATATATAGAACCTGGGACACACCTCATCTAATGAATAGGAAGGGTGTCGCAACCCCACTTTGGGCTAAGTGTGAGGATGAAACTCACACTCCCAAAGTTGGGGATTTGGAGTCCTCCAGGACTCCCAAATGTTTAGAGTTCAACAGTAGAGGCCAAAACACCTTGGATTGGGGTGTTCTTGGTGTCATTGGAAAGTTCTTGAAGTGTAGATGTCAAAAATGGCCTCGTATTGGTCATTTGGACATCTGCAGCCCAAGTTATGGGCAAAAGAACGGCCGAGAGTCAAATTGCCAGTTTGACTCCCGACCATTAAAAGTCGGGAATCGACCTCTTCCCGACGTCTGCAGATGGAGTGCGATGGGGCGTTGGAAAGCTCTCGAAGAGAGCTACAACTTTGGTTTAGACCTCACTCCAATCGAAGGTTGGAGCCAGGAGTTGTGAGTGTTCAAAGTCCCGGGAGTCCAACCCAGGACAGTTTCGGGACTCCTCCTTGGGAGTCTCGGGAAAATGTGCCATTCGGATGTAGCTCCCGCGGGGAGCTACAGAGAATAATATATGGGGAAGGTGGTGGCTTCCCCAAGGTCCGGGCCGTGGTGAGTCTAGTGTGTCAAAGTGCCCGTGGCTTGTCCCAACACCCAAGGGTGTTTCCGAATGTGACCTAACCCTTTTATGCTTGGTTTTGGATGCAGATTCAAGCTTGATAATCTAGTCCCTCTTCCTAGTCTAATCCCAGGACTTCTAGCACGCCCCTCTACCCCTTTCTAGTGCTGGAAGTCGGGAGCAACCCTCGAGTCCCAACTTTTCGCAACTCTACATAATTGGACCCTCAAATGGGTGCAACAAGGGGCTTAGGAGCGCATCAAAGGGTCAATAGGAAAAGTTGGCGCTTAAGCCATATTAATTAGCCATGAAATGTGCATAATAACTCTCACCTAACACTAACATTGGGCATGCCCCAATAGAAACTACCTCATTGGACCCCAGTAGGGCTTCATAATAGCAGCTTCAAAGGAGGGCTTCTTCGTACACAACATTACGCATAAGGCCAGTTCGACCATGCATAGTGTCTGGCAGTTGAACTTTGACGTTCGTTGGTGCCTTGGCGCGTGAAAAGGTAACGTAAAGTTGGCCATGCAAAAAAACGTCATCTACGAGATGAAGGCCAACCTAAGAAAGGGTCTGCCCTTGAGACTTGTTAATAATCATGGCATAAGCCAATCACAAAGGAAATTGTTTCCTTACAAATGTAAATGGCAAACCGCTGTTATTGAAAATGAATTTATGCGCGGGATAAAGGCCACATTACCAACCCCTTTGCCTATGATGATCTCAGCCTCAATGACTCGCATCGTGAAGCGTCGAACAATCAAGCGCGTCCCATTGCACAGCCCAACCGATGGGTCCAGATTATGCAACAACATCATTGGTGCGCCAATCTTGAGCGACAGCTTGTGTGAAGGCATGCCACTGACTTCCAAAGTGTTGAGGAACTCGGAAGGGTATGTGTTCGCCACTTTTGTGTCCTCTGTGGAATCCGCACTGAAGAAGTTGACTTGCGTGCCTGGAAGGTAGCTTAAAACCATTGTGTTTATTAGCGAAACCTCCTTGTTGCGAGGAGCCAAAATCGCACGTTCACGCAAATATTCGTTTGTGGCTTGACCATCGTGTAGTCGAGGGTAGATGGCCATAGCCATGGCTCATGTGTCTGCACGAGGGAGTACCAACATGTCTCGACACTTGATGTAGTCCTCATCGATGGTTTCCAACTCGTTGTTGCTAAGACAAAGAAGCCAATTTGCAAAAGTGCGATTCCCAAGATCAGGGTAACAATAACGGCATCAGCGACTCGCATATTTTCTGAAAGATGGAATACCTCAATAGATTCCCATAGGTAGGAGTTCTTGATTGATGCAGAGACAATGTCTGCATAAGAACTCCGAGGGATGACCGGAAGGACCTGGCGAAAGTCCCCTGACCTGACGAAAAACAATGCCGCCAAAGGGTTCATTCCTATTTGTAAGGTCACGCAGAGTTCAATCCACCGCTTCAAAAGCGAGTTTATTAGTCATAGGAGCTTCATCCCAAAGGATGAACTTCGTTTGACGAATTAGCGTCGCTAAATCATCTTGCTTACAGATACAGCAGAAGGATGTACGATCGAGCGCGATCGGGATCTTTAGGTACGAATGGGTTGTTCACCCTCTTGAAAGCAGAAGCAAGGCAATGCCTAAAGAGGTGATAGCAAGTGCAATATCACCATGCGAACGCACAACGTTCAAAATCAAGTTTTCGATGTAGGTCTTACCCGTTCCACCGGGGCCATCAATAAAGATGACTTTAGTGTGATGGGCAGCATATGCATCGATTACACCATCGTAGGCTGTACGTTGCCCATCATTGAGGCTCTCGATGGCCATAGCCACTTCGGCTTGCAAGACCTCAACATTATAGTTGCGCTCCACTTCAAGTAGGCGATTGGTCTCTAACCGATCAAAGGCAACAAAGGGGGCAGGAAGGCCAAAATCCTCAAGAGTTTTGCTAAATTTGGCAAGCGCATCCTGTAAGGAATGTAGTGCCCAACTCTCAATTTGCTCAATGGACGATTCCACTATACTGCGACATTGTAATGCTGCCTTGCAGTCATCGCAAATGTGCTCCTTGTACTTGTCCTAGAGCATGCACGGCTCACCTGGAACACCAAAGACAAGATGGTCACAAACAGAAACCGCAACTGCACACCTGTTTGCATGCCAATTGCTTCTTCCAAGCAAACATTCCACTCGTCATCCGAGTCATATAAACCAAACGCAATGCACGCTGATTTGAATGTGTCATGGACAACACCGTTAACTATGCGAAGAGCTTCAAAAGAACCAGCACCTTTGACCTTCGTTAATAATGTACGCAAGAAATAACATTAGCCAACAGAAGGACTAACAAAATAAAGGCGCTTGACACAGCACCCTCTCTGCCGGATGGTCCATTTTTTCGTCCCATTGCTCCATGTAAACATGGAGGGAAAATCCATGTATGTGACTTCTCTGGCCAAGGGGTAATCAATATTGGCTTGGAAGTATTCAGTGAACGTTGTTTTCTGGTTTTGCTCACTATTAACAATTTAAAAAATATTGGCATTATCATTTTACACGACCGTATGCATTCCAGGTTCGTGCATGGCAAGGCGTGTGACAAACGGTGTCCTGTCATGCATTTTAAAGGAGAAAAGACGCCACGATGCTTCGGAAGCAGAAACATAATGTCCTTCAAGGTATGCTTTAATTTCATCACGGTTTTGCCGCTCACCATTAGCAACGACCGTTTGCGCATTGTTTTCCTGGGTAGGCATATCCACCCACCTTTTGACAACGGGAGTAGCACGGTCAGGTCCCTTGTACACATACTTGTACATGTATTTCACGGCAGATATGGACGAACATATTTCCATGTTGATGTGTGTGTGGTATTTGATTACTAAATGAAAATTGTACGGGACAATCCATCGGTTATCCACCACACGTTGCGTCTTTGGATCTACAAAAATGCGGGTTTGACAACGCCAATACTCGAGGTACTCGTCAACATCACAACACGTTTCTTCACTAAAGGAATGCGGGTACCTTTTCTTGCACTTTCCCTGTTCCATGCATTATGCGTTGAGAAAATTTGGACCACATGGCCTATGCACCATGCACGAAATGATTGTCTCGTACGCCTCAAGATGGTGTATCAGGTTCGGAATCTCGGCCGATACCATCGAATTGTAGTCCTCGGCGGTGCGCAATTTTGACACTTCATCTAAAATGAACAAAATGTGTGCGTGGGGCAAGCCTCTCTTTTGAAACTCGATGACCTAAATTTTAGTAATCACATTGCCAAGAACACTATCTTTGATGTCCTTCAAAAGGGCGTCAAGTTTCAAATTGAAAACGCGAGTTACTAACTCAGGGCGATCCTTGGCATTTTGCCCTGGGAGAAGCGTATCTGTAATCTCTTTCCATTTAGGATTACAAGTAAACGTGACAAAAAGGCCCAGCTTACTAAATTTGCGGACCCTAGCCATGGCATCCTGGTACAGTTGGCCCATGGCGCGCTCACTACCTTGGAATGCTAATGGGAGAATCATCTTCTACCCAACGTCGTTCCCGAGAATGTCGCCAGCATTGAGTGCATCTTGAAGACCATTGTAAAGGTAGTTGTTGCTAGTTATCGCGAATAAACTTCAAGCGGTTTTGTTTAGTGCATGCATACGTGTCAACAATGAATTGTTGCAAAAGCCTTCCGGCTCGCAGAATCTATTCCTCGTCGATGCGATGTTGTAGCATGTATGCGTAAAATTGAAACATGGTGACGTGCGCGGAACTGCGTTTACCACCTACTGCATTCTCATCATCCTGGATGAACCCAAAACCATCCCATTGAAATCCATTCAATGGGATGCCGTCATGCCATCCGTTGCGTCCATCTGGGAAGATAAGGACGTAGTGCAGTGGTGCGTATGCACTGTGCAGGGGAAAGATGTGTTGAAAATAACCATTAGTCGAATGCACGATAATGTCGCGAGCGTCTGCTTCATCCACATCGCCCCCAACCATTCATGCACCAACTTCGTCAACAGTTGGTCCATGGTAATGCCGAAAATTAGTGCGACAGTCGTCCACCAAACGAAGACTTAACTCAATAGCCCCGCCTTGGAGTCATTCTGCGGCTGTTTGGTAGATGCTGGTGTAGGGGTTGCATGCGTGCATCATCATTTGCAACAACTACATGGTGTCCCTATTCAGGCCACCAAAATTGGCCATCCGGCCATCAAGCTCGGCATGCAAATCACTGATGTATAGTTGGGCAAATTTTGGCGCCTCACCAGGCTAAAGAAGTAGACTCCCCATCCTATGGTAAAGCTCACCGCGAAGACGGTAAGTATAATTGACAGGTTGGGCAACACACACTGCTCCTCAGATCAAACAGCATGCCTCTCCCGGGCAAGACGGTTTTGACGAACGCGTGGGTCCTCCAAAGGGGCCTCCTCTTGCTCTTCATTCATTAGTTTAATGAAGGTTGTTGTGTTGACGGGGGGAGATAGGTGAACAGGTCCGTTTCGTGGGAAAGGTAACCAAGGAAACGCATTTAGGAAGGGTGTGTTAACCTTAACCCCCTTACCCCCAAGGAGGACGACTATACAAAGTATGTTGTTTCCATCTCCCCATGTCTTGATAGGTCTTTCAACATTCTAAGGCTATAATTCTTTAACTGTGCTCGGATATTCCTCTTTCTCTGTGCCGACTTCACCATTGATACAAATACCATTCTCTTCTGATCTTAGCTCATCATGAGTTTCAAGAATTAAACATGATCTTGGAAATCTAAAAAATTCTTTTTCTAAGTTCTAAGTTAATTCAGTAGATCCTTTTCCTTTATATGAGTCAAAAAAAACATTGGCTTTAGTTGCATCATTGTTAAGTTATTGAGATTTAGATGCTTGAAATCCCTAGTCTACCATTGTTCTGATCACATTTGATTCATTAAGCTTTTCTGGTGATGTTGAGATACGGTCAACAAACCATTCTGCACTACTATTGTGTTCATTGCATTCCTCACTGCCAAAGAACTCACTATCTTCTGTAAGGTTTTGAAGTGTAGATGTCCAAAATGGCCTCGCATGAGCCATTTGGACATCTGCAGCCCAAGTTATGGGCAAAAGAAGGGCCGGGAGTCAAACTAACAGTTTGACTCCCAACCACTAAAAGCTGGGAATCGACCCGATCCCAACGTCTGCAAAAGGAGTGCGGCATGGTGTTGGAAAGCTCTTGAAGAGAGCTACCAGATTGCTTCAGACCTCATCCCAAGCAGAGGTCTGAGCAAGAAGTTATGGATGCCCAAAGTCCCGGGAGTCCAACCCGGGATAGTTTCGGGACTCCCCCTTGGGAGTCCCGGGAAAAAGTGCCATTCGGATGTAGCTCCCGCGGGGAGCTGCAGAAAATACAATATGGGGGAAGGTGGTGGCTTCCTTCGAGTCCGGGCCGTGGTGAGTTAAGTGAGTCCAAGGTCACCCGTGGCTTGTCCCAACACTAAAAGGGTGCAAAATGAGTTCTAACCAACTTGTGGTTGGTTTTGGATGCATGACCGTGTAATAAGATAATTGTCCTTCTTCCTAGTCTAATCCCGGGACTTCTAGCACGCCCCTTTTACCCCCTTTAGTGTTGGAAGTCGGGAGTGGTTCCAAGTTCCAACTTTTCGCAATTCAACATACCTAGACCCTCAAGTGGGTCTAACAAGGAACTTAGGAGTGCGTCATGGATCCTTTTGCTGAGGAAACTCTTGTGAGGAGCTTTCTTCTGTGGAAGCAGCATCTCCACTCCAAAATATTGATAGCCATGGTTGCGTCATTTTTCCATGGCTAAAAGAATCTCTTGTAAACATGTGGATCAGTTTCTTCTATATGAGACCTAAATTCAAAGAGCCACATGTAGCCATGAAATCATGTTCTCCTCAAGTTTTTTTTAGCTACTTTGCTTTAGTGGAGTTCATATCCTTTGGCTCAAAGAATGCTAAAGCTCTCAAGTTTTTTTCAATTACCAGCTACAATGGAGTTCATATCCTTTGCTTCAAGGAACCTTAAAGCCCTCAAGCAACAGTTTTCAACAAAACCTAAAACAACTCTTCAAAGCAACTTGCATGCTGGTGGTGCTTTAAAGATGGACATACTTAGGCAGTCATAGTAGTTGTGATTGAAGGACAAATTTAGCAGCAGAATTAGGCACCATACCCCCACTATGACCACGATAAGTACTCCATACCAAATGGCTACAGCTTTGGTGGTGCTGTTGCGACTGATATAGAAAAAACAACAATGTTCAACAATAATAACAACAACAAAAAACAAACAAACAGTAATAGAAAGTGGAGGAATGTTCACATTTTGAAGCGCTGAAAAGACAACGAAGACAACGATGGTAGCCTGCAAGGTGTTAGAAGAAGAAATTGATGACATGAGAAGGAAGTAAAGCACGATAGAAGAAGATGATGAAGCTAGTAGTAAGGGAAAGAAAGGATAAAAAGAGAGATTTTAGATTTGTTCCTTTTCTTCTTGCTTCCTCATTAACTTAGTGTTAATATAATCAAGGCACTAATCAGGATTCGAAAATTAAGATTAGGAAGCTAAAAGCAGAGAGATAAATGTTTCTACTATGTGTTAAAACTGCTAATCTCGAATCCACCCTTCTTAATTAGGACACACTAATCATGATTAGCAAAAAACAGGAAAACGTAGCCCAGAGGCAAGGAAACAGAAAAATGTTTCTGGGTTAGCCAAAGTTAGATTTGTTCAATGTATTTATTTTTCAAAGACCTACTACCAATGCTAACTCTTGTTCGTTGACATCCTTCCCGAACTTTGCGAGGAAAATGATTAAAGTTTCCATAAGCAAAAAACATGGTAACAACTCCAATTTGAGTGTCGCAACCCTACTTTGGGTGAAGTGGGAGGATGAAACTCCCACTCCCAAAGTTAGGGATTTGGAGTCCTCCAAGACTCCCAAATGTTTAGAGCTCGATAGCAAGGCCCAAAACACCTTGAATTACAGTGTTCTTAGTGTCATTGGAAAGGCCTTGAAGCGTAGATATCGAAAATGGCCTCGCATTGGTCATTTGGACATCTGCAGCCCAAGTTATGGGCAAAATAAGGGCCAGGAGTCAAACTGGCAGTTTGACTCCCGACCATTAAAAGTCGAGAATCGACCTCTTCCCGACCTCAGAATTGAGAGTGCGACATGGAGTTGAAAAGATCTCGACGAGGGCTACAACTTTGGTTTAGACCTTGTCGCAATCAGACTCTGCAGTCGGGAGTTACAAGCGTTCAAAGTCCCAGGACTCCAACCGGGACAGTTTCGGGACAATTTCGGGACTCCAACTTGGGAGTCCCGGGAAAAAGAGCCATTTGGATGTAGCCCCCGCGGAGCGTTGCAGAGAATACTATATGGGG
>Ga0116228_10001885_pt1 | contig 17740 bp, 14 predicted proteins | sample S1TSphfallax_2_FD_89694 | JGI IMG/M metagenome (GOLD analysis project Ga0116228, IMG submission 89694) | Host-associated microbial communities from peat moss isolated from Minnesota, USA - S1T2_Fc - Sphagnum fallax MG | ecosystem: Host-associated > Plants > Peat moss > Unclassified | place... | reverse complement strand
TGCGCGAGGTGAAAAATGCCGAGGATGAGGGCGTGGTTTTTGACTGGCTCGCCGCACCCGAGGCGTTTTTGGGCGATGAAAAGGTGAGCGGCGTGCGGGCGATCCGGATGCATCTGGGGTTGCCCGATGCTTCGGGGCGGCAATCCGTCGACCCGATTGCCGGGAGTTCTTACACTGTGGAGGCTGATCTGGTGATCAAGGCGCTGGGGTTTGACCCGGAGGATATGCCATTGGCGTTCGATGAGCCCGAATTGATGGTGACGCGATGGGGCACCCTGAAGACGGACCCGAAAACCTTCATGACCAGCCTGCCTGGCGTGTTCGCCGCCGGGGATATTGTACGCGGGGCGAGCCTGGTGGTGTGGGCGATCCGCGATGGGCGGGATGCGGCGGCGATGATCGACCAGTATGTTCAGGTGAGCGCCGGCATGGCGCAGGCGGCGGAGTGAGCGAGATGGAAACTGGCGCGGAATTTGTCGCTTCCTGGCTGAAGAATGAGGAATTGCTCCGCGACACGTATGACCGGTCGCAGGAGCATGATGCTTGCGGCGTGGGGATGGTGGCAGCACTTGATGGCAAAAAGCGGCGGGACATTGTGCAGGCGGGCATTGATGCGCTGAAAGCCGTTTGGCATCGTGGTGCTGTGGATGCGGACGGAAAAACCGGCGACGGCGCCGGCATCCATATCGAAATTCCGCAGGATTTCTTTGCCGCCGAAATCAAGCGCGGCGGCGACCGGCTGCGCGAGGGGCCGATTGCGGTGGGGCAGGTTTTTCTACCGAAAACCGACCTTTCGGCGCAGGAACGCTGCCGGCAGATTGTCGAGACCGAAATTTTGAATTTCGGCTACCGCATTTACGGCTGGCGGCAAGTGCCGATTGATGTTTCCTGCATCGGCGAGAAAGCCAATGCGACGCGGCCGGAGATCGAACAGATCATGCTGTGGAACGCCCGTGGCGTGGCCGAGGATGTTTTTGAGCGCGAGCTCTACATCATCCGCCGGAAGATCGAGAAGGCGGCGATTGCGGCGCAGATTCCGGAACTTTATCTTTGCTCGCTGTCCTGCCGGTCGATTATCTATAAGGGCATGTTTCTGGCCGCCAGCCTGACGGATTTTTACCCGGATTTGCTGGACAAACGATTTGTTTCGCGTTTTGCGATCTATCACCAGCGCTATTCGACCAATACGTTTCCTACCTGGCGCTTGGCCCAACCGTTCCGGATGCTCGCGCATAATGGCGAGATCAACACCGTCGCCGGCAACATCAACTGGATGAAGAGCCATGAGACCCGCCTTGCGGCGGAGGGTCTGAACGAGTTTCTGGATGCGGTAAAGCCGGTCGTGCAGGCGGCGGGCTCTGACACCGCGGCTTTGGATAACGTGTTCGAGCTGCTGGTGCGGGCCGGGCGCGATGCGCCAATGGCCAAGGCGCTGATGATTCCGCCTTCGATCGGCAATGATTCGACAATGCCGCAGGCGCACAAGAATTTGTTTCTGTACTGCAACGCGGTGATGGAGCCATGGGACGGCCCGGCCGCGGTGGCGGCGACGGACGGGCAGTTTGTGATCGCCGGGCTGGACCGCAACGGCTTGCGGCCTTTACGCTATTCGGTCACCGCGGACCACATGCTGATCGTGGGATCAGAGACCGGCATGGTAAAACTGGATGAAGAGGATATCATCGAAAAAGGCCATGTCGGGCCGGGCCAGACGATTGGCGTGGATTTGAACGCGGCGAAATTTTACCACGACGCAGAAATGAAAGACATGCTGGCGTCGCGCCAGGATTTTGGCGCCTGGATCAAGCGGATCACGGTGATCGACCATATCGTGAAGACTGATGCGCCGGAGCCGGTGAAATACGACGCCGAGGCCCTGCGGCGCCGCCAACTGGCGGTTGGGTTTACGCTGGAGGAGCTGGAATTATTGCTCCAGCCAATGGTGGAGGATGCGGCGGAGGCAGTCGGCTCGATGGGCGCTGACACGCCGATTGCCGTGCTTTCGGAAAAATATCGCGGCCTGCACCATTATTTCCGGCAGAGTTTTTCTCAGGTGACGAACCCGGCGATAGATTCCCTTCGCGAAACCCGTGTGATGAGCCTGAAAACGCGGCTTGGGAATCTCGGCAATGTGCTGGATGAGGATTCCGAGCAGTGTAATTTGTTGCAGCTGGATTCGCCGGTTTTATCGACCGCCGAGTTTGAGGCGATGCGCAGGACGATGGGCACGGCAGCCTGCGTTGTGGATTGCACGTTTAAGGTGGTGAACGGAGAAGGCGGGTTGCGCCGCGCGATTGAGCGGATCCGGCGCGAGGCCGAGGAAGGTGTGCGCGCCGGCTGCACGCATGTAATTCTCACCGATGAGGCGATGAGCCCGGAGCGCGCGCCGATTCCGATGATTCTCGCAACCGGCGCGGTGCATACGCATCTGGTGCGGCAATCCCTGCGGACATTCACCAGCTTGAACGTGCGCACCGCGGAATGCCTGGATGTGCATTATTTTGCCGTGCTCATCGGCGTTGGCGCAACCACGGTGAATGCGTACCTCGCGCAGGAGAGCATTGCGGACCGGCAGGCGCGCGGGCTGTTTGGCAAGCTCACGCTGAAAGAGGCAGTGGGGCGGTACAAGAAGGCCGTCGATAAGGGTTTGCTGAAGGTCATGTCCAAGCTGGGCATTTCGATGGTGGCGAGCTATCGCGGCGGCTATAATTTTGAGGCGATTGGTCTTTCGCGCGCGTTGGTTGGGGAGTTTTTCCCGGGTATGGCCTCAAGAATTTCAGGTATCGGCTTGCCCGGCATCGCCCACAAAGTGCTGGAACTGCACAAAGCCGCGTGGAGCGGCAATGTGGTGCCGCTGGAAATCGGCGGCGTATACCGCTTGCGGCGCAAGGGGGAGACCCATGCGTTCGACAATAACGCGATCCATTTGTTGCAGACCGCGGTTGGCTCGGATTCCTACCAGCTCTATCGCCGCTATGCGGATATGGTGCGCAAGCAGGCGCCGGTGGCGTTGCGCGATTTGCTGGATTTCCGCACCGACGGGCTTCACCCGATTTCCGTGGATGAGGTTGAGTCAGTTACCGAAATTCGCAAGCGACTGCTGGCGCCAGGGATTTCGCTTGGCGCGTTAAGCCCAGAGGCGCACGAAACGCTCTCCATTGCGATGAACCGCATTGGCGCGCGTTCCGATTCGGGCGAAGGCGGCGAGGACCCGGCGCGCTCCGAGCCGCGGGCAAATGGCGATAATGCGTCTTCGGCGATCAAGCAGATCGCTTCCGGGCGGTTTGGCGTAACCGCGCAATACCTGAACAATTGCCGCGAAATCGAAATAAAAATCGCGCAAGGGGCAAAGCCTGGCGAGGGCGGGCAATTGCCGGGCTTCAAGGTCACCGAACTGATCGCCAAACTGCGCCATGCAACACCTGGCGTGATGCTGATCTCGCCGCCGCCGCACCACGATATTTATTCCATCGAGGATCTGGCTCAGCTGATCTATGACTTAAAACAGATCAACCCGGATGCGACGGTGTGCGTCAAACTGGTGTCCCGTTCCGGAATCGGTACGATTGCCGCGGGCGTCGCCAAGGCGAAGGCGGATGCCATTCTCATCTCCGGCCATGTCGGCGGCACCGGCGCCTCGCCGCAATCATCGGTGAAATATGCCGGGATGCCGTGGGAAATGGGGCTTTCGGAGGCGCATCAGGTGCTGATGTTGAACCGGCTGCGCCACAAGGTGGTGCTGCGGACCGATGGCGGCATTAAAACCGGCCGCGACGTGGTGATTGCCGCGATGCTGGGGGCCGAAGAATTCGGCATCGGCACGGCCTCTCTGGTCGCCATGGGCTGTATCATGGTGCGGCAATGCCATTCCAATACCTGCCCGGTCGGCGTGTGCACGCAGGATGACGCGTTGCGCCAAAAGTTTGAGGGCACGCCGGAAAAAGTGATTAACCTGTTCTCCTTCATCGCCGAGGATGTGCGGGAAATTCTCGCCTCGCTCGGGTTCCGGCGGATCACCGACATTATCGGGCGGACGGATCTGCTGCACCAGGTAAACCGCGGCGCGGATATTCTGGACGACCTCGACCTGAACCCGCTTCTGGCGCAGGCGGATCCTGGCGGCCATGCGCGCTATTGCACGCGCGAAGGCCGCAACGAGGTGCCGGAGACTCTGGATGCGGAAATGATCGCCGATGCGCGGGCATTTTTCGCCAACGGCGACAAGATGCAGCTGCAGTACAATATCCGCAACACGCACCGCGCGATTGGCACAAAGTTTTCCTCGCAAATCGTCAAAAAATTCAAGGGCGTAAAATTGCAGCCCAACCATGTGACGGTGCGTCTGAACGGCTCGGCCGGGCAGTCCTTGGGCGCGTTTGCGGTGGCCGGTTTGAAACTGGAAGTGTTCGGGGATTCCAACGACTATGTCGGCAAAGGGCTTTCCGGCGCCACCATCGTGGTGCGGCCGGCGCCGTATTCCAAGCTGGTCAGCAATGAAAACACGATTGTCGGCAACACCGTTCTGTACGGCGCCACCAGCGGTGAGCTTTTCGCGGCCGGCAAGGCGGGGGAGCGGTTTGCGGTGCGCAATTCAGGTGCAACCACGGTGGTGGAAGGCATCGGCTCCAATGGATGCGAGTATATGACCGGCGGAACCGTGGTGGTGCTGGGCGAGGTAGGCGAGAATTTCGGCGCCGGCTTCACCGGCGGCATGGCCTTTGTGTACGACGCCGCCGGGCATTTCGAGACGCGGGTGAACAAGGAATCACTTTCCTGGCAGCGCATCGCCACGGTGTACTGGGAAGAATCCTTGAAAAACCTCATCGCCCGCCACGTGACGGAAACCCAAAGCCGCTACGCCGCGACCATGCTGAACGATTGGGACCGGGAGGTAAAAAAATTCTGGCAGATCGTCCCGCGCGATTATGTAAAATATCTTGCTTCGCCGCTGTCGGATGAGGTTGTGGCGGTGCGCGCGTAAAAAAGCGCCTTTTTGAAAAAAGGCGCCCCAAAAAACTTTTCAAACTATGCCTCAACGCGATTCGCTCACAAGGCAGTAGTGGCGGAACCAGGATAATGTCGTAAAAAGACTCATGCGACTCCTCTACCACCTGCCGTTGTCCCCCTATGCGCGCAAAGTGCGGATGGTGCTGGCTGAAAAACGGCTGCCGTTTGAGCTGCGGGCGGAAAAAGTCTGGCAGCGGCGGCCGGAATACTTGGAACTGAACCCGGCGGCCACGGTGCCGACGCTGGTTGAGGATAACGGCCTGGTGGTCGCGGATTCAAACGTGATTTGCGAGTATCTCGATGAAGCCTATCCGGATGCCTCGCTCATCGGGCGCTCCATCGGCGAACGTGTGGAGGTGCGCCGGCTGGTCTGCTGGTTTGACCATAAGTTTGCAGACGAGGTGAGCAAAAACCTGCTTTGGGAGAAAAATATGAAGCAGGCGCTGGGGCTCGGCCCGCCGGAAGCCTCGGCGCTGCGGGCGGGCTACGCCAATATGAAGCACCACCTGGTCTATATCGGCTGGCTGGCGGAAAACCGGAAATGGCTGGCGGGGGCGAATCTGTCGCTGGCTGATTTCGCCGCGGCGGCGTTCTTGTCATCGCTGGATTTTATCGGCGATGTGGATTGGTCAATTTCCGCGCCGGCCAAGGAATGGTACGCACGCATGAAATCCCGCCCCTCTTTCCGGGCGATTCTGGCGGACCGTGTAAGCGGTATCGCGCCGCCGCCGCATTATACGGATTTGGATTTTTGATTTGAGCGGAACGGCCTGCCCGCCATGCGTGCCGCCGGAAGGGACGATTGGTTACAGGATGGACCGTGTTCCGCCGAACAAGCCGCACCACCGGTTTCCGGGCGATCATGTTCAGCTCTATGTCAGGAACCAAAACCCTTCGACATGTCAGTGCTATTGGAATAAATGGGACGTGACCGCGCCACCCCCGCCTTCCGGCGCCGTGCCGCTTTAGAACTGGATGGTTTTGCATGACGTATTCTGACGGAAAGCCAGCCCTGCTTGGAGACCGTGTCAAGCTTTGGAATTCGATGGCCGGGACAATCGTCTGTTCCATCGACGATAACCAATATTCACCAGAATTTTCGCGGGAGCACTGGGCATATAAAGGCCGTGGCGTTGTGGTGAAAGCCGATGATGGGCAGATTTTTTATTACGATGAGGCGGATGAAGATTTTGAGTTTTTGGGCAACGCCGGTCCGGAGCGGGTGCATCATATTCGCTAATGCACGGCGGCGCGAAGTGATGTGTTGCGCTGCGCTCCACCGTTCCGACGGGTCGGGGGGTTGATGGAGCGGTTGCTGATTTTCGGCTTTGGTTTTTCCGGCCGCGCGGTCGCGCTCGCGGCGCGGGATGCCGGGTTTGCGGTAACGGTGACATCGCGGGACCCGGCCGCGCAAAAACCCGAGGACGGGGTCCAAAAAATTCATTTCGAGGATGCCGAGGACGCGATTGCGGAGGCGACGCATATTTTAGCCACCGCGGCGCCGGGTGACCGCGGGGATCCGGTGCTGGCCCGGTACGGCGCGCAGATTGCGGTCGGCAATGCGGGTTGGATGGGCTATCTCTCAACCACCGGCGTCTACGGCAACCGGGATGGCGGCTGGGTGGATGAAGATTCCGCGCCCGCCCCGCAATCGCCGCGCGCGAAGCGCCGCGTAGAGGCAGAAGCCGCCTGGGCGGAATTTGGCGGCCAGGCCGCCGTGGATATTTTTCGGCTCGCCGGGATTTACGGGCCTGGCCGCTCGATGTTCGATGATCTGCGCGAAGGCACGGCGCGGCGGGTCATTAAGCCGGACCATCTGTTCGGCCGCATCCACCGGGACGATATTGCCCACGGCGTCTTGGCCGCCATTCGCCGCAATGCGCCAGTGGGGGTGCAAAAATTCAATTTCTCGGACGACGAGCCAGCGGCGAGTGCCGATGTGGTGGAGGAGGCGGCCAGGCTGCTGGGTGTCCCGCCACCCGCGCCCGTCGCCTACGCCGATGCCGCGCCAAACATGTCGCCGATGGGCCTTAGTTTCTGGTCGGAAAACCGCAAAGTCGCCAACGCCAAAACCAAGGCGGCGCTGGGCATTGCCTGGAAATACCCCACCTACCGCGAAGGGCTACGCGCCATTCTGGCCGAGGAGCGTGAACAGGGTCTGGCTTAGGAGCGCAAGATCGGACTCGCTGGAAAGCCGGTGTCCGCCATCCTTGATGCAAATCAGCCGCACATCCTCACTCGCCAGGCATTCCGTTAGTTTGATCGAATGTTGCCAGGGCACGTCCGGGTCTCTCATCCCGTGCAGGATGCGAACCGGGCAGGTTACGGGAATGGGGCCGCCGAGGAGCAGTTGGTTCCGCCCTTCCTCAATCAGTTTTTTGGTAATCGGCAGGGGCGGGCCGTATTCGCTGGGCGGTGCCAAAAAACCGTCGCGGTCCAGCGCCGCGCGTTGTTCGGCCGTCAGGCTGGCTTCGATGAGCGCCTGGGTGAAATCCGGCGCCGGGGCGATCAGCAGCATGGCCGCAATGCGGGAACCCAGCATCCGGGCAAGCAGCAGCGCAATCCAGCCGCCCATCGAGGAGCCAACGAGCAACAGGGGCGCGCCGCCGGTCGCGTGTTCAACAACTAGCGCGGCATCCGCGGCCCATTTGCCGATTGTCCCATCCTCAAACCTGCCGCCGGAAGCGCCATGCCCGGAATAATCCAGCCGCAGCATGGCCTGCCCGCGCGCCGCACAGGCGTCCCGAAGAAAAATCGCCTTGGTTCCGGCCATGTCCGAGGCGAAGCCGGGCAGAAACACGACAACCGGGGTTTCCCCAGGCAGCATCTCATAGGCCAGGCTAACCCCGTCCGCACGGCTCAACATCCCTTGCATACAGACCTCCCCAATTCCGGAAAACCATGTTAGCGCCACCGCCATGAGTGACCGCCCAAGACGAATATTGCAGGTGCTGCCCAGGCTGGATACCGGGGGCGCCGAACGGGTGGTGATTGAAACCGCCGAGGCGCTGACCGCTTCCGGGCATAAAACGTTCATTGCCTGCGAGAGCGGGCCGCTGATGCAGCCGGCAATGCGCGCGGGCGCCGAAATTTTGCCCCTGCCATTGGCCACGAAATCCCCGTTCGCCGTGCGTCGCAACGCCTCGCGGCTCGCCAAGGTGATCAGGGACCAAAAGATTGACCTGGTTCATGCCCATTCGCGGGCGCCGGCCTGGTCCGCACTCTGGGCGGCCCGGCGCACCAAAACGCCCTTCGTGACGACCTATCATGGGACCTATAATGAGAACGCGCCGTTGAAACGCCGCTACAATGCGGTCATGGCGTCGGGCGACCGGGTGATCGCGGTGAGCCATTTCATCGCCGATCTGATTCGCGCGCGGCACGGCGTGGGCGAGGACAGGCTGCGGGTTATTCCGGGCGGCGTGGATGTGCAAAAATTCGACCCGGCCTTCGTGCTGGGGGAGCGTGTGGCGAAGCTGGCGCGGGACTGGCGGGTGGATGTGGACGCGCCGACGATTCTGCTGCCCGGCCGGCTGACGTCCTGGAAAGGGCAAAGGCTGCTGATTTCGGCTCTGGCGCTGCTGCGGCATAAGCAAGCCGTGGTGGTGCTGGTGGGTGACGATCAGGGGCGCGAAAGCTACGCGCAGAGCCTGATCACCCAGGCCGAATCCCTCGGCGTTGCCAGCCGGCTGCGGCTTGCGAACCATACAGAAGACATGCCGGCGGCGCTGATGCTGGCCGATATCGTAGTGAATGCCTCCACCGACCCGGAAGGTTTCGGCCGCACGATCGTCGAGGCGCAGGCGATGGGCCGGTTGGTGATCGCCGCGAACCACGGCGGCGCGGGAGAGACGATCATCAACGGCCGCACAGGTTTCTTGTTCAAGCCCGGCGATGCGCGGGACCTCGCCGATGCAATCGACAAAGCGTTGGATTTCTCCATGGAGGAGCGGATGGCCTGGGCCCAACAGGCGCGGCACCTCGTGCAGGTGAAATACGCGGTGGCGGGTATGCAAAGCGCCATCCTGGGCGTGTACGGCGAATTGCTGAGGTGACGGGGTGCGGTTGGGTTTCTTCAGAAAGTAAGGCCAAGGGGCTCTGCCCCCTGGACCCCCGCCAAGGGCACAGCCCTTAGAACCCTTAAGGTTTTTGAGGAGGGGGGCGTCGCCGCACGGGCGTTTGAGAGGCAAGAACCTGCCCCCTCCTCAAAAACCTTATTAATTGATTCCAAAGGCTCAACCTTTGGCGGAGCCCCTGGCCTTGCTTAGTTTGGACCAACCCCACCCCGCCACGACGCCGTTCGCCCTGCCGGTTGCGCAAGTTGTGGCGGCCCTGCCATAAGGCGGGTCCCAGACCGGAGTTTTTTCAATGCCCGCGATTACGTTGCCCGATGGTTCCGTCCGCCAATTTAGTGGTGTGGTGACGGGCGCGACCATCGCGGCGGATATTGGGCCGGGGCTGGCGAAGGCGGCGCTGGCGATGGAGGTGAACGGCGCGTTGCAGGATCTTGCGCGCGAAATTTCCGGTGATGTCGCGGTAAAATTCATCACGCGCAAGGATGAGGCGGCGCTGGGGCTGATCCGGCATGATACCGCGCATGTGCTGGCGGAGGCGGTACAGGCGCTCTACCCGGGCACGCAGGTGACGATTGGGCCATCGATCGAGAACGGTTTTTATTATGATTTCGCCCGCAACGAGGCGTTCACGCCGGAAGATTTTCCGGCCATCGAGTCCAAGATGCGTCAAATCATCGCGGCGGACCAAAAATTCGTCCGGGAGGTCTGGCGGCGCGAGGATGCGATTGCGTTTTTCGAGGCGCGGGGCGAGCGGTTCAAGGCCGAATTGATCCGGGATTTGCCGGAGGCGGAGACGATCACCATTTACCGGCAGGGCGAATGGCTGGACCTTTGCCGCGGCCCGCATATGCGCGGCACGGGGGATGTAGGCAGCGCCTTCAAACTTCTAAAAACCGCGGGGGCGTATTGGCGCGGGGATCATCGCAACCCGATGCTCTCGCGCATCTACGGCACGGCCTGGCGGGACCAGAAGGAGTTGGACGCCTATCTCCACCAGCTTGAGGAAGCGGAGCGGCGCGACCATCGGCGCATCGGCAAGGAGATGGACCTTTTCCATATCCAGGAGGAAGCCGTCGGCTCAGTTTTCTGGCACCCAAAGGGGTGGAAGCTGTACCGGACGGTGGAGGCGTATATGCGCCGGCGGCTGGAAGCGGCGGGTTATGAGGAAGTGCGCACGCCGCAATTGCTGGACCGCAAGCTGTGGGAACAATCCGGCCATTGGGAAAAATTTCGTAAGAACATGTTTATTGCGGAAGTGGCCGATGAGGAGACAACGCTTGCGCTGAAACCGATGAACTGCCCCTGCCATGTGCAGATTTTCAAACAGGGCTTGCGCTCCTACCGGCAATTGCCGCTGCGCATGGCCGAGTTTGGGGCATGCCACCGGTATGAGCCTTCCGGCGCCTTGCACGGGATTATGCGGGTGCGGGCGTTTACGCAGGATGATGCGCATATTTTCTGCACGGATGCGCAGATTGGGCCGGAGACGGTAAAATTCGTGGAACTGCTTTCCTCGGTCTACCGGGATTTTGGCTTTGAGAATTTCGTCGTGAAGTTTTCGGACCGGCCGGAGACGCGGGCGGGATCAGACGCTGTTTGGGACCAGGCGGAGGCCGCTCTTCGCGCGGCCTGCGAGGAAGCGGGGATAGGCTACGACCCGAACCCCGGCGAAGGTGCGTTCTACGGGCCAAAACTGGAGTTTGTGCTGCGCGATGCCATCGGCCGGGACTGGCAGTGCGGGACACTTCAGGTGGATTATGTGCTCCCGGAACGGCTGGACGCGGAATATGTGACCTCGGACTCGTCCAGGGCCCGGCCGGTGATGCTGCACCGGGCGATTCTGGGAAGTTTCGAGCGGTTTCTCGGCATTCTGATCGAGCAATATGCCGGCCGCTTCCCGCTATGGCTGGCGCCGGTTCAGGCAGTGGTGGCGACGATCGTCTCCGATGCGGATGCTTATGCGCATGAGGTGACAGCTTCACTGCGCGCGGCGGGGCTGGCGGTGGAGACGGATATTTCGAACCAAAAAATCAACGCCAAGATCCGCGACCACAGCCTGCACCATGTGCCGAATATTTTGGTGGTGGGGCGCAAGGAGGCGGAGGAGCGTACCGTGGCGCTGCGCCGGCTGGGCGGGGCGGCGCAAGAAGTGCTGGGCCTGGATGACGCGGTGGCATTGCTGCGGCGGGAAGCCCTGGCGCCCGATCTGAGTTGATACGCGGCGTTTATGCGTGTTACTAATGCGCATCATGGAGATTGCTGACCATGCCTGACACTCACCCCGTCTCAACCGATGCACGCCGCGCTACAAATGTGACCTTGCCTGAAAAGCTGGTCGCGCAGGCCAAGGCCTTGAAGGTGAATATCAGCCAGGCTTGCGAGGCCGGTTTGGCTGTGCAGGTAAAGGCCGCGCGGGAGAAGCAATGGCTGCAAGAGAACCGCGAAGCCATTGAGTACTGGAATGAGAAAACCGAACGCGAAGGCCTGACGCTGGAGCGGTTTCGTAGCTTTTGATGCGCTTTGACGTTTACAACTTGCCCGCCGGCGGCGCTGCTGGCTATATTGTGGACGTGCAATCAGACTTGCTGGCCGAGCTGGCGACAAGGATGGTCATTCCGCTCCTGCCTGAAGCCAAGCACCGCAGCGCCATGAAGGATTTGCACCCGGTGTTTGAAATCACCGGCGCGCGATTCGTTCTCGTGACCCACGAGCTTGCCAGCATCCCCAAGCGTCAATTGCAGCGCCCCATCGGATCATTGGCAGCATACGGGGAAGAAATCACCCGCGCGCTGGACATACTCTTTACCGGCTTTTAACAGCCCCGCGCCCGCCCTGATTGCATTTGCCGGGTGTTTTCGTCTAAGCCGGTGCGTCGCAACCTTTATAGGAGACTTCCATAGCCAGACCGCCAGCGCCACCCACGCCGCCCTCACGCGAAGGGCCACGGGTCAACGATGAAATAAGAATTCCACAAGTACGTTTGATCGACCAGAATGGTGAGATGCAAGGTGTGCTGAGCACGCGCGATGCCATTGCCCGGGCCTTTGCCGTGGGGCTTGACCTGGTTGAGATCAGTCCCAACGCCGAGCCGCCGGTTGCCAAGATTCTCGATTACGGCAAGTTCAAATACGAACAGCAGAAAAAACGCAATGAGGCGCGCAAGAAGCAGAAAGTGGTTGAGATCAAAGAGGTAAAGGTCCGCCCGAATATCGACGAGAACGATTACCAGGTGAAATTGCGCGCGATGAAGAATTTTATCGGCGAGGGTGACAAGGTGAAGGTGACCCTACGTTTCCGCGGCCGCGAGATGGCGCACCAGGAGCTGGGCGTGAAAGTGCTGGAGCGGATTCGCGCCGACATGGACACGGACACCAAGGTCGAGCAGATGCCGAAAATGGAAAACCGGCAGATGGTGATGGTTCTGACGCCACGATAGTGGTCAGTTATCAGTTGTCAGTGGTCAGAAGCGGCCAACCAAGCGCCGCGGGTTTTATTCCGCGGCTTCGTCGGGCTTTTCCTCTGCCTCGGGCCTGGCGGCGCGGGGCCGGCCGCGGGCGCGGGGCGTACGGATGGCGGCTTGCGCGGGCGGCGGCGCGTCCGGGATGATGGGAATCGCGCGGCTTTCGGCCGGCGGCTCAGAGATCACCGGCTGGTCGCCAAAGCCGGCGGGTGCCGGCAGGTCCGGCGGCTCGGCCACGGTGGCGGCAAGTTCGGCCTCCAGGGCGGAGCTGATGTCGATTCGCGCATCCGCCACCGGCTGTTCGGGGCGGAAACGCTCGGTACGCTCCGGGCGGTCCTGGCGCTGGAATTCCGGCTTGTTGCGCGGCTCATAAGAGCGCTGCTCGAAGCGGCGTTCCTGGCGCGGCTCCTGAAAGCGTTGTTCCGGGTTCCGCTGGTCCTGGTTGCGTTGCTCATGGTTGCGCTGCTCCGCCCGGTGCTCCGCCCGGGGCTGCTCAGGCTGCGGCTCGGTGCTCACATCGGTGCTCTGGTCGCGGCGGTTATAATCGCCATTGCCGTTATTCTGGTAATTGCCGCGGTCCTGGCCGTTATTCTGATAGGGCTGCCCGCCGGGCTGGCCGCCCTGGGACTGCCCGTTCGGCTGGCCCTGCTGCCCGTTCTGGCCTTGCGCCTGGTTGATGGCGTTGATGATGCGAAAATAATGTTCCGCATGCTGATAATAAGCCTCGCCAAGCACGCGGTCGCCGCTGCTGGAGGCATCGCGCGCAAGCTGCTGATACTTCTCGTAAAGCTGCTGGGCGGTGCCGCGCACCCGCATTTCTGGGCCGGTTGAATCAAAAACATGATTGCGGTTGAGCGGGATACCGTTCTGCTGGTTGCGAAACCCGCCGCCACCACCGCCACCGCCACCGTTGGGGCGATGGTTGCGGCCACGCATGCGCTTCATATTCATGTGCTACTGTACATCCTCGTCAGATTGCTTGCGCGGCTTTGGGGCGTTTTCCCCGCCAAACCCGAAAATACGCTGGAAACACCAGGACTCGAGGGTTGGTCACGCCACGCGACATGTCCTTAGCCCGATCCGGCCATTATGCCAAATGTTATTTAAGCCGCGGCTTTGTTCAAGGGGTGATAACCAGGGCGCGGGGGATATTTGCCAGGTCCGGCCGGATTTGCGTGGAAAAACCGGCTGCCTGTGCCAAAGCGGCAACAGCCTGGTCCTGGCCCAGCCCAAGTTCCAGGACCGCCACACCCCTTGGGGTGAGCAGGCGGGGCAGGACGGCGATGATGGCGCGGTAGGCGCTCAGGCCATCCAAGCCACCGCTGAGGGCGAGATACGGTTCGTGTTTTCTAACTTCCGGCATTAATTCTGCAATTTCCCGTTCCGTAATATAGGGCGGGTTGCTGAGGACGAGGTCGAATCTGCCGCCGATCGGCGCTGCCCAGTCACCGGCGAGGAAGCCGGCGCGCGCGCCAAGGCCAAGCGACTCGGCGTTACGGCGCGCGAGGGCGGCGGCGGGTGCCGAAAAATCAACGCCGATTCCATAGGATTCCAAAAATTCGTGCAGGGCGGCGAGGAGCAGACAGCCCGTGCCGGTGCCGAGGTCCAATATACGCGTAACAGCATTGCGTTTTGGGAAGGCTTCCAGCGCGGCCTCGATAATCGTTTCGCTGTCCGGCCGCGGAATGAGCGTGGCCGGGGAGACGGCGAAGTCCAGCCCCCAAAATTCGCGGCGCCCGGTTATATAGGCCAGCGGTTCACGCGCGGCGCGTCTGGCGAGCAAAGGTTCAAACGTTTGGACGTCGATATTTTCGTTAGCGAGAATTCCGGCGGCATCGGTGCCCAGCGCCGCGGCCAGGATGAGCCGGGCTTCGCGCCTGGGATGCTCGATCCCCGCGCTCGCCAGCCGGTTTGCGATATAGGTGACCGCGTCTTGCGTTTTCACGAATCAGCGGCAAGCCGAGACGCCTGGTCCTCGGCAATGAGCGCGTCGATGATGTCATCCATTTCCCCCATCATGACGCGGTCGATTTTATGCAAGGTCAGGTTGATTCTGTGGTCCGTCACGCGCCCTTGCGGAAAATTATAGGTGCGGATTCGTTCTGACCTATCCCCTGTGCCGACCTGGCTTTTCCGGTCCGCCGCCCGTGTCGCGTGCAGGCTGGAACGCTGCTGTTCATACATGCGGGCGCGCAGGATTTTCATGGCTTTGGCACGGTTCTTGTGCTGGCTGCGCTCCTCCTGCATCGCAACGACAATGCCGGTGGGAATATGGGTGATGCGCACGGCGGATTCGGTCTTGTTCACATGCTGCCCGCCGGCGCCGGAGGCGCGGTAGACGTCGATCCGCAGATCCGATTCGTTCACCTCCACATCCACCTCCTCGGCTTGCGGCAATACCGCGACGGTGACGGTAGAGGTGTGGATGCGGCCTTGCGTTTCCGTGGCGGGGACGCGCTGGACCCTGTGCACGCCGGATTCGAATTTCAGTTTGGCAAAGACGGATTTGCCGGTGATTTCGGCGATGCCTTCCTTCAACCCGCCTAACTCACTTTCGGCATATTCCATCACCTCAAATTTCCAGCCGTGCAGGCCAGCATATTTTTGGTACGCCTGAAAAAGCTCGGCCGCGAATAACCCGGCTTCATCGCCGCCGGCGGCGGGCCGGATTTCCAGAATGCCGGAACGGTCATCGGCTTCGTCCTTTGGCAGGAGGGCGAGACGGAGCGAAAGTTCGAGGTCTGGAATGCGTTGTTTGAGGGCTTCGAGTTCGGCTTCGGCCAGCGATTTCATTTCGGGATCGCCGAGCATTTGTTCCGCCTCGCGCTGCGCCTTTTCAACTTCGCGCAGCTCAGTGATGCGCGCTTCGATAGGTTCAAGTTCCGAAAGTTCTTTCGACGCCTTCACGAACGCTTCGCCATTCAGATTGCCCGAAAGCATAAACCGCAATTCTTCGGACCGCGACATAATACGGTCCAGCTTGTGTTCGAAGCTCATGCCAACAGCCCATCCACCCCGTCATTCGGCCCACGCCCTTCCCTGTCATTCCCGCGAAAGCGGGAATCTTTGGCAGTTCGCGCATGAAGCACGGGGATTCCCGCTGCCGCGGCGGCCGCTGCCGCGGCGGCCGCTGCCGCGGGAATGACGGTGCTGGAGGGCCGGTAGCTTAACCTTCTCATTTCAAAAATCGCGCCGCGAGATCAGGCAACGAAATCTCACCCTGCGACCCATCTTCAAGATTCTTCAGGATCAGGCTACCCTCATTCACCAGCACAGCCCATTTGGCGTTCATCCGGTTGGCGTATTTCAGCCCGTTTTTCATGCCGGATTGAAAAGCAATTTCCGCCTTGATGCTTTTGGTGCGCAATGATGTTGCCACTTCAATCGCAGTCGTTTCGGAACCAGCGTCCTTCTCGGGAACGATGATCAGGGAGGCGGTTTCGGAAGTTACATTTTCCAGCAGCATCGCCAGCCGTTCAATGCCCGCCGCCCAGCCCACGCCTGGTACTTTCGGGCCGCCCATCTGCTCCACCAGCCCGTCATACCGCCCGCCCGCCATAACGGTGCCCTGCGCGCCAAGTGCGGACGTTACGAATTCAAACGCGGTATGATTATAATAATCCAGGCCGCGGACAATATTGGGGTTTGTCACAAATGGTACACCAAAACCGGCCAGATTTTGTTGCAGCATTTCATAAAATTCGCTGGCCGTGGCTGAAAGATAGGCAGCGCTGCCGGGCGCGTGCGCGACAATTTTGCGGTCGCCTTCATCTTTCGAATCCAGAATGCGCATGGGATTTTTCTCAAGCCGGATTTTGCTCTCCGCCGAGAGCGATTCAACATGTCCGGTAAAAAACGCTACCAGCGCCGCCCGATAATTGTCCCGCGACTCCTTGTCCCCCAGCGTGTTGATATTCAGAACGACATCCTTGGCGATTCCAAGCTCATTGAGAATCTGCCAACCGCAGGCAATAACTTCCGCATCCGCAAGCGGCGTGCTGGGGCCCAGCAATTCGACGCCGATCTGGTGAAACTGCCGGTACCGGCCTTTCTGCGGCCGCTCATACCGAAACATCGGGCCTTGATAAAAAACCTTTTGAGGAAGTGTTTGCGTCAGTCCGTTGGTGATAAGCGCACGGCAGACCCCGGCTGTCCCCTCGGGCCGGAGCGTGATGGAATCGCCGCCGCGGTCATCAAATGTGTACATTTCTTTTGTTACCACATCCGATGTCTCTCCCAAAGTACGTGAAAAAACCTTGGTGTCCTCGAAGATCGGGGTTTGCCATTCGGCAAATCCGTACAGCCCCGTCACCCGCCGGGCGGTTTCCACCACATGCGCATGGCGCAAGGCATCCTCGCCAATAATATCGCGGGTGCCACGAACAGGTTGCAGGGGAGGGGCCATTCTACTTTGTACTTTTCGGGCGGTGGGCGGTTAAACAAAGTCGTGGATGCCCGCCTTCGCGGGCATGACGGGGAAGGCGGCGCGTGAACGCTGAGGAAAGCTTCGCTATTCGGCTGCGAGTTTCTCGGCGGTTTTGGCGGCTTCGAGTTGGGCGGCCTTGGCTTCCACCAGGTCAACGATATGCGAAACCATATCCGCCCCATCAATCGTATGGTCCGTCTTCCCCGCCGCATAAATCATGTGCCGGCCGCTGCCGCCGCCGGTCAGCCCTAAATCCGTCATCAGCGCCTCGCCCGGCCCGTTCACCACGCAGCCGATGATGGAAAGCGTAATCGGCGTCTTGATGTGCGCCAACCGCTCTTCCAGCGTCTCCACGGTTTTTATCACATTAAAGCCCTGCCGCGCGCAGGAGGGGCAGGAAATAATCCGCACCCCGCGATGCCGTATGCCGAGGGATTTCAAAATATCCCACCCCACCAGCACCTCTTCCTCCGGCTCGGCGGAAAGCGAAACGCGCATCGTATCGCCAATCCCCGCCCAGAGCAGAGAGCCCAGCCCGATAGAGGATTTCACCGTCCCGGCGCGCTTGCTGCCGGCTTCGGTAATGCCAATGTGCAGCGGGTGGTCGCAAACCTCTGCCAACTGTTGGTAAGCCGCCACCGCCATAAAAACGTCAGACGCTTTCACGGAAATTTTAAATTCGTGAAAATCATGGTCCTGCAAAATTTTGGCGTGTTCCAGCGCAGATTCCACCAGCGCCTCCGGGTTCGGCTCGCCGTATTTTTCCAAAAG
>Ga0116228_10001884_pt1 | contig 17744 bp, 13 predicted proteins | sample S1TSphfallax_2_FD_89694 | JGI IMG/M metagenome (GOLD analysis project Ga0116228, IMG submission 89694) | Host-associated microbial communities from peat moss isolated from Minnesota, USA - S1T2_Fc - Sphagnum fallax MG | ecosystem: Host-associated > Plants > Peat moss > Unclassified | place... | reverse complement strand
TAAAAAGGCACTTAGGTAGCCATTTTGACAATTGCCCACAAATAAATCGATGTCGTAACCCCAAAAAAAACTATGTCCATATCTTTGGCTGCTTGAAAACTTCACTCTTTTGGACTTGGTGTTGTAAACCAAATATGAAACTAAAATTTTCAAAACATTCTTCTACATTTTTAGCTATTATTGAAACAACAAATAGAAATCTAAAAAAATTTATGTCTATTATTTCTCAAATTATAGCAATTGAAAACTCCAATTACATTATTTTTTTCTTTTTTTTCAAATTTTCTTTTTGATGAAATTGTGCCAAAGAAAAAAAAGAAAGTGGATTTTATTTTTATTTTCACTCTAATGTCCTCCTTTTGAATGACTGGACAATTTTGTGGTTCTCCAACCCAAGTGAAAAAAATTCTTTTCCCCTCCAATCACATTCTCTTATGGAATGGCCGGACGATTTTTTTTCTTTTCCTCCAACATCTTTTTTCTTTTTAAAAGGGTGAATAATTTTTATTTTATTTTTCCAACACCCCTTTCTTTGGGGATGACCAGACATTTCTTTTTCTCCCCCCACCCCCCAACAATCTTCATACCATTAGATCCACAATTCTCCCTTATATTCGAGAATTTCAATAGTCGAGAATTAAGGACACATGATGGATTTTATAAAGCGGGGGAAAAAAAAGGTCACAAAGTTGCCATATTTTGAGGGAAAAATATTTGAAATTGCCAAATTTGGACTCTAGGTTCTAGCATATCATTGAAATAGGTATAGCCAGATTCCAAAACTTTTCTACTTTTCTACTCCCAGACCTTTAGCCAAGTTTGGCTAAGTCCTCTCATGGATGATCATCACCACTTGACCAACCTCAAAAAAATTGTAAACAAAAAGCCACTATAACTGTATGCGAGGGAATTATCAATCCACAAAAAAATATAAAGAAATCCTTTGTGGTATACTCATTACTTCGACACTTTTCCTCACCTGACAAGACAAAACCATTCGTCACATCCTTGAAATGTGATGAGCTTGTCATACATATACATAAGCGCAATACAAAGTCACATCCTCGAATGTGATGAGCTTGTCGTACATATACATAAGCACGATACAAAACCACCATAGTTGCAAAGTGTTGTTTTTTTAATGTCTTCCGAATATTAGATGAGCTCAGAAGATGAGCTCAGATGTGACAAGGAGTCTTCACAAGCAGGTGGGCTTCTCGTTAGCTATGGTCCAATTGGAGCAATTCTAGAATTGCGGTAGTGATACAATACAAGAGAATGTGGTGTTCTTCACACAAAAAGCCATGGCTCATAACATGAGGTAAACATTGTGGTTTTATCCATTTCAATATAATATGTGGTATTTATTGTGGCATTATATTACATTATTGATGGCAATTTGACATTGGGTAATGGCACATATTATATTTGTGCCATATTCACAATCACTTAATGTCAAATTGCCATATTCATGTAATATAATGCCATAATAAATATCACAAATTGTACATTGTAATGGAATGAAACCATGAAGTTTACCTCACTCACACATGTGTTTTAGATTGAATGAGCATTTTGGGAAATTCTAAAAGAAGATTTACAATACAATCTTCGATTCAATTCGTTGCACAAAATCATATTGAAATTTGTTTCTTAAGCAAGTTTTGTGTGAAAAATGCAACCGAGCTTTGCAATCCTCATTCCTTGTAACAATGATCATTGCATAACCAGTATTGATCAATGGTTAGGGGAAAAATGATGGGGAAATTTTATTTTATTTTATTTTAATTAATGAATTAGTGATGGGGGAATTCATGACTTTTAGTGACCTTTGTGAAGAGTATGGCTTTCTTTTGGGAAAACATGGCCCAAAGTTGCCACATTGTGAGGGAAAAAAATAAATTTGAATTTGCCATATTTAGACAATAGTTTCTACCCTATTGCAAAATTATAGCACAATTCCTAAACTTTTCTACTTTCCTCTCTAAATATAGTCAAATTTGGCTAAGTCCTCTTGTGGATGATTGTCAAGCCAACACACTTCACAAATTTGAAAAAAAAAAAAAAAACCATTGGTAAGAAGATGTTGAAAAAATGGAGATCATATCCCTAAAGAGATTTAGCCAAATCTGGCTAGAAACTAGAAATGAAGCACACATCCTTAATCATCTCTCTATTATTTTTGGCTACATATTGAAAACCGAAAAAAAATTTAAAATGTAGCTATTTTGACTATTTTCTTGTCTCACTTTTGGCAATTGAAATCTTCAAAAATCACTTCATTTTCTAATCACTTTTTGATTTAGTGAAATTTCAACAATATTTTTATTTTTATTTTTTTTGAAAAAAATTAAAAGGCCACTTGAAATCAACAAGTTTGATGCATGGAGAGAGTACCCGGGATAGGTCCATGTTGGAAGGAAGGATGGAATCATCCTTGGGGACGAGAAATTTCGAAGGACATTGCCATATGGCACAAGGAATTTCTTAGTGAAATTCGCTTGATCTTCCTTCCACTTGAATTTCATCCCCCTTTTTGATTCCCTTTCAAGAATTTTTCAACCTCACTTTTGCAACCAGCCACCAACTGGGGGCCACACAAATCCCCAGTTTGAAAGGCTTATGTGTAAAGCACAGCCAATGCACGCACAAGGGTGGTGTTCCTTTGACAAAGGACCCCAGAAATGAGGGCAAAGTCCCCATGCACAAGATGCCACCCTCAATTCCTGGGCCCTTAAACAAAGGAAAACAATCTTGAGTGCTCCCCCCCCCCTTGTCTTGTCCCCGGGACCTCAAACCGCCCCTTTGACATTGCATTTTCCGTGTGTAATATGTTGACCTAATTTGGACGGAAATTCCTGTTGGAAGGACCTTAACCGATTTGTTAGGCATGTTTAAATTTCTGCATTTGTTTTTTGGAAGCACATTCTAAAGCGGAATGGTCTTGTGTGTGAGATGATGCATGGGACATTCACGTAAAAACAAACAATGATTTGAACAAAAGGGCCCATGCAAATGCAAATGAGTTCATAATACGTTCAGAACATCACAAGGAGTCCGGAAAATGCCAAAAAGCTGAAAAGAAAAAAAAAAAAAAAACAAACTGGGAAGGAATTTAAAAGCTCTTTTTGTGTTTGGGAACATTTATTTGTGAGTACCACTATTCCCGGGGCCAAAGTGAACCAGCACCCACCAGTGCACCATTTTGCATGATGAAAACACTCAGTGAAGTTCCACCTGTGTTTTGTTTTTTTTTTTTTGGGTGAATTTTGTCTTTTACCAGCCATCTCCAATGGTGCTCAGTATGTGATCCTAGATGAAGAAAATCCAAAGTATGCTGGTTTGGCTCAAGAAAGAACATACTTTTTGTGGCTCGGCATAATTGCACTTGTCGCCGCGGCTGGTAAAAGGCATAGCACCGCTGTGGTGCACCTCCAAAAAAGAGTGTAATAAATATGATCCCAACTGATTCTCAGTGTTTCTGATTGGCCCATCATAATGATTCGTCCAGGTGTTTTGCTATTTTAGTAGTCCCCCACCCACTTCCTGTCCCAGTTTCAGTTTTATGGGTGGGTGGGGTTGCAAAAGATGATGATGCAACCCTGTAAAACTAGATGTCAAAATCTATCGTGTCAAAAATTAACTGCTTGTACTAGGTCGGTTGTATTTTTTCATATTAAAATCCACCCACTTGCAATAGGTTGGTCATGGAGATGCGAGATGTGTTCTAAAGGGGTGAAAGTTGGGTGGAAGTTGGGAAGTAGCTAGGCTCACGGTTATCACTCGACTAAAGATGGAGGATGCTTGCAACTTTTGAATAAATTTTTTTGTCAAAGAAAAATAACTAAGATAGAAAAAAAAAAAAGGGCCATCTAATCCTTTCAAATTCCAAATGGCATTGGCAAAATTATGTAAAAACACATCAACCTGTTTATATAAACATCCAAATAGCTCCACAGATAAAGGGAGGAATTGATTGACAAGGTGTTGGTTGTGATAGCTCCATTCTTTGGCTTGAGCCACATTGGAAGCATCAAACCCTTGGGTGGCGCAAGATTGAAGAAGTAAATTCACTTGTGTTGGGTCGGCAATGATAACATCGACTAAGGTGCGAATGCCATTTTTGGTGAACACAATGTTGATTCATCGATAGGAAAAATTGAATATGTTTGAAAAAAACGCATGTAATTATTCTTGCCCCACACGGAAGCCAACATCTCACACAATGGCAGCAAAGGTGTCACAAATTGCATCATGGGTTCTTATGCTCTCTCATTGCCATGAGCACAACGTAAGAAATGGATACCCATAAGGTCGATGGGATATGTGCACATGGATCAAAGGATACATGCAATTGAGGGATGGGATAGTCCAAGTCGTACTTCAAGTGCAATAAAAAAAACTTAAAAAATTAATCAAAAGCCTAGGAAGATTGGTCAAACTATAAGCCAAGCACCTACCTTTGGCCCAAAACATGATAGTATTTAGGCACAATAGATTTAAAATATCCCGTCAAAAAACATGCTAGAAAGGGTATGATGGTGCAAATGCTTTCAAATGGAATCTTGAAGTCAAACCATTTGTTGCCTAATGAGTTGTTCAAACAAAGGAAAACATGCATTAACTAAGGGCAATCGAAAATCACATATCACCTTGAGGTGTTGATGGAAAGGGAAGGTGTTATTGTTGACTAATGTTAAAGCTTCAAAAAGGAAGGGACGTTGATCAACCATAAACCTAACAACTATGATTGAAGCTACAAGGGCCCAACTCCATAAATAGGTTGTTGGAATCATGGTGGTCGTTAGTATGAACTTGATGCCACCGAAAGTTATTGGAAGAGAGGCTTGTTTATGAACTAAACATCCTTTTGGGTTGTCAAAAGATCTTAGACCTAAGAGGCACCCAAACACTTGAAGGAGGGAATAATCAAAAGAAATGAGGGACTCCATGAAGTTGGAAATGGGAGGTGTACATCGTAAGAGATATGAAGGTTGTTGCATGAAATAATGGGTTAAAATTCCAAAGGCTACCTAAACATCACCCATTATAAGGAAAAGATCAACATGTCGAACATCCTCTAACATGATATCTTGGTGAAGGATGATGTGAGTGATAAAGTGCCCAATGGAATTCCCAAAATTTTAATTCTTTCTAATGGGCTAGTAAATTGGAATGGGGTTTTACATTAGGTGGTAACTTAAAAAGTGACCATGCTACACATTTATGAAATTGGATAGAAAGACCTATTGCACGGAATTCAGTATAAAAATGTAGATGATACAATAAAATACATAATTTTTGGATGTGAAAAATATTTTCACATGATCACATGTGGCCAAAAAGTGGAGGTTACCAAAACCTTTTAATTTTTCCTAATAGACTGTAGTTACAACAGATGGCATGCATATGGTTTTTAAAAAATTCCATGAAAACAAAAGTTGCCCACTATCTACTAGAACATAAATGAATCATAACCATCCATATTTCTTTCATTGAGCATGCACAATCCTTTTATGGGATTTTTCGTTCCCATATTCCTAATGTATTCAAAAAAATTTACAAGAAAAAATATTTTACCCAATCCCACCTTTGATAAAAAAAATTAACCTTTATCTCCCAAACTTTAGGTGAAGACCAATTGTAAACCCAAACTTGGAGCGCCCAACAAAGGTACTCACTTTTTCCCACACTCAAACACAAACACCTTTTTAAAAATGCCATTAGGGATCATTCATGAACCCCTTTTGTTATGCATCACTTTCACCACCAACCTCACTAATAACCTACCAAATTTTACATCTACAACGCAACAAAAATCCAAAAAGCAAAGTCATGCATGCAAAGCATTTATCTTTCATTGGAATTTTACATAACACATTTTATTAGTTTCACTAAACTTCAAAACATTTAATTCTTTTCTCCGTCCTTCCGAAAACCAACCAATTGATCCCCCCTAATTGTAAAATTGCCCTCTTTCAAATATTTGCAACTCCTCATCTTTCCATAATCCAAAGCACCATAGGAATCATACTCCCACAAGTCTTCATGAAGAACAAAAACCAACATAGATAGCTCACACACTCATGGTCTAAATCAAAGAGGAACAAAGCGCCCACACTATTTTTCCTCCATGAATGCACAACTTGCAAACATAAAACACACACAAAAACAACATGTTATTCCAAGCACCATATGGTTAATGTGCTCATGACAACCATTGTGCTCCATCAATTGTTGTTCTAGGGTAGTATTTTTTGTAATTTTTTCACTTTAAAGCTCCTTTTAGGTCACACACATATTGGGCACCATTGGAGATGCTCTAACCAAAATGGTGATGATCCACATGAAGCTTTGACCAAATTTGACTACAAGCTAAATATGAAAGCAATTTTTTTTAATTATATTTTTTACTATTTTTGATATTCTATACTTGAACCTTGTATAGAAATTTGGTCATTTTCCTTAAATTTTGCTCAAATTAGATAACCATTGAAAATCTCCAAAAGCACATGATTTTAATACTTTTAATTTCTACTATAGCTTTTCGATATAGCCAACAAAAAAGGGCTTATGTGAATAGGGGAAAAAAAAATTGTTCTTGTATTCCTATCTTGTAGCTAGTCATAGTCATGGTTAAATTATACATGAGCTATGCATCCATATGTATCTACAAACCAAGAATTCACCAAGTGCCTTACCCACCTACTTATAGAAAAATTAGACACTTACATAACCTATCTATGTGACTATGATACTAAAGAGTCATTCACATTTGAAGGTGGGGTAACAAAAAAGTTAGTTAGTTACCACCACAAATTAAGGTTTTGAGGATTAGTTTTCAAAAAGTCTTACGGTTTTAAAAACTATTGATAATTACCTACCAATATTCACATAACCACCTATCCTTAACCCTAACCAACCTACTAACTATTCTCATTTTTATCATCATTCAAGGACAATAATTGTTTACTTACCTTTCACATTGTATTGCCATTGAAGGAAAGGGGATCGGAGCTATGCGCACAAGTAGGCGTGTCAACAAGGGAATGCGTCTTCAAGTTTCTTGAGGTGAATGTTCCTACAACTATTTCATTTGCATATGCATCGGTATTCTTTCCTTCAATTCCAAAGTTTTGTGTTGTTGCAATTTGCATTGGCTTTGGTTAAAGACCTTATTAAAGTTTTGTGGAGGTTTTGATTTGAGGTTTTGTGTAACCTTTGAGAAGGTTTAGATTCAAGGTTTTGGGTTTGTTTCTCCAAAATTTTGCATCTTTTACATATGGTGTTCATTTCCTCAACTTTAGGCATTTTCAAACTCAAAAAAAATTCTTGCATCTTGTTTTAATCAATTTTTGTCCTTTTGGGTATTTTGCTTCAAAAGCTATTGTAGGTTTTTTTTTTGTCTTGTAGGTTTGTTGTTTGATAAGGTTCTATTCATATTCTTGCATTTTAGGTTTTCCTTCATGTTTTCTCATTTTCATTTTCCCTTCATGTTTTTGAATTCCATTATCACTTATTTGTTTTGGTTATTTTCAAGCAATTTTTTGCAATTAAACCACTGCAATTTGTGTTGTTGATTCATTTCATACAAATTCTATTGCAAGTTCAAGAATGTTTGATCACGTGTTACAAGGTTAACCTAATGAAGATTTTCAATTTCACATTCCAAAGGACAAAATTGTCTTTTAAACCATGTTGAATTCCTCGATGTTTCATCAATATAGATTGTCTTCCACTTTCGGCTTGTTGTTTGATAGAAATCTTGGAACTAAGTAAAAACAAGGTCTACAACATGGTATTCCCAATTTTTGATGAATCAATATAACAATCTAAGATGGGTTGAACACTTCAAGGTCACCAAAGAATTTTTTTTCAATTGACCATGAAGTTGAAACATCTCATAGAAAAACAAAACACTCATTACAAGTGTGCAATACCAATAGGAATTCAAATTGCACGTTCATTTTACAAGCTTGCTCATGGAACAAAATATTTTCAATGCAATGAATTATTTGCTATCAACAAATCCACTATTCATTTGGTTCTTCAAGAGTGTGTTTGTGCAATAAATATGATTTTCAAAACCAAATGAGGTGGCCAAAAATAGAAGAGTTGGTAGAAGTGATGGTTGGTTTCGAAACCTTTGGTGGTCTTCCATTCATCCATGGTGCCATAGATGTGATCCACATTCATGAATCAAAAGGGACATTTGTGAGGGATTATTTTTCTTTTAAGTCAAAGTTTTACAACATGCAATTGCAAATTGTTGATTGCCAAAATAAATTCACATATGTATTTGTGGGTATACCTAGCTCAATGAATGACATTTGTATCTTACAAAATTCAAGCTTATATTAGAGAGTTGTCAATGGTGATTTGTTTCGACTAAATCAAGGTGAAGAAAATATCCAACCCTACATTCTCAGGGACAAAGGTTACCAATTGTGGCTTTAGTTGACAATTCCTCACAAATGTGCACCATATGATACATTAGGCGCTTTACAACAAGCAATTAAGTCAAGGTAGGAATGTGATTGAAAATTCATTTGGGGTCTTGAAAAAAAGTTTTAAAAAATTGTTGTTGAAAATCAACTTGCACATCCTTTTTATACCTAACAAGGTAGTTTGTTGTTGTATCCTTTACAATATGAATTTTGAAGGTAAAGACCTTGACCTTGAAACCTTGATGATCCAATTGGAGCTTGAAAACAAAGCCAATGTTGATAATGTTCTTAGTAGAAGAGAAGGTAATGGAAGGATTTTTGTGGGACATTCGGAAAATGAAGTTGAACCATAATTGCAAGGTGTAGAGATTTCAAGAATGGTTTAAATAACCATTCTTGAATGATATTTTGGTAATAAAATATGAGGATATTGAACATTTTGAACATGACTTTGCATTAATCAAAAGCACATTTGACATTATGGAGTTTAAACATGAACTATGGTTTACATTACAACAAGTATTTCCATTATCATGGGACTATCAGATCAATAATTATAACTATGGTCAATTTTGTTGCAACAACCTTTACATTTTTGCAAATGTATCTTCAAGCTAAATCTAACATTTGAGAAATTTGAATCTATCTTCAATTGAATATGACATCTGAAAAGTTTCAATGATCTATTTTCAAGGTGAATCTAGTGTCAATTTTGTTGTAGCAATAGTAGCCTTTACATTATCACCTTTTGAATAATCTATATCAAAAGTAACAATTGTTAGCATTTGAATTTCATCACCAATGAAAGCATGGCACATTGTTATCCTCAAATTGGAAAGAACTATAACCATGTTGTTGTTCATTTTGCATATTTTTTTGTTTTTTTCCTTGAGATACTTCAACTAATTCATGTGGATTTTGATGCAATGATCTTCAATTTGTAGTTGTGTAAGGTTTATTTGATCCATGGCTTCAACAATTTGTTTATTTTTCATGTTTGTAGCTTCAATCACATGTGAAAATGCATTTGTGTGCTTATGTTAATGCATGTGCTTCCAAGTTTGTTTGCATCATGACCACTACCGATAACATTGTTGGCATGTGTGAATGACTTGCATAACACACTTAATTATATAAGCAATTACCTAGGTAATGTGAGGTGGAAATAGAAGAATGAATAGGATAGCTTGTAAAGTTGCAATGGGGAGATGTGCATGTTGTAACTATCTTTCAAATGATGTACTATTTGTTAGCTCCTTGAAGTTTTGTAGGACGAGAGAGCTTGAAGGTGCACATCTTCTTGGGAGGATATGAATTTGTTTAACAATAATTATTTGGGTATAAGTTGGATTGGATAGGAAAAGAATGTTTTCAAAACTTGCAATTGTAGCTTTTAAGCATTGCCATTCATCGTATCCAATAGCCCCCATATTAATACTAATAGAAACAATGAGCACAAGTTGATAGTACTAGGAGGTTGTAAGGTTGAAAACGTATACAAAAATGTTATGGTTTGTGCACCCTTTGTTTCATATAAAAAACCCATGTGTTAAAAAAACTCCAAATTCGTGTTAAAAGCTTTTTGCAATTTGCATGTTTCTTGCACCATCCACATGCAAACCACATGCAAGGTTTAAAATACTAGTTAGTTTATTAATGCAACTCTTCAAAACAATTCAAGGATTTTTAACAATCCCATTGGTCATGTAGGCTCTAGATTTGTACATATTTATGGTTTTGATTTGTAAATGCAAAGAACTTAAAAGGCTATAGATTCAACCTTCAATAACTTGACCATCAATCAACATATGGACTAGGAGAAATATGTTACAATGTATTTATACAATTTTAACTAAATCTTCAATAAAAACTAATTTTATGAACTTAATCACATATGGTGACATCTAAATTATAAGAAAAATGGTTTTTTTTACGATTGGTCTATGCAACTATTTTTTAGTTGTTTACTTCATATGCAACTAAAAATCCTCGTCACCTTGGACAAGTCGTATGTGTCCTTAGTTGCAAATAATGGATGAAGTCAAAGCTAACATATATGATTTCATCCATATTCAAAATGTATGGTCTATGTGATTGCCATGCAACTAACAACAAATGTCAATATGACATGTGGCATGTTTATTAGCATATGGATAAGTTTTTAGTTGGAACATATTTGCAACCTAGTTAGATTAGGTTAAGCTAAGTTAAGTTAGATGAAAGTAAGTTACATTAAGTTAGACTAGGTATCTAAGTTAGGTTAACATAAATTAGGTTAGGTTAAGCTAGTTACTTAAGTTAGGTTAAATTAAGTTAAGTAATTATGTTAGGTTAAAGTAAGATAGGTTAGGTTAGGCTAAGTTAAGTTAAATTAAATTAGGTAACTGGGTTAGGTGTTAGGTTTAAGGTAGGCTAGGTTAAGCTAAGTACTTTTGATAAGATAGGTTAAGTTATGTTAAACTTCATACATACTTATATTAGGTTAGGCTAGATGCCTAGGTTAAATTAAACTAGGTTAAACTACATGTACTTAGGCTAGGCTAGGCTATGTTAGACTCATTAAGTATATACTTAAGTTAAATTAGGTTGCATTAAATTATGTTAGGTTAAGGTAGACTAGGCTAAGTTAGGTACTTAGGTTTGGTCACATTAGGTTGAGTTAAGTTAAGTTAGGTTAAGTTGAACTACCTACCTAAGTTAAGTTAGGCTAAGTACCTAGGTTGGGTTGAACTAGGTTATATTACATACATAAGTTAGGTGATGTACCTAATTTAGATACCTAACTAAGCTAGGTTATGTAACCTAGGTTAAGTTAAGTTACCTAGGTTAAATAAACGAAGTTAGACAACCTTAGGTTAAATTAAAACCTAGGTTAGGTTATATACATAGGTTAGGCTATTTTAAAATAGGTTAAAATAGGTACATATTTTAGTTAGGTTTGGTTATGTTAAGTTAGGCTAAGTGCTGAATTAAGCTAAGTTAAGTTAGGTTAAGCTAAACTAAGTTAAATTATATTTAAATGTTCAACCTAGATACTGAATTTGACAAGGTTAGGATAGGATAGGTTAGGTACTTAGGTTAGACTAAGTTAGATAACCTAATCTACTTTTCTCCTTACATGTATATTTAATATACACATTAAAATATCTTTAACTTGTTTTTTAAATACAACATTATACACCCATAATATTTATACATACCCCTATATTTATATATATCCTACTACATCTTAATATTTATATTCATAAGGTTTAAGCCCACCCCACATATGTGCAATCCATTTTGGTCACTATTACAAATAATGGGTCATATAGGGTTGTTCTTGAATGATTTTTTAAAAAAAACATTGTCCATATGAAAAAAAAAAGAAGTCATAATGTAGTTGCAAGTATGATCAAAATTAGTAAATAGTTGCAAAAATAATCAAAACTAGTTGGATATAGTCGCAAATATGTGGGTTGGATTTTTGCTTTATTTTCCTAGTGTTATGCTTTCACTACTTTGTAAAGCGCTACAAGAAATTTCCTCATGTATTTGGAAAACACCTTATATACTTTAACAATGTCTCTTCAAATTAACACCCTGCATTCTACCAAAGACCTCTTGCACCAACTTTGGGCATAAGGTGCCTATTATTCCTTCAACCTCATGATCTACTTGTGTTTAGGCTAATGATAATGTGATCTTGTGCTTTATCATGGGTAAGGCCTAAGGGTGGGGGACATTCCCAACATGTGAAAGTGCACTCACTTACTACCTTGTCATAGGCCCCTCTATTTTGGCAATGTCCGTCATTGTGTCTTTTGGGCCTTACCCTACATATAAGTACAATGGTGCATGTTAAAGTTGTTAAACTTTCAAGTAAAAATTGCTTTCTATCAAGCTATGTGTTTTTTCCCTCTTATTTGAAGGATTGTATTTCCATTAGTTTTCATCCCATCTTTCTTGTCTTGGAAATAGAAAAGTATAATTTGCTTGTATAGGTACCCTTTGAGTTTTGGTGTTGGGTGGGTATGTTATGTATATCACAAGTATCAATAATAATAGTAATATTGATATCATAGAACATGCCTCACTCTTATAAACATTTTTGCATTATGTATGTCGTACTATACGTCCCCATATTGTCATTCACATTGATAGGGGGTAGGTTTTTTTTCTTTCAATTTTGTGATGTAGCGAAGGTGGCAAACATTTGTAAGCTGATTTAACCAAAGTTAGCTATTGAACATTATGAAAGGAAAAAAAATCTTATATATTTTTGGTTACCTATTTGAACCATGTATACAAAATTGGAGAAAAAACTGTAATTTTTTTTTGAGATATCATTTTAATTTTGATGGTTTTGTTCAAAACAATTATTAAATTTGTGAAAAAAAATTCAATTCTTTTGCAATAGTTTGAAATTTCTCACCCAAAAAGAAAAAGATTGGGGATGGTATATATCCTACCCACTTGATCTTGATTTGGCAAGAACCCAATAGTATTAATTTATTGTTTTGTAATGAAAAGTTACTAACAATTAATAATAGGTGTACAAGGTTTGAGAGTTGATTTCATTGTAACATTATTAGTAGCTTCAATGTGTGATAGAGTGGGTAGAAGAATTGGAAGCAAAATGAATTGTTATTATGTGTAATTAACCAACTTCATGTTGGATCTTCAAAAGTATTTGCTTGAACTTTTTCAATGAAAGTGCATTTGGATCAATACATGTAATGACTTCAATTGATAACAAACCAATATGGATGTTAAGCTCATATCAAAAATGAAAATCAACTATTATTTTAAAACCAATTCACAAAGAATAAAAGGCTAAATATGTATACTATGATAAGGTAAGGTTGAATTTTGGAAATAAGCTCAAACAAGGGGCCTTACAATTACTCCTCCTAGTGGTAATATCAAGAAAGAGCAAATAAAATACTAAAAAGCATGATGCTCCCTCGTTTCCTTAATACAATTATTTATAATGTAGTTGATAATGTTTTACATAAGAGGTGCACACAATAAGTTTTTTAGGATGATAATTATATTGTCCAACAAAATGACTTTTTGAAGTGAGGATATCCTTTGAATATTGGAGTGAGGATATCAAATCCAAGAATAGTGATTTTACATTGCAACAAAATTTGTGCTTGGGCTACAACCTTCAAGCATACCAAACAAATAAAACATTAGGAAACACACCTATGGAGGTAGGTAGGTCCAATTACTTTCTACTATCCATTTCCCTATTTCCTTTGGGCTATTGGTGAAGGTAGTAATATTGCCACCTCCCTTCCCCTTACATCTACTAACTCCTAAATCACCATACCTATTAATTAGAAAATTCCAAAAAAGGTGTGAGAGAAATTTATTTCCAAAATTCCTCTAGGATCCACAAAAGAGTACAAAAGGGAGTTGTCCTTGTAGGACAATCCCATGAATAGTAGAGAAAAACTTTTTAAAAAAAAAGAGAAAGTCCAAAAAGAAAAATGAGAGGGAAAAAAAAGAACAAGGAAAGGAGAAAAATAGTAGGAAATAAGTGTAGAAAAAACAAAAATAATGGGATGGGTTCCCAATAGAGAGAGAAAAGAACCTCCTCCCCCTCTTTAAAGCTCTCAAAAAAAATTCATCCACCTCCATGAAAATAACCAAATTCCTCTTCCCTTCCTTCACTAAATGAACTTCTCTAGGCAACTAGTTACACAACTACTACCACCTTCCAAAAGGTTAGGTGGTTGAATTGCTACCTACCTTTCCTACAAATTAACTAGGCTAATGGGTGTCATCTCCAAAGATGGAAATAATAAATCAAGATCTACTACCAATAATTAAAAAATTATTTGATTACCCATCTAATTACACTAATTCCCTTAAGTTGACGATAAGAACCAACCATTTGTTCTCAATTTTTGATATAATGTTGTTGCACACCAAGCCCTTCATAAGCCCATAAGGACTAGTCCCCATAAGCCCAAGGTACTTGCTTGAAAGCCAAACTAAACCAACATTAGATAAATAAATGAGAGTCATCTTCACCTTGCAAATTGACCCCACTTTGAGAATTAAAATTTACTAAGCCCATCATGGCTTCCTCAAGGCCACAGATGGAATAACCTTGTACATAAATTATGCAACTTTAACCCTAATTAAAAGACCCCTGAATTAACTACCAACAATTAGGCACCTTGTCAGCAAAATGTGATGTGTCAATTTTTAAACATGTCACATGCCAACTTAGTCGAATCTAACTTATCATACTTTAGGATTTTTTTAATGCCTTAAAAAAATCATTTTTTCATGTTTTAAACATATTTTCTTTACAACCTCATGTAAGGTTTGTGTCCTTGTCAACATGATGCAATATGTCAATTTTTAGACAAACCACATGTCAATTTAGTCACATTTAACCTATCATACTTTAAAGTTTTTTTTTAAAAACTACCTTCAAAGAATTCATATTTTTCATGTTTTAAACATATTTTCTTTGGAACTTCATGTGAGGTTTGCACTTTAAGAAATCTCTACAAATAAATGAAGGACAATGTGTGATGATGCACATTTGTTAAAAAAATGCCTACAAATACCCCCCATTTGACCTTATACTAATATTTAGCACATCCAAGGTGCAATGTCAATTCCTCCCATGTCCGAACCCATAAATATGAAATTGGAAGTATAAAAGGTGAGATACTACTAATAACAAACTGCATCCAGAACAATCAATCAATTAATAGGTGTCAAATTTTGTAACATCTTTTTGCCATACATTGTTTCCTTTGCACAAATGTTAGTCCCAAACCCACATCTCCATTCATAAACATGAAATTGGAACTATAAAAGGTGAGAGATTACTAATAACAAACCAACTAGAATAATCAATTTGGCCAATTAATAACATGTATTAGACTATGTAATGTCTTTTGCTAGAAATGACATCCTATGCACAAATGCGATCCCAAAACCACTTTACTACCCAAAAGTAGCATAACATTTTCTTTTTCCATCCAAAACTTGTTATGTAGTGCATGGGTAGAACTACTCTTACTAACTTGATCCATTTCATATATCTTTAAAAATTAAATAACCTTGATCAAACACAATGTTGTCCCATTTTAAGATCATTATAGAGTTCAAATTTTTCATGTTGTTTATAGTTTGCCAAATTGTTGAGAATAGGAGAAGGATTTATCTTTAGACCCTCCTAAAATTCGATCACTTTTATTCACATTTAAAATGAATCAACACACAAAAATTGAAGTTTTTGTTATGTATAGGAAGGGTTTCAAAAAATGTCTACAAATTAAACCCTTCTACAAATTTCAACAACTTGCACTTGGATTGCTAACTCTTGACAAATCAATTCAAATCATGGGTGTAGTCACAACCAAACCATCAAAAAAGGGCGTTGGATGATGAAGAAAAAAAGTCAAAATTGAACCATACTAAAAGGGCATCGGATGATGAAGAAAAACAATCAAAATTGAACCATCCAAAAAGGGCATCGGATGATGAAGAAAAACAATCAAAATTGAAGATTTTTTTTAAAATCATTTAAAACCATGGCAATCTTGGTAAGTTGTTCCTTTCTCATTCATATGAATAACAAAGAATTCAAGAATTTAGAATTTAAAAAAAAAAAACCAAATTTGGTTATGATTTGAAATTATTATTATTTTTAAAGATGAAACATTAAATTTACAAGGAATCAACACACTTTCAAAAATTCATATTTATTAAAAAAATAATAAACCAAAAAAATCATGTACTTGGACAATTATAAGCAATTATAATAAAATTTGCAAAACAAAAATGATTCAAAAAATTCATTTGTATAAAAAGTTATTTTTGGGCAAAAGGAAATGAAGTCCTTTTCTAAAATAACACCATTGGCTCATTTGATCTCATTTGCAGTCATAAAAAGGTCTAATAGAAAAACCCTTTTCATGTACATAAAAACATGCAGCAAAATGCAAATACTTAACAAGAGTTTCTTTCACATTATAAGTTGTTTTCCGTATATTGTAAACAAAATTCTAATGAGAATGGTAACATGGTGACACTGATAATAGGGTAGAAAGTTTATAGGGTCCATTAGTCATCTTGTCTTATCAAAATAAATTTCAATATGAAATTTTTTCTGAATGGAATAGAAAGGTTTCTTTTCAATATGTTTTTTCAAAGTTTTTTTTTTCCAAAACCATATTACAAATTATGGAAGTGATGAACATATTTTCAATACGTTGTGCACCAATTTGCATTTTGTTTCTCTTCAATGGAATCTGAATTTAATTCAATATATTTGGGTTCGATTTAAGAATTTAGATTGAATTCAATTGAATTTGAACTCAATAAAATTTGAATTTGATTCAATTTTTAAAAATTCAATTAAAAAATTTATATTTATCTTCAATTAAAGTTGCATGCAATGTCATTCAATATTTCCATTCGAATAGAATTTAATTTTCACAACATCAACTCAATTTTTCATCATAGCATTTTGCGAAATATCATGAATCCCAAGTATGAAAATATTTTAAGGACCTTCTTTAATTGCACTCACTTTTCTCAAATAACTAATTTGAGAGGATATTTACCTAAGTGAAAGTGTGTCATTTTGTAATTGCTTTTCAACACCTCTCACCCTTAGGAACCAAAATATAACATTTGGAGTTTTAGATTCACAACAATGGGTCCAAGTGCAATGGTTTTTACAAATCATCTTTATTTACTTCATTCAATATTTCTCCAAAAGTCAAAAGATGTATATATTTTCCATCTTTGATTTATGGCATGTTCAACTAAAATACCTAGTTCGAAAAGGGAGATGCTAAAATATAAATGCCTAATTAAATGGGGGAAAAAAAAACCATTTTCAACAAATTTCATTTTTGAGGGAGATCACCAATTTTTGTGGAGAGAGAAATAGAACTAAAACTTTGGAAATATGCCTCATTATTTGAATGAATGCCTTTTGTACATAATATCCTTTTATGTTCCTTTTGAGAATATTTTGCATATGAAGTATGCATAGTCTTCCCCTTTAAATTTCTATCAATAAAAAATAGTATGGGTAACAAATTTGGAATTTCAAAATAACTAAAATCCCAAATCTATTGAAAATTGTCCATTTCTTTCCCACAAATTGGAACTCTTTTTTCCACATTAAATGAGATCGGGTTTCGCACTTCCATGTTGCACATTGTGAAGAGTAGGTATGTACATGGGTGCACATAATGAGGTTTTATTGGGCCTCTCCCAATTATTAGATACTCTTGCCTACACAATATACATAATAATTCATATATATAT
>Ga0116228_10001883_pt1 | contig 17744 bp, 12 predicted proteins | sample S1TSphfallax_2_FD_89694 | JGI IMG/M metagenome (GOLD analysis project Ga0116228, IMG submission 89694) | Host-associated microbial communities from peat moss isolated from Minnesota, USA - S1T2_Fc - Sphagnum fallax MG | ecosystem: Host-associated > Plants > Peat moss > Unclassified | place... | reverse complement strand
GATTATGGTTTAAGTTTAAAGTTTGGGACATATAAATTAATTAACATTTTTTTTACAAGTCTATAACAATTAAAATAAATTTAGGGTGCATTTTGGGTGGAATGTTTTGGGCTTAAACATATGTAAAACATTGCAATGCCATTTTATATTTTTTTAAAGAAGGTGAAAAAACTCAGCTTAGATATATTACCAAATGGTAAAAGACATACCTTTGTTTGTGTTTTATTAAAAAAATTAAAACCAAGATTCTAGTTGGTGAAAATAAATATGTGTGCGGGTATTACAAAATTATATGAATACCTAGCCCTAAATGTAATACCCGCATGCAAGTTCATTATGAAATAATCCATAGGTGATTTAGTTAACTTTAAACAAAAACTTTACCTTAAGCACAATACTCATATGTAGAGTCATTTCGAAATAATCAATATGTATTTTAGGTGCCTTTGAATGAATACCAAAGCCTTTATGTAATACCCGAATGTAAATTCATTTTGAAATAATCCATAGGTGATTTAGTTAACTTTAGACAAAGACCCACCCTTAAGCACAATACCCATATGTAAAGTCATTTTGAAATAACCAATATGTAGTTTGGGCACCTTTGAATGAAAACCAAGCTTATATGCAATACCCACATGTAAGTTCATTATGAAATAATCCATAGGTGATTTAAGTAACCTTAGGTGAAAACCGAACCCTAAACGGAATACCCACAGGAAAATCATTTCAAAATAACCAAAATATAGTTTGGGTGCCTTTGAATGAAAACCAAGGCCTATATGTAATACTCACATGCAAGTTGATTATTAAATCCATAGGTGATTTAGGCAACCTTAGGTGAAGAATGCAATACCCACATGTAAGCTCACTTCAAAATAACCAATAAGTGGTTTGGTACCCAAAATATGTCTTTTTATATACTTGAATTAATTATTATTCTAAATTCATTTATAACATTTAATTATCATGACTAATTATCTAAAATAATGATTTGAATAACTTATCAACATAAAAAATCTAATTAAGATAATAGATTAAAATCAAATTATCAATTTAATTTTAGGTTTAAATTTTAATTATTTGAATAATTAAGGTTCAATGAATTAATTAAATAATATTAAGAAATAACTAATTTTTAAAATATGATAATCAATCATTTATATTATTTGAAATAAATTTTTAGTAATTCCTTAATTATATGACATTATTTGTTGATATTTCTAGATTATTATGTCATGTGAGTAAGTATTTATTAAAGAATTATTGTTGATAATGTAAATGATTAGCTATCATAATTTACTTTAAATAATTATCTGATCATTTTTTTAATCATTTAAAATAATTTTTGATAATATTTTTATTATGTGAAATATTATCTGACAATTCAATAATTATTAAATCATTCATTAATTATCTAAGAAAATTATTTAAAGGTATTAGGCATTAAAATATTCTTGCCCACAAAACATTGTGGGTATTGTAGTGTTGAAGGAAACTAGAATTATTTTTAAACTCATATGCAAATATTGTAAAGGACATAAAAATCCCAACAACTATTAGGAAACATGCATGCAATTTTTGTAATTTGAACTTAAACATAATGCAAATAAGTGCGTTATGATGCAAGTATTGTAATGGATGTTAAAAAAATTCAACAATTATTTAGGAAACCTACACACAAGTATTATGATGGATGTAAAAAAAATTCAAGAACTATTTAGGATACCTATACACGAGTATTATGATGGATGTAAAAAAAATTCAACAACTATTTAAGATACCTATACATGAAATTATAATGGATGTAAAAAAACTTACAACTGTTTAGGAGACCTATATGCGGGTATTGCAAATTTAAAATGGCCTTATGGAAGTTAAAATAGGAAGGATGTAGGTATTGCACAATGTACGTTATTGATATTTGTAAACCTTAAACAAATTAATTATAAAGTGTGCATATGGGATTATTTTAATTTTGATTTTTACATCTAAAACAGTAAAAGGATGACAAAAAAAGACATATATGATTAACCATATACCCATCAAACAAGTGTGATTAGAAAAAAAAAATTATATTAATAAGAGATGTACAAAAATGGGTGGACCAAAAAATGTTAAAGAACTCAATGAAAGAAAAACGTTATCTATAATATATCAAAAGACCAAAATTTAAAAAGTGGTAATCCAAAAAATGAAGGGGTTAAAAAAAACTGACATATTATATAAAATGGAAACCCAAAACCATATCATTATTTATAATGTTATGTTTAGTTCGGTAAGTAATTGTTGCCTTTGTTGCCTTTGTTGCATGACAAGCAATGTATAGATGGTGACGTTGCATGTTGACATGAACTATAGTTGCAACAAACTCTTCCTTTGTTATGCCTTAAACCCTATAAACACCCTAAAACCACTAAATTAAACCTAACACGCCTTGGATGGAACAAATTTATAAAAATACAATAAACATTGATTATTATTTTTTCTTACCTTCCATGAATCATTCTAGATTCATGGAAATCCAATAAAACCATCAACTTTTGTGTTTGACTTGTTTTGGTGGATTTTTGATCTTAGTTTTTTGACATCCCATGCCATTTTCAATTTGTGTGCATATGTAGAACAAGTTGACCAGATCATCTCTTGTAAATCTTCATCCTTTTCCATTCGTGATGTTGCATTTTGAAGCATGTTTCCCACACCCTAGGAATTAAAACCCAATACATGCAATAGTTGTTTTAAAGTTAATTTGACCAAAGTTTATTTTTGGTATTGGTAAACATTGTTATGCAACAATTACTAATTCATCCCACTTGTGTTAGGCTTTGGCATGAGTGCAACTACCAACCTTTTTATCATTCCGCTTCTACATGGCCATGGCATCTCCCAAGATACGAATGTTCATTTTAACATGGTCTTGATGTTGAGGACTTCCTTTAGAAGTTAAAAACCTCCTAGGTTCGACCTTCTCTACCACTAAGCCATGAACCTCCTTCAAATGTTTAGTTAAGATAAGCAATAGTGCAATTGTCGATTTTATATCGCCATTTTGACTCATCCTTACTCCATTCCTTGTCCTGACGAACAATATCAGGTGGACAAAGGGGTGTTGGTGGCTAAGTGGGGTCAATTTCAATCTTTGGACCTAAACCACAAACCCTCAAAAAAAAAGTTTTTATTTTTTAATAAAAATAAACCTAACTTTAAACCTTAGAAACAAGATCAATCACATAACAAAATGCAAGTATTACGAACAAAATTAACTTATTTTCAAGTATTACAATGACAAATTTTTTTTAAAAAAGTCTCGCACCTTCCATGAAGTGATGGAGGATGCAAGTATAATCAAATTTAAAAGTTTTGTACAAATTTTCTTGTGCACATTTAATAAGGTCTAATTACGTAAATTTCAAAATAATCTAACCTACCACTTTTGGGTCGAAATTCCCAATTTGTTTTGGGAAGGATCTCATCACTTGGATTAGACAAAATCACCATGTCCAACTCTAATTGACATTGGTTGCTTGTTTCATCAACTATAAGTTCCTTGTTCTAACAACATTTTGTTCCTTAATTGCTAATTCTGATGGAGCAACATTTTCTCTTCAATTGTCAATTCTGATGTAACAACATTTTGCTCCTCAATTGCCAATTCTAATGGAGCAACATTTTACTCTTGAACTTCTGAATCATGCAATAAACCTTTTTCAATTCCTTTTTCTACCAATTGAAATCCTACATATCTAAACAAAAACCTTAGTAAACAACCATATTGATGTGAAAAAATAATCAAGAGAGTACAAAATGAGTCCTTCCAAAATTGAACAAGACAAAAACAAGTCTTTTAAATGGGCCAACATTAACAAAGGAGCAACAACATATAAGAAGACAAATCGAAAGACCATTTATTGAATTTTCTACCTTTCTCAAAACACCAAAGGCATAGAAGGGTGTTGCTTTCCCTTTGAAAGTAGCACCAACAAGAATTGCTAATAGAAGACAACCATGATTTAGTTGTCTTTTGTTTTTCATAGGAAAAAACAAAAGACACGAAAACGACAGCTTTGTGCCATCATTTTCATGTTTTAGAAAAGCGGAAGTAGGAGGAGGCAAAGATGATGATGATTTGTGATTGTTGTCATCTTTTATCTTTCACAAAATGATGAAGGCCATAAAGAAAAAACACAAAGATGATGGCTCTATGTCGTCATCTTCATGTCTGAAAGGAACAATAACATGAAGAGGTGAAGACAATAATGATTTGTGATTGTTGTCAAAAGGTGAGGGAAAAAAAACACAAAAACAATGGCTCTATCTTGTCATTTTCATGTTTAAAAGGAATGAAAATAAGAGGAGGCAAAGAGGATGATGATCACATATCATCATCATCTTCTATTTTTCGCAAGAGCGTCAAAGACTAGGGAATAAAAACATGAAGACGACAACTTTGTGCCATCATCTTTGTGTCTAAAAGGAATGAGAACAAGAAGAGGAGGCGAAGATGATAATGAACACAAATTGTCATTGTCTTTTGTTTTTCATAAGAATGACAAAGGCTAAAAAAAAAAAAATCACATAAAGACAACGACTTTGTCCTATCATTTTCATGTCTAAGAGGAGAAAGAACAAGGAGGAGGCAAAGCTGATGATGATTTATGTGATCGTTGTCGTTTTCTATTTTTCATAAGAGTGACCATTGAAAAAAATGAAATGACGACTATTTGTCATCATTTTCATTTTTGAAAGGAGTTAAAATAAGAGGTGAAGATGATGATGATCTTTGTGATAGGTGTCATCTTTTGTTTTTCAAAGGACAACAATGGGGAGAAAAAAAAGGACACAAAAAAAAACAAGGGACCCATTTGTAGGAGCTCTAGCAAGTTAAAACAAATAAAAACCATGAAAACGACAAGATGAAAATAAAAAAGACATGAGGGTTTTTTTACCTCTAATGTTGCTCTCAAGCACCATAACTCAGCACTCCACAGCTCGAACACTCCACAACTCAAGAACTCGACACTCCACAACATTCCACATCTCTAGCACTCTAGGGATGTTTGGAGTGGGAAAAATAAATTTAGGTTTAAAGGTAGGTTTAAGTAGGGTGAATTTTAAGTAGGGGAAGGTTTAGGGTTTAAGATAGGGGAGGTAGGTAGGAGGGGAAAAATTTGGGGTAAATAAGAGGGCTAAAAAAACCCTAGGTAGGGGAAGAGGAAAATAAAAATGCCCTACTTGGATGTGTTTGAGTTCATCCCCAAAAAGGCTTGAACGGCTTCATCCCAAATTAGTGCACTGGTGGCTATTGGTTCATTCAAGTCGATCCAAGTAGTTGATAACTAGATTGAGAATCCAAACTGACCAACACTATTAAAACCCCCCAAATTCATTTAAATTGCTTCTAAATATTAGAAATATTCTAGGCATGCACTAAATTAGGGCCATTGAATCCAAATTTAACATTTCTTGGGACTAATAGTATGGTCATTATGAGGCCTCGCTCAATAAGGTGAAGGTGTTTATTCAACCTAGGCATGCAAGACCTATAGTAGTGGGTCAATTGTTAAGTCAAATTGTAACAAAAAAGAAAGTGGAAAATACATATAGCAAACTTGATTACATCCAATCGATCTAAACAAAATGAGATCTTCTAGTACCCTACAATACATAACAGTCCTTGAATTTCTAATGTTCTAGTGTCAATGAGGGCTTTAGCTAACATTCTCTAGTTTTAACAAGGTCAACTCTCATATCTTCTAATTGGCAGACCTGTTACAGATGCACGAATTTCCAGCTTACATCTTCTTAATGGCCATGAACTATTAACTATTCAACTCTTATGCATATTACTAAGAATCAAGATTCTATCGAGGTATAGCCTTGAGGTCAGAACTCTCAAGGTTCACTTGGTCCATGGCTAACCACTTTCCCACTGAATGCAACAATGCAGTGTATATCCACTTCTATTAGCTGAAAACCTAAAAACCTAGAGACCCTTAAATCTAAATGCTTCTACAAAACTTGACTTTGAGCAATAGGTACCATGCTCATCTAAAGCCACTTAGTAGGACAAATTCTTATGTAAAAATGCATGACAAATTTCTCTCTTCAAGTTTCCTTTTCACTCTTGATCTCGTTTGTCTCATCTTACCCACATTAAAGACACCCCCTTGAGGTTTCTGGTACTCCCTCTATCAATTGCCTATAACATAGATCTACAACACTACAACTCAATCTCCCCAGTCCCAGATGCTCCTAGACTTCTATATGCCCCTTTGTTCTACGGCTCGAACTCCTCAATTCTTCATCATACCTTGACATCAACCCCTTACATCTAGCTTTACATTGATCTGAACAACTATTTTGTTAAGTCAATGGCGCAACGGAGTTTTGTCAACAACTAGCTTAGTAGTCTAAGAACTCAAAACAAGAAAAATACATATCGGAAAGAACTTGCCTCTTTTCTTCTTCACACTGCTTCTTATTCTTACCTCCTACCGTCCATTCCACAAACCTTCTTCAATGCATTTGGTCCCTCCACCATCCATTGTTCGGCACAACTCCTGTCCTCCATAACACACAAACGAACAAAGTCGCCAACCCATGCATTCCTTGTAGCAAAAATAGGATGAGTTTCCGCCGCAAGTGCGCAAAAGTTGATGGCCATTGACAATAATCAAACAAAACGATGAAACCCTAAAACTTGTTGGATTCACACCAATTAGAATAACTTTTTGTCTGGTCACAAAGTAAGTTAGTGGCTCATGTGCGGTGGTTGTTGTTGTTGACCATCACTTGACTTTGTCTCTGGTGCAATAACATAAGTACCTTGGCAGCTTTCACATTAATTATATTACTTGTAGGAAATGTTGAAAATCTCAGTGAATACTATTTTCAAAGAACCAAAATTTGTGAAGGAAAATAAAGAATGTTTGGAATACTAAGGAATATTCCTTTTCCAGACGGATATGTCTTGAAGCTGTCCCTCTATTACAGTATGAACTGATCACACTCATGTTATTCACTTATAACCTGTTACTTTGTACCATTGTGGTTTTTCCCATTAAAATTTGGGGTAGCAGATTATGTCATTTTGTTGACCACATTAGTTCATTTAATCTTCCAGTGATGGTCATACACTCATGATAGTGATCAAAGTCTCTGTGGAACATGAAAGTTTGAAAATTCTGTTGAATCTGCCACCCCAGACCTTAATGTTATGGAATAGTCTCACACTTGGCCATTGTGTTGGGTGCAAGCTTGGCACCTTACCGAACATAATGGGCAGGGGCTTGACCATTCCATACTAGGTAGCCAAGTATGGTTCCATCTTTTATGAAGAATGGCAGCTTGGCCTACATCAAAAACATGAAAGAAAAACCATTTTTTGCCACCACTGGTACATAGTTGAATAAATCTGTTACTTGTCTTTAACAGAATTAGGGTTATAGGACTGAATTGAGCAGGATTCTGATGGATCTAGAACAACTAGAAGGATCTATTTTTGTCCTGGAAGGCCATGCTTTGCTTTTGCTCAAAGATATATTCAGCTCAGCCCATTTGACATCTGCAAATGCTATTGTACATCCTACCCATCAAGCATAGCTTCCAGTACATGCTCACCCATCATTGGTTGGAACCATTTGGGGTCTTGGTTGATGATAAGCTAATAAGGATAATGCTCTATTCCTATAGGATATATAACGACATATTAAGATACCATAGCTCTGTAGCAAATTGAGCAGGTTTCAATGTGCCATCCTGGGACAATTTGAAACAACACTCTTTTTCCAAATTGTTTTTAGTTTGTAAGTGTGCTTTCGTAATTAAGGGCATTGCAATTTTAGGCCCTGCATATACCAGAAAAGCCTACCCCATAGGGGCAGCAAACACCTGCATTCTTCAACCTGATAATGCGCCTCCAAATCGACTAGCAGATTTCTGGGATGGCTTTTCAGTGTCTGGTAAAGTTTGTAAATTTGAGATGAACGGAACTGTTTGGCACAACATTGAGAAATTTGGGAACATCATTGGAGAACTTTGGAAACATTCAATAAAATTTGTTGGATATCAAAAACATCTGGATGATTATGCACTTATAACTTTCAAACATCTAATGTTGCAGTCAGTACAGTTAAAAACAATTGTGACAAAATTTCGCCATTTTGTGAGAAAAATTTCAATAAAAAATGGTGTTTCGAATTCCCTGTTTTTCGAAAAAAATCGAAAAAACGAAACAAGTTCACAAAAAAAAAAAAAATCACCATAAATCATGACAATTGCCTACAATATGAATGGGTGCTTCAAATTTTATACTTTCATATTTTTTAAATCACCAAATTTGGCTAAATATAGGTATGGACTATCATCACTTGAGCAACATCACAAAATTTTTAAAAATTTTAAAAACACACTGGGTTGGTATATTGTAGAGCAAGATTGTCGTGATCAAATGGGTGTACATAAATAACAGTGCACCCAAGTGGCACTCATTTGGCAGTACTCAAACTTACAAGTGTTGAATCTCTTACTTGGTACCTGGTCAACAAAGATTCTGGGAGTTGGGAAGAGATTCACAATTCAGCAAAACTGAACTGCAGAAAATGGGACAAACTCTTCCTAAAATGACTAAATTGTGGTTCAAATTGTGATCATCCATGGCCATCAATCTGGATAAGCATGTGAGAAGTTAGAGCTACCAAGGTGAAATAGGCACAATTTCAATTAGCCATGCAGCGCGCACTATATGCCTGACAGTTCATTATCAGGTCAATCCTGAGGAACAGGCCCCAGGGTAAAGAGTCAAGTATAACTTACCTTGATGGTGTTTGTTGGCCTTGCCTACCAAGGCAAGGATATTGTGTTTAGATTCATTATATAGTATAGTAGCTTCAGGGATTTTGGCCCCTAGGTAGTAGGTCTATATTTATATGAGGATTTTTTAAAGGTGATATTTTGGCCTATGTTGAAACTTGAGATTAGTTATAGAGTTATGATACCTTGAAGGATTTTGGTTTCTTTTAGAAGATTTTTCTGAAGATTATATTTTTGCATGATAAAATATTTGAATTTTCGTAATTCTTCTTTTACCTTAAGATACTTTTTAATGTAAAAGGCAAGGCCACAATGTGACACACCCCTTGTTTTACATTGATGCTTGTACTTTCATACCAAGAAAGTACAAGTTCATGTAATGAATGATCAATAATTGCACCATTTGAACTTTCATCCTATTGTGTACTTTCATCCCATGGCAATATAAGTCTATGTTGTGAACAATCAATACTTGCACTACTTGAACCTTCATCCTGTTGTGTAATTTCATCCTAAGCTAATACAGGTCTATTGTAGTGAACAATCAAGTTACCAATACTTGCACCATTTGGACTTTCAACCTAATTGTACTTTCATCTTAAGACAGTACTAGTCTAGCCTGTGCCGTTGGTCCATGTGTGAACACATTGAGAGCTCAACTTATTTTTCCTTCCAAACCCAATTTTTGTGATTTGTTTGAATTTCCAGCAAAAAACTCCACTCAGAAAACAATTTCTTCCACACCTTAGCTCTGAAAATTGTGAAATAAACTCTATTGAATTTGACTCACCAAGGGCTTTCCAAAAGCATCAAGAATGCCCCAAATTCTAATACACTTTTCAATTTCGGCTTTATCTGGTTTTCATTGAGAAAATGGTTCAATAATAGCTTCCACATTGTAGCTCCAAACAGTCTCAAACCAAGTCAGTGCACCCCATTCTTCAAGACCATTCCAAAGATACCAAGAGTGTGGCATGAAGCGCTGTGGTTTGGGAGATCTCAGGGTGACAAACAAGACAAACTACCTTGCCTAATAGATAGATAAGTCTATGCACTAAACAAGATCTGGCCTCCTCCTTCACCCAACACACCATGTATACTCTGACACGATGTTGTGTGTCTACCAGCCTTTTTTTTCTTGGTGAAATAGTGCAAAATTGCATCCAAATTTTTTAAAAGAAGAATATTCTTTCACAGATTCTTGAAAACTTCACCAAACTTTATCAAACACCAAAAAAGAGTTCACCAGGTTCCTATTGTTCAGTCAGGTTTTCTACTGTTTTGAGAGTTTCCAAGTAACTTGTTGCTATCGCTAAATCTTTTTTTGGGTTGATCACCACTAGTGCTCCATCACCAACATGAAAAGAATAAAGGCTGGGTGTGTACCGATCGAGGTGTGCAAGGCTGGGCATGCGTTTTAGGCTGCCAGGTGATGCATACGGTTGTCACTAAGGGTACTTGCCAGATTCCTTGAAGAAAATAAGTAGCAAGTACTTATACAATGTCAAAGAGTAACATTTTTGGTCACAACTTTCATTTGTTGAGTTGACATTGCATCCTTGCAAATCTTCAGAAGAAAAAGTGAGTAAGCTCTGGTGGGTGCCGAGAATCAGCCCTTTATTTTTTCATTTAGTTAGTAGTGGCTGGTGATCATCCCAACAAGGATTTTAGCATTGATGGCAACAAGTTATTGAAATTTCTCAAAACGAATAAAAAATATGGCAGAAAAACCTGCCTTAACACTAGGAACCTGTCAAAATCTGGCAAACTCTTTTCTGAGGTGTGATCAAATTTGGCCAAAAATTTACAAATCTGTGAAAGAATATTCTCCTTTCAACCAGTTAGCCAGAAAAAAAAAACTGCCAAGAACAAACCAATTGTGATGTGGAGGTACTGATGGTTATCTCAAAAAGTATGGGCAATTTTGTTTGCCTTGTAAAGTCACAACTGAAACCATTTTGAAACCAATTCTTTGTTTTGCAGGTAAATGACACCCATAATGCAGCTGAAACCTCCAGGAATCCAACAACTTAGGTAGAGAGCCCATGCCAACTCAAAACAAGCAAACAGGACATATCTGTCCAGTAACCCATGTTGACAGTATCAAAAGCAATGGACATGGGTGCACAACTTTGAAAAAAAAGAAGCCAAGTAAAATTTTGTCTTCCTATTTTCTTCATAAAGCAAATTAAAAAATTGGTTTGATTTGTATTCTTTTGCCTAAAGAAGCTGGAATAAGCTTTACTATGATGTTGATTAAAGTATGGCAGTTGTTTTTTGTGCACCCAGTTTTCCATTCTTCCTGCTTTCTTGGACTGAAAGTTTGTTGCAGCGTATCAAACAAAAGCATGTGCAGCTTGCGAGAAAGCACTTGCCATTCAAGTTTCATGTGACATCACATGACACAATGGACATGTTGTGTCTGGTAAAAAGGATACTCTTCCTTGTGATATTGTGATGTCGGCTAGGAATAGGCCATGTTTCATTGTTGTCCAAACATACAGCATCGCCCCCTCATTCCCAAAACACACAAACCTAGTAATCCTAGTAGAGGATCAAAAAAGAGTGTCCTCTACAGGCCATCATGAAACCAATTGTGATTTGGGGCTACACAAACCACCTGCCACCAAGTGGCTGATCCATTTTGTAGGGCCTTAAACTAAAAATTTATTTGCAACTTGATGGCCCACTTTCAATCCCTTAAAAAAGGGGATAGAAAAGAAGACATAACTTAGAGTTATCCAAACACTGGGCGAAATGAGGAGTAAAGATGAAAACTGTAATCAGGCAGAAAAAGGAAAAAAAGCAGGGAACCAAGCTAATTTTCTCACCTAAATTGGTCCTCAATGAATTTTCACCCCTGTACCATTTGGATTTGCCTTACCTCCACGTTGATTGCTGGCTCATATTCTTCACTTTATCCAGCCTTCTCACAATAAAATTCTAAACTGTGGGCACTAAATGTCCTAAACTATGGGCATTAACTCATTTACACTTACACACTCCAGTTTTAACAATTACACTTTACATTGGCCATACTTCGGGCTTCACACTTACACAAGGTGCATGCATGTATTTCTTAAGTACAATCACATTGTCTTCTGTATTTTCTTTCATCATGTGATGCCGTGCGAGCATCATTGCAAGGCAATACTCTCACTTGTATAAAAAAATCATGATCTTCAATGATGTTAGAAGCTGCAATGCCCTCATTTAGTTATAAAATTTTGATTTTTGTCAAAAAATACACAAATGATTGCAATATGCATAATATAATCTTAATTCAGATTGCATTTTCTTTTTTCTTTTTTTAAAAAGAATATTCAAAACAACAACTATGGAAGTGATGTTCATTCAGAAAAGAAACAAAGGAAAAAAAAAGAGGGAGTAAACCAACAAATGGTAGACAACAGGAAAGAACAGTTATTTGCAAAATCTTTTTCATTGTGGTTTTGTGAACTCTTCCCATGTTGCTCCACTTTGTTCAGGTTTTTTTCAAGTGTAATTGGTGCCATTCTTGTCATATTGCAATTCCTTTCATTGTTGTGACTTTCAACAATGACCTTTATCAAGTGAGCTCTTTCTTCCCTTTGTCATTTTCCATTCTTTTCTTTTATCATCATCTTGCAACTCCCATGAATTGTGATTTTGGGTGACCTAGCTCCCCCCATGTTGTTCCTCTTCATCTACATTGTTTGGTGGTGTAAGTGGTAGTACCATGGTCATCTTGCAATTCCTTTGATTATTTCATGCTTCATCAATAACCTATTTTAGGTGAGTTTCACCCTTGTTATCTTGCAAGCAATTTCATCATGATCTTCTACAACGATATCCTTGAATATAAAATCACAGTTGTCAATGATAGTAGGTGCAAATCATAGTTTGAATGTCAAAGGTGCATACCTTCATTTTTGTGTAGACCATAATTTTCCACCTCAATGGGAGGTGCAATAACCCCATTTTCTTGTATTATTTTTTTATTTTTTTCATGAGAAAAAAATTGCAATACCTTTTGCATATGCATATATTCCATTTTATCTTGTGTGTTCTCTTTCGACAAAATGTACAAGATTTTGATTTTGGTTTACAGATGGTGTATTCTAAAATGATGGATGTGAAAGAAAAACTAGGTATATTCATGATTGGGTCCTCCAAAAGGATTGTCGCACTCAAAAAATTCACGGGGTCAAATATTTCTTTACATTTTTAGGATTCAAAATTTTGATTATTTATTGTATTTTAAGAGGTTCTTTTAAAGAATACCTTCACATGATTTGAAATTTGTGAGCCAATCACAAAAGTGATTTGAATATAATGTCCATAAGAGTCCTAAATACAAAAAATATGACTAGTAATAGGAACAATAACAAGGATTTAGAACATTAAAAGACCAAAAAATGAGGATAGATGATGGTTTTATTTAACTCACAAAATGAATAAAAGGGATGGTATATAAGGCCTTCATTAGATGGATTAATAGATCAGAAGTTTAGAAGAAAAGAATTCATTGATGTAAGAACTTTTCAAGAAAGTTGGCCATTAGGGATAGGATAATGAAAATAGATCATTTAAAGATTTTTAAGGGCTCTTATAGCTTCAAATCCTTATTGTTACCACCCCATGTAAAATAAATGTAAAAAAACATGTTTTTAGGGTATAAAAATCCAAAAAGTAGGAATTACACAACATCAAGACTTTGGTCATGGATTCCAAGTTGTGGAGTCCTATTTTGGCAAAATATATATTCTATCATATTAATCATAGTTGTTGGTTTACGTCCGTCTTATGGGCCAATGATTCATCACATAAATTGTTTTTTGACAAGGACCATGCCTTAGACAAGGTTCTTTCATGTTCTATGTGTAGTCATTGTTGGGAAGGACATTGAAACGCATGTCGTTGCTTGAACTTTGAAACACACATTGGTAGTGATGAACATGTTGTGTTGTGTACAAGCTTTGCAAAAAATCAAAGCTTTTTCAAATGCATGATATCATTTGTAATTGTGAGTTACACATTATCTACAACATCAACCCTAACCCTAGTACTAGAATGTTTTGATTTTTCGCATTGTTCATGTAACCAATAGTTTTGAAAATCTTTTGGATTTGAGCCAGAAAATGAGGATATTTGACATTGTGAAGGATATTAGCAATTTGTCAATAATTGAGAACACATAACATGTAAAAAATGTTGTAACACAACCACCTCGCTTCGAGATAGAACCTATGTTGAATACCACATCAATCATCTAAATATTGGAAACCTCATTGTATATAAGGTTCCCACAAGAGTGCATCCTTGGGGCATCAACTTTAAAATTGTTATTCCAAAAATTTGTTCAACTACATTTTCAAGGATTTTTCCTTGTGTGTTAGAAAGGTAGATTGGATGTTGCAACCTATGTTGTCATTGGAGGTTGGTGGATTTTGGTGCCATTGGATGGGTTAAAATTGTTTGAGATTAATCAAGTATTTATCTTTTGGAATGGGATATGACTGGTTCCAACTTTAAAAATAGTTCTATGAGAAAATAAAATTGTGGACAAATGTTCATCCTAGTCATTCTAGATCTCATTCATTAGTTTTGTGAACAATGTACCAAAAACTTTGTTAGTAAATTCAACTTGTCCATTCCATTGTATGTCTTAAGATGAAATAATCAATTAAGTAATGAATAACATCATTAATGAAATGTGTACTTTGATCATTATTGAAAGGTTTTTCTATTCCCATTAAGGTTTTCAACTTCTAATTTTTCTAGCAACAATTTTTAAAACATCATTAGGAACATCAAAAAATTTAACCATCTAAATTAATTATAATTCCTAAACTAACATGTACAAAAATAATTCAAAGTTTCAAGAAAGTTGGTTGAAAAGAAAATGCTTCATGTTCCAAAGTGAAATAAAAATTCAAAATAAAAAATAAAATCAAAAGTCTCCATGTACAAACAGGTTTGTCCTTCTAGTATTATATTAGGTAATTCAAAATGAAATAATCATAATGGACTATTTAAATAGTCATTAGCTGATACTTAAATTAATAGTCCAAAATTTCAAAAAACTACACCTTGTTTTACTACCTATTCAACTACCTATTCTACCACATGTTTTATAAACTAATGATTGACTTACATGTTAACTTGTCTACTAACCTAGCATAATATTACCTATCAAGTTCTATAATGGGTTAAGTTAATGCTACAAGTTAGATTAAATAACAGGTTGGATCACCTATTAAGTTTAACAACTTGTTTAAATCTATAACCAATTAAGTCACTTGTTACTAAATCTAGGTAACAATATCCCCTTTTGAAAACTACGTTTTGTCCTTGAAATGCTAGTTCAAAGTCCTAGTTAGTTTGGTCTTTTGCAATTGGTTGGTTGATGGCTCTTTCAACAAGTTTAACACCTATTTCCTCCATAAGTTTAGTTTGATTCAAAATTTGAAGACCTATCAATGCTATAATCATTTGTTAATCATGTCTTCAAAGCTCACTATGGGTTTTTTGAATACCTCCGAAACATGCAAGGTACTAGAAATCAAAGTAATCTCTTGACCTATACCTATCTAGTGTGGGGCTAGAGGTAAATTAACAGATAAGAACTCCAAAGGTCCTATTCCATTATCTAATATAGTAAATGAGGGATCAATAGCTTCAACCTATTCCTTAATAGATTTTTCACTACTTCCCATAGGTGCATTAGTAAAAGTGGTAACCTAAACATGTATGGTAAAAGTTTGAATAGGTAAAGGTATGATCTTTAAACTTGTTCCACCTCTTAATGGGCTAATTGGTTTAGTAATGGTAACAAGTTATACCACAAATGGTGTTATTAGGATTCTACTATTGGTTTTAATCTCCATAGATACAAAACTAAAAAGTTCATATTTAAAGTTAGGTGAAGTGGTTTGATATGCTTGTAGCTCTAGTTGGTAACTGTATTCATTAGAGTGGGTTAAATCCATGCTTTCTTGAATCTGCTCCTCTGTAAACTCTTGACTAGTTTGCCACCACTCCTTCCACTTGGGGTTTTTATCTCCCAAGGCTTGATTTTGCACTTTGAGTAGTGTATTGTCTAGTAATAACTCCTTCAACTCCTTCAACCTATTATTCATCCTAACAAGTAGAATGGGGTTTGGTTTATCCAATTACACCTTAATTATTTCATATTAATCTTTCCATTCTTGGATTTGGGCAGTTAGAGTTTGTTTTTCCCTTCAAACTTTATGTGGGTAGCTACATGTTGTTTTCTGAGCTTTTGACAAGTTTGTTCCAAACTAGATACTTTGTTGTTACATACTTGACTCCTCCATTTTAGCATAATCTTGCATCATTCGCTCCAAATCAGGTTGGATATGTTTCAAATCATTGTGAGTTTTCTAATTAAGTTGATTAAGTTCGACATATTTTTATTGTAGGTTTTTTATTTTCTTAACAACATGTTTTGCTTCTTTCAAATTGTTGGATAGGTTCTAGTTCTCATACTAGACCTTATTCAATTGCCCCTTGACTATGACCAATTCTTTATCATAGTTCTTTAAAGTTTTCTAGATTATCTCTAACTTTAAGCTATAGGTTTGCAAGCATTGTGGGTTTCAAATGATTTTTTTTTGGATTGCTCAAATTTAATTTTGGGGTTAGCAAGTTCTTGTAATGTTCTTGACCAAGCTGTGGCTTTCTGGGCAACTTGTTCTAAAAACATAATAATCTATTTTTGATTATTTATGAAATGACCAAAAATTGGGATAGGTTGGGATATAGAAAACTATGGGTTTTCTACATGTACAAGTTCAACAATAGGTTGAACAAGTTGTGATGATTTTGCAACTACAACTATAGGTTGTGTGGGTTTTGTAATTGGTACTATAAGTTCAATAGATTCAACAAGTTCAACTTGGATGTTGTCAATTACCTAATCTAGATTGGGCTTAGGTTCTTCCTCCAAGTTGCCTTGTATAGTCATTGCTTAAAGCTCTTTTCCACCTCCACCACCCATCTCATCTGAACAAGTTCGCTCCTCATCCTCTTTTAAGTCAACATGTGACCTAAAAGTAGTTCTAGACTTCTTTCTTGGTGGTGAGGTAACTTTAGAATTAAAAACCAAGATAGTTAAATCTAACTTCCCCACAACATGGAAAGTAGCTATGTCAAGATTAAAAGAGAAGGCAATCAATGAAACAAATTTAATAGAAGTTTCACAAGTAGACAATAGAAAACGTTATCACATCAGGAACTCAATTTAAGGAAAAGATGAAGAATTGAAACTCAAGAATCCAACGTGAGAAATAGAAATATAGAAACATATAGGTTTAGGACTTAATTTGTACCTTGGAATAGGCGGTTTTGTGTGTGTCATTAGTTGTTGAATGTGTTGGTATTTTCTCCTTCAAGAACTACTTCCTTGTAACAAGTTTAGGTGAAGCCTCTCATTGTTGAACAACATGTTGCTCTTGGCTAGCTAGTGATGTAAATTTTTCTGGAGTTGTTGTTTCTCGGTGAAGGCATTTCAAATAAAGGGAACCACTTCTTAAATAGAATATCTAGGATAGGCCTTGAATAGTAATTATCTACCTTAATTTTGCTAGAGATTAGATTAGATGTTGCTTTCTTTTAACATTATGTCTAATGAGTGAATTCAACCAATAATTGGGCCAACATTATAGAACACCAATAAATAATTGTCCCCTATTGACTAGGTCAAAAGTAATATTTTATTTTCCTTTGTTGAAACCTTTAATTTTGAAATTCACCAAACGGATGTTCGTATGACTTTTCTAAGTGGCATTTTGCATAAAGAAATCTTCATGTAGCAATCAAAGGTTGTATACAACAAGGCACAAAAATATAGTTTCATCTTTTATGTATTTTATATGGTTTGAAACAATCTCCTCATATATGGTATGAATGAATGGAATCTTTTCTAT
>Ga0116228_10001881_pt1 | contig 17750 bp, 10 predicted proteins | sample S1TSphfallax_2_FD_89694 | JGI IMG/M metagenome (GOLD analysis project Ga0116228, IMG submission 89694) | Host-associated microbial communities from peat moss isolated from Minnesota, USA - S1T2_Fc - Sphagnum fallax MG | ecosystem: Host-associated > Plants > Peat moss > Unclassified | place... | reverse complement strand
CTTTTTTATATTACTATTATATTAAGGTTTATATTAAAAATTTATTGAAATAAATAGGTACGTAGTTATTAAAATTTCCAAAAATGGTTATGTATGAACTTTTTTACATTGCCAAACATTAATCACAACTTTTTTGAAACTTCCTTTGGGTATTTATATATTGAACTATTGAAGAATTGTTTTTATAAAAAAAAACTTTCCATTTATGGTCTTTTGTTTTAGAATGTTGCATATGCATAATCAAGTAATGGTTATAACTGCTTCCAAACATGTTTGTAAAACTATACTGGTATGGAATACCCAAAATAATTTTTAAGTCAATGAAGCTAATTTTTTTTGTTGGTTAAAAGGATTTTGATTAAAGACTTGAAATGATTTGAAAATGACATTTTTTTGGGAATTTTTTCATGTACACCTTTACATTATAATACAATGAAACATTTTTTTGAATCATAAGAATTTTTTAATTTTAAACCTTTAATTTTAAAATCATGATTTTGATTTAAAGCATATTTTGTAAAATATTCTACTTTCAAGGACTCAATAAAGATGAAATCCATAAGGCAAGTGGCACCTTATACCTAAGGGCCAATTTGGACCTTTTAGTTTTATAAAAGCACAAACTTTCATGGAAATGTTGTTAGAATCTTGACTTTTTTCAATTTTGGGGCTATTTTAAAAAGGATGGTCATACTAATTTTGTTAATAATTAGTTTACATTCCAAAGGTTGGAAATAAGACTTGTAGAAGACACACATGTCAAAAAATAATTATTTGATATTTTTAATAAGACTTTGGCATTCAAAATGAAAGAATGATGTGTTGAGTGTTATGGAATCTTGCATTTCTTGAAGGGTTTTCATTTCAATAAGACATTTGAAATTTGTTAAATTAAATTTTACCTTGCATTGTAACAAATTTTGGTCAAAGGACTAAACATGCATCTTGATTTTTCAGTGTTTAACATCTCATAATGTTCATTTTGCCTCAAGACACATGATGCAGGATAAGGTCATGGTTCCTATTGTAACATCTATCAAAAGTTTTGTTGTATTTTAAGATGCTATGTTCTAGTTCAAATAGGTAAACTATGGTAAGTTACCTTCCAATTATTTGAAATTTCGGATGGCACATAAATCCCCAAGTGAGGTGATTCAATCTCGTTTGTTGGATTTGAATCCACACCTTTCTTGTGTTGTTGTCTACTTGTTTTGCAAGCGGATTTGTGTAGGTTCATCTTTCTTTTGCAAAGTACTTGGATTATGGTTTGTTGAAGTCAATAGTATTTTAATTTGGATTTGATGTGCCATTTAGGATGTTTTGTGTCATTTATTTATTTTTGTGTGTGGACAATATTAGTTATAAGTGCTAACATGATAATACAACCATCACACCTTTATACCCTCTCGAAGGAACTAACATCCCGCTTTTTGAAATGCTTGCCTCTTGGTGCAAACAAGATTTTGCACTCTAGGATGCAACCTCAAAATACATTCAAACTTTTTTAACAAATTTTTATGTCTCTTTTCTGTTCCTTTGTTTAGGACAATTTCTTTGAAGGCTATTAAAGCCTTGAAAATTGCACCAACCGAATGGATTGTTGGCACACACTTTTTTTTTGTTTTCCAAGCACTTTTTCTAGGTACTTCTTCATGGTTGTATTAACTAGATTGGCCATTGCCTCCCAAGCTCAAGATTTTTTTTCTTTTTTTTTCGCAATGAGCCATCCTGATTGGTCCATCAAAAAAAAAAAAAAAAAAACTAGAAGCTGCCCAAAATAGAAGTTTTGATTGGAAGATAAAGTACTTCCCCTTGGGTCCACCTATATAGGTTAAAAGAGGCCAAGCCTAAAAAGTGTATGAATCAGTGTTGTGCGAGTATATTGTTTTTGATATATCTTAAGGCAAGAGTATATATAAATTATTTATTTATTTATTTATCCAAGGGTAAGGATATATATATTGGGTTCTATTAAGGTTGGGTCCAAGTGAATAAATTTTATAATTTTGAGTAGATGGCTAGGGTCCAGGTAACCCCTATTGTAATGGTAAGGATTAAAAAAAGGAAAGTGAAAGGCTAAATAATGTTATCTTATTTATTAAAAATGAGAAAAAATAATCTCACTCTAAAATTTATTTAAACAACCGTAGTGAGTAATAAGTAAACCTAAACCATAAACCATATTACCCCTAAACCTCACCGCACTACTATCATTTCTATGGTTCCCCAGGCAGGCAATGGGCATTTACGATTTGTCTCTGAAATAAGGTTGAGGGTTGTTGTTCTACCGCTCTAATCAACATTAATATCGAGCAGAGATAGATCTCTTCTCTTTTCTCAAATAAGTTTCTCACACGGCATAGAGTGCTGTCACATGTTAGCCGACTATTTGATTTTTGTAAATCCTTAATTGCCCCATTTGACCAAAATAGTCCCAATAGAAAAGACAAACTAACCGTCACAATTGTGTTCAAAAGTGATGGATTATGTTGGAATTTTAAAATTTTAACTCAATAGAGCTCTGAAGGACTTCAAGCTGAATCCTTTGGTTTTTTTTTTTTTTTTTGAATTTGAAAGGGATTTGGTTCAATGGAAAATATCCATAGTTTCAAAGTTTAGTGGTTTTTAAAAAATTTTGAGTAGCTTTCATAATTATAAGTTTTTAGAGAACTGGACCAAGACATGATGGTTCACAAATGGAAAATTGTTATCGTTGAAAGTTTAGTCTTTTTAGTTTTGAGTAGCCTTCATAATTATAAGTTTTTAGAGAATTGGACGAAGATATCATGGTTCAAAAATGGAAAATTGTCCTCGTTGAAAGTTTAGTCTTTTTAGTTTTGAGTAGCTTTCATAATTATAAGTTTTTAGAGGATTGGACCAAGATACAATGATTTATTAATAATACAAATTCTACAATAGCTAGAAGGCATCCATATGACTCATGTGGAAAAAAAATTGTGCAAAAATGGAATTGAGATGAGAAAAAAATGGATGGTCATATTGGCCATCAAATGTAATTTTACACCAAACCATAAATTTTATTTTATTTTTAAAACAAAAAATTCACAATTTTTTAGGATTGCTGCCAGACCCTCTTACATTTCAGGCACCTTGTACAAGTTCACCCCTCTCCTATGTTCCTATATTTTGTAGCATGGGCAAATAACAAAATTTTGAAGTCAAGGGGTTGTTAGATATTTCCAAAGCTTGAAAAAAATTGTCAACCTAGCTTGAGAAACTCAAATGTAACATCACAAGGGTGCCATGACATGTCCCCCATACCATAGGGATGTTCATTTTGAGCCTAAGACCTCAAGTAGATAAGAGAAACAGTGATGCAATGGTCCATTTTGGTCTCTTGTGTCCATTAAGGGTTAATAACCATTAGTTCTAGTTTTTAAAAATATTTCAAAAGCAAAGAACCTAAGGTTTCAAATTATGTGGTCATGTTATTTTATATGATTTTACACTTACACTTTACCCATGGTGTATATTAAAAACCATATACATGTACAACACATGTTCTAAATAATACATAACCAAATCCAATCATTCATTGGATACTCATACTAGCTTTAAATCACCATCCTATTCCATACAAAAAAGCAAAGAAATCAATAGACCCTAAATACAATTGGCACAATTGGGTTATTAAGTTCCAAAAATTTCAACATCAATAGATAAATAATTTCTTTCAATACCAACATTTCAAACAAAAGAATATTAACAATTAAAAATAATATAATCACCTTCATAATAAAAGGTCATATGATATTGGTAATTGTGTGTAACGAGGTGAAACATTCATGGATTGAAACTTGTAAGCTTCAACGTGCAAAGTGTGACCATAACATTGATCACCTTGGGAGACTATGTTGGGTGCAATTGTCAGCCCATTTCTTAAGTTGTTATATCCACAGATCCCACAGCTTTATGTGGAACTGTTATTGTCCTCTTGGATTCAGATTAGAAATTTGTAGATGCCAAGTATGTAATAATGTATCCAAGTGAACGCATTACAAGTGTCGCTAAGGTCTGGTCATAAGAACATGTGACAAGTTTTTTACTGTTTCTTGGAGGTACACTTGCAAAGCTTAAAAACTCTCATCGCATTACAAAACAATGAAACATGAGTAAGCATGGGCATTCTGTTTTTCAAAATGCCTTGCATACATTTTTTAAAATTTTTTTTCTCTTGATACCAGGTATCATGGAAATCTTTTTCACAAAAAAATTCATTGATTTTCACAGTCAGTAACACCTTCAGAGTGCGGGATTGATCTACTAAAGCAAGGCATCACAAACATGCCGGCCTTGCCAATAAGATAAGATGTTGTACATCTACCTATTGTGTCCACACTCTGAATACCAAAACAATCTGTTCCAATCTAAATGGTCTAAACACTTTCACCAAAGAAACCAGCTCACCTACCTGATGTAAAACTGGTTCTAATAAGGTAAAACTTCCAAAAGTTGGATCCAATGTGATAGTCCAAAGGGGCAGGGCGCAATAAATCATAAATGGAACATGCTGTGAGGCTCATATTGGTATCGGACCTAAAACCAGACCAGAACCAAAATTCTATAGCAATCTTCTTTAACTGCAATCCAGTTCTATAGGAGTCAATCAATACATTGTAACAGGTAGATACATCCACACACATGGTTTTGGAGTATGTATATCAACAAACCGAATTCAATTTGGAATGTGAGGGAGGACCATCAAACAGCCAAATTGTCACACGTCTGTGTTTGACACTAAATTTAGTTTGTCATAAAACTGTCATACCACCAACTAAATCCGACCATGTGATTCAAATACATCCACACACACCAAATTGAACTATTGCAGATAATTTATAGCCAGTGAGCTACATGGTACTAAACCATAACTAGTACTACCTTACCCCAAGGTCAGTTTTGTCATTAATTAATCCTCAAAAGAGTGAAATGAAAATTTATGAAATATAAGAAGTTCCCATGTTGAAAATCATCATAATTATCATAGGCTACACTTTGAATAATTTCACTACTCATATGACAATATTATAGTAGATGATGGAAAATATATATAATTTCAAAATTAAAGAATGAATTCATTTTTGGGAAAAAAGAAAATTTTCATTTTGTCAATATGAAAACTAACCCTAGGTTAACGTGGGTTAAAGGCACAACTACTAGTTAAACACACTAGAGAAGGCATTCCCTAGAGCTCATTCTGCATCCTAATGAGCTTTCTAGTGCAAGACCTAAAGGCGAATTAGGTGCAGAATGAGTCCTAGGAGGCCCATTGGTTGTTTTTGGAGCAAATTTCTGTCTGAAAATTTTCTGAAAAAGTGAGTACATTTGTCAAAAAGGGTGAAATTTTTCGAAAAAAGTGGGTCTAGTCACAATAGAATTTTTAGTGTCAAGGGCAGTTTTTCTACTAGTTTTGACACTTTTTTCTCAAATGGTTTCGCCATTAAAGCTAAATCTTCTGTGGAATCATCGCCACTCTCTAGGTAAATCTACCATCCATGCCACATCACGAAAATGAAAAAAACAAAAAACAACTGATCCCGTGTGTGATCGATCCATATGGGGCAACTTAATACATGAACTTGTTACGCGCTCCTTCCATTCTACCTCTGTGTAAGTAGAATGTACAATGTTATTGCCAGAGAGTGCAAAATTATCCAAAACAAAATAGGGCACTAGTCATGACTATGGGCTGCCAATGCTTATGCCTCTCTATTTATTTCGAGTATTAAATGTTATTTTCGGTTGGACACATTTGTCAACTTATTCTTCAAGATCCATCCCCATGTTAAGTTCACAATACCGTTTTCTTTTGTGTCCTGTTTTGGTATCATCAGGTTGCATGCAAGTAGATATGCCTTACTCCATTCTTGGTACATACTTGCTTGCACATTTGGAAATATATCATTTGAATTTTGTACACTCTCTCAGAAATTGATTTGGTTATACAAAACCAAGCTTGTACAATAAATGTTTTAAATTTGTGATCAATCTCAAATTATGTAATTTATCAGAATTACTAGGTGTCAGATTATGGACTGTAAAAGTCGCATGTTAAAGGCTGAAAAGTTATGGCAGATTCAAGGATGTTTTGTGTTTTCACACTCGCATTTAACAGAGTGTATAGGATGTCACATTTTTTGGTCATTATTACGAGTTGATGATCATTAGCAGAAGATTGTCACGTAATGTTGTCACGAAAATCACACAATAATCTGCCTCCCCAAATCTTAATGTCTTGTAATTCAAACTCAGGTGCGTTTTCACAATGAGCTGAGCTCATCTGAATCCTCAGTAGAAATTTATACTGGTAAACACATTGAAATTAGAACCTATATCTATTGAGATGCAGATTGCCTTCTCCCATAGACCTGTCACCCCACCCACCTCATGAAAGCTCGGAAGTTTAGAAATGTCTATAGCATACCTGTTTCTTGTTTTAGTGTTTTTAATTCTCCACCCACCAAGTTGGTCCTACAGCATGCAGGTAGGTAGCATACGGATCCTGAGAAAAGCTACTTACAAGAAACTGGGGACCCACAAAAAAATGATTTCTTACATTACATACTCAACAATCGTGCAAAGCTCTGCAGAGGCGGGTGGGTCCTGGAGCAACGAGAAGGCAGCAACAAGAAACACCCCAGAAAATTCTGCATGCATGGAAAATGAAAAAGAATTATGTCCTTCTCTTGATTTTATTTTCAAACTATTATTTTAAGAATATTTTTATTGCATCCATGATATGAATGAGTTGACAAGGCAACCCATTTGGTGTTGCATAAAGCCCTAAGATGAGGGCATTCCCAAAAGCAAGGGAAAGGGCATGGGGATGAGGTGAGATTGGCATTCCCCAAAATCACTTAGGATGAGGAGGTAGTGCCCCCCCCCCACCCTGCATTTTCGGAATGTCTCACATTCATGAGCTTTATGCATCACAAAGCACAAGGTAAAGATTATCATGAACTTAAACATTTGGAGATCACGAGGGTGAGGAGGGTAGGGTTCTTTTCACCTACTCCTTAAGAGTGAAAGGGGCCATAATATCTCTCTTCTTTTCTAGGCAGGATGTTCATGGGTATAAGGTAGGAGCACCATAGATCGATGAAATAAGCAGTTGGATTAAAACAAGGTCTGATTTCTTGATGAATTATTTTGTTTTTGAAGGATTAGTTGTTTAAAAACTCAATCCAAGTGATATCAAATTTTTTTTAATTTTTAAAATATCGTTATGATTTTTTAAACAGCTAGGGTAGGTTAGTCCACTATTGTCAATAGGCCTTCCATGAATCATGACTGCCAAACCTTAAATTTTCATAATCAAGTCTTAATATGGCAAAACAAAGTTCATGACACCGTGGCCACATTTGACAAAATTAAATCTGAAAGTTTTTTATATTTTAAACTTATGTAAAAAAACAAGTTTCAAAATGAATAAGAAGTAAAGGCCAATTTGGAGAGGGAAAAACCAAAAGGCCAAGGTTGCAAAAGTTTGACATCATTTAAAAATACATTAAAAAACACTTTCTTCTTGACACAAAAATACAGGATGTTTTATGCTGAGGAACCCATCCCTCCTTTGCCCTTGATTTAACTTAGATGTTAAGTATCCTCTTTGCAACAATTCCTCCACTTTCCTAAGTGAACTTACCTCTCTGAGTACTGATTATTTTTTCAAACCTTTGAGGAATGAATGGATTTTCGCATTTGATTTTAACTCATACATGTGTTTCTTCTTATGGGTTTCATTGGCTGCCTAGTAAATACCATGTATTCTCAATTCTGCCTCTTATTAGCATGCAAGGTGAAAGCATGGTTAAAATACATAGCCTATGTTCTCTGTCACAAAAATTACAAGTAGCCATAAGAAACTTATTGAATGAAATGGGTGCAAATATAATGAAATGATCCAAACCCATCTACTTTGTCTTTTCCTTATTTTGGCATATGTTTCAAGTATTTGGGAAACAGAACCCAATTTTTTTTAATATATTTGAATTTATATATATATATATATAGATGCTAAGGTTGATATTAAAAATTTCTCAAAGATATGTCATTAAAAATTTGTTTCAAGTCTCTTTAGAAGTACTTTGACTATTTAAGAGCACTAGTTACAAAATCACCAAGTACTTTATATTCATTAGATTTTTTTCAAAAGTATTTTCACATGTTCTCGTGATATATTAAAATTATTTTTGTTAATACATGAAAAAAATTCAACATTAACTTGATTTATCACTTTGAAATGAAAAAGTAATTAGAATTTATTCTTGAAATGAATTGTTTTAATGTATTCACATCAAAGTAAGAACATTATTTATTCAATGCTTAATATGAGGATTACATATCACATATCATATTTCCCCATCATCAAAAGTATCATTATAGTTGTAATTAATCATATTTAAAATGATTGATTTTAATCTCATTAATCAAGTTGGACAATTTCAAGTGAGTGTCATATATGCCATGTGCTTTACATAGTGTCTATTTTTGACAAAAATATAGCTAGTCTTTTTAGTCAATATGGACATACCTAGTTTTTATTTTAATAATATCAAACTTAATTAATCATTTTGAACACATGAACTTGACTTTATAGTCATCTTAATTTTGATGCCACTAATGTAGAAACCATGTTTTTGTATCAGGGAGTGATACATGATGGAAGGTAATCTAATTAGCAAATTTGTGAAATTGTCATTAGGGATACCATCAAGGTAAATTTAATTGACATCATCCCTTTTGATGTTTGCCTTCTTGATGCAAATCATTTGAAATTGTCCATGTGTTACACACATGTTTGTAATGAATGAAAATTGCTCCAAAGTCAAGGTTTAATTTCTAATTGTTTTTTGTATTGAAACATTTGATTTAAATACCATATGATTTCACAATGATGAACCATTTGGTCCAAACTTTTAAGTTTGAACCATATTGAACAAGGTGCCAATAATTTGTGTTTCAATTACTACAAATCATTCAACCTTTTATCTTTAAGAAAAGTATATAATCTTTATATATAAAGATTATTTTGTAAACAACCTTCAAACCATTTTTGGAATTTAACACATCTTTGTTCCTTATGGGTTTTCATTCCTCATATCTTGTATTTGTTGATAATGATGATTAAGATTTCATAGTGTTGATGACAACTAGTAACTTTTGCATATGTTTGATTGTCATAGGAATTTGTATCAAATAATTATCATGTACCCCATCCAAAAGGGTAATTACTAATCTAGAATCAACAACCTATTTGTGTTGTTCATCATTAATATCATGATTGCCATGCCCACAATGATTTTTATTACCATGGCCATTGGTTCCTATAAACTCTTTCAACACATTTTGTTTTTCTTATGTAGTTTTTTTCTAATGTTCCATTAAGCTTAAAGGACAAAACATATAGGTGTAAACCTGGCCTCATAATAAGTGGCATTTGCCACTTTTTATCCTTTTTAATATAAAGTGGCGCAGCACCAAAGATTGGCGCCCCTTGCTACCCCAAAATGCAATTTTCGCCCTAACTATCAGAAAAGTGTGGTCTACGGAGTTATAATGTGGCGTGGAGTGACCACACTTACGCGCCAAATTATATAATGTGGTCTACGGAGTTATAAAAAAACTTATAATGTGGCGCGGAGGCCTACAGAGCAAGTGGCATAAGTGGCGTCTAAAAATAGAATGCCACTTCTTATGAGGCCAGGTGTAAACACAATAAAAGGAGTCATAGGGTGTGTGAAAAAAGTTTTAAATAATAATATTTTATCTTTGAAAATTTTCAAGGGGAGCACAATAAATTGGAATGACATATTGGAATACTTTCAAAGTTTCAATTTTGAAATTTTTGATGCAAACCAATGATGTTTTAGAAAGGTTCATTGACGATTGGGGTACCAAAGATAAATAACCTATTTTCAAGAATTGCAAAGGACAAATTTGGATTTATGTTACATTATCATAGTTGTAATGAACTATTCTAAGTTAATAAATAAAATGATGTCTTGTTAAATTCATAGAAATAATTTAAAATAATGTGGGTATTATGTAAATGTCATTTTGTGTCTACTAATTATATCAAGTGTCCTAACTACACTTTTTTTTTAAGTAATCAAAATGAATGCATAAAGTCATACAATGGATTTCAAACTCTTTATGCAACAAAAACATGTCGCCTTCTATGAAAATACATGTTCAATAGGTGAACTTGATGAAAAATCAAATCATAAAAAAGATTCAAAGTTTCAAAATTTTGAAAGAAGCAACTACAAGGCAAAGGATTTTTTTAAAAAACCATTTGGAATAAATAATTATGTTCAATAAGTTCAAAATGTCTAACTTTAGGTGCATTCACATGTGTAGGAAATTATCTTGTCAAAAAACATGTTTGGTTGTCTATTGAAACTCATTTTGGGATTTTTTACATTTTTGGCTATAAACCAAAATATTGATACACAATTATGTATGCATGTGAAAAATCACCACCATCACATAAATTATCTTAAATTGGACTATTCAAATAGATTCATTTAAATTTGTTTCGAATAAATGTTATTTGCAAATTTAAGTAGCCAAATAAAAGTTTTAGAATCTTTTTTCTTGTTTTTGGAACCCCAACCTTGAATGGACCCAAAAGTCTTTTGCATGTTCAATATACTCCTAGAATTTATTTTTTAAAACATCATTTTTCAATATCAAATGTGCACCATTCTTGGGAAAATTAATTATCAATGGGTGGTACCATTAAAAACCACCTAAAGAATTCCTTGAATAATAAAATTGGACAAATAATATTCATAATGCCTTTCCTTTAAATGTTATTACAACTATTAATTAATTAAAATTTCATATTTATCCATTGTATGCCAAAACATATGGCCTAAAGTGTTCAATAAAATAAAAAAGAATGGAAATTACAAGAATTTGTTTTTTTAATTACAATGGTCATTTTCACAATTATCACTATTAAACTATGAAAATTAATAACAAAATTGCACCTACTAAATTAATTATAATATAAAATGATTCAATAGAATACAATTGAATATACTAAAAAAAGATTTGTCAAGAAGATATTTATGAATCTTGAAAATGTTTTTGACAAACATTATTTAGTTTTATGTGGTTTAAAGCATGGATGCATGATATAAACGACATAAGACCAAAATTTAGTTTGAAAATGATTATATATCTAGCACAAAGTTGACATGAAACTTTATGTTTGGAGACATGTGAAAGCTATGGTGGTTCAATATCATTTAAAATTACATTCACTACAAGTCCATACAAGATTCTTTAAAATGATTCAAATGGACATGGTTGTTATTTTAAAACATATTATTATTCTAATATTTGAATAATACATGTTCAATCACCTACAAACTTTCCCAAATCTATGTGAAAACTTGTATTTACTATAGTTGATGTCATTTCTTAATTTGGAAGTCCTTGAAGGAAAACCTTAAAAGTCCATAAAAATAATGCCCCATCTAAAACTTTCAAAAACATATGATTTTGAGACAAAAGAATTGAAAGACAAAAGAAAATTGCAACTCGTATGGATTTCTGAAAATATAGTCAAATTTTAATCATTCAAAAGTCCCTAACTATTAAATTATTAAAGTTTTCAAATAAAAGATTCATCATATGAGTTTATCATCTTGTACTACATTATATATTGAGTCCTAATAAAAAATTTAGAATTTGAATAAATATAATTTTTTTAATTTTGTAATGTTTTAGTTAGATCATCAATCCATATTTTTCAACTTCAAAAGTCCATTACTACTAACAAATGATTTTTTTATCAATAAATAACCACACAATCTCTTCATAATGAACTTAATAATCTAGATTCAAGTCCCAATTAGTAGATTTAAGGATATATTAATCACCATATGCATTTGAATAAAAGGTACCCAAAGAAAAAACACCATTTCATCACAAAAGTGAACCACTATAGCTTGCAATCTACCCATGTTAATATTAAAAAGTGCACAACTACTCTTAAGAAAATGGTTTCAATGGACATGCTTGGAGTGATAAGACTTGAACATTTACCTTGAACAAGTTAACAATTTTATAAAAACCTCATGGATGTAAATTTTGGAATAAGATTGGAATATCACTTCACATATTCAAATGTACATCATTATAATGTTTATATCATTGAAAATGTCATATTCTGTTACTTTAACATGATATAAGGGGGTCTTTCATTTCAATATAAAAATGATGGTTATTTTTTGTGATATGCATTTGTTTTTAGTGTTTTTTAATGATATTTTCTACCTTCATATGAATATGTTTCAATCTTTAGGAAACTCAATCATGACATTAGATGGTAGGTATTTTCCATGGGAATAAACAAAGATATCATGTGACACTTGGTTCTTTAATATACTGGCAAGAAAACGTGTATTCTTTGAATGTCATGTCAAGATAAATTGTACGTATTTGTTATTCCAGTAAAGTATAAAAAAATAGTTTAAAAACCTTTTAGCCTTCTTTTAGCACCTCAGAACAATTGGAACTTCTAGCTTTTTTCATTGGCATTTCTATCCTTTGTTTAACATCTAGGTGTAGGTTAATATGTACCAAATGCAACAATAACCACTATTAAATTTTGTGTACTTAACAGTTTTTTATAAAAGAATGACAAATGGAGTTGTTTTTGTGCAATGTTATTTTTGATATATTGGTATACATATCCTAAAACTTTGAACTCAATCTAATGTAAAAAAACCCCCTGAAAACATTTTGAAAGTCATTATAACTAGTATTTTGAAATAGTTATTAAGCCCATAAAACACAATTACACCTTGAAAATATTTGAAATGGCATATTTTGAAATAACTTCAATCCAAATCTTAACAATATAATAGTGTAATGAAATATTTGAAATACTTTTCAAGATTTTTAATACTTACTTTTTTGTAAAACATTTTGGGAACAACACAAATTAAATAATCACCTAAGGGGGTTGGTGTAGCTCATTATAACTAATTGGACCCACCCAAAAAAACTTTTGTCATATCCAATTTTGAAATTGAAAAATTTTGCCAAAAATATCTTCAAAATTATACCATTTTTTAAAGGAGTTGAAGACTTTTTTTTTTAAATTATTAAAAAATATATATTGATTTTTTGTTTTGAGGTGAACATCAACATCATTGTGAAAATAAATATTTGTAGAAAACTTTCAACTACCTTCAAGTATTTAAAATCTACTTTTCAAACTACCACAAATGTGAAGATCCAATTGAAGTATTCATGAATACTTTGAAAAAATTACATAATCATATCAATTTAACTTTCGAAATCAATGCCAAAAATAGTTAAGAAAACAATGTACACCAAAAAAATTATATTATTTTGATAAATCTAAGCAAAATAGTTTATATTATTTTTCCTTTTATTCAAAGATTTTAAATTTTCATTGATATCTATTTTACCATGGTTTCACATTAACAATTAAGCTTTTGGAATTCTCCATTCAAAATGGAACAAATGGAACATTTAGATTAACTCCATTCACAATAAGGTGAAAACTTAATCAAAATATCCACCTATGTGGGTGGACATTCATTAAAATAATGTTTTTGTATTTTTGGAAAATCACAAGGGGAACATAATAATTTGGATTTTAAAAAAAAGTTCAGAACAAGATTTATTACTTGCAAAGTTTCAAAGTTCAAAATATAATGCAAATGAAAAGTGTTTTTGCATGTTTAAAGCAACCAAACCTTTAAACTTAGTAGGCCTAAATGGACTAGGTTAAGCTACCTATCATGTAGGCTTAAGTGGCCTAGGCTACTTACCTAGTTAATAGGTTAGGCTACCTACTTACAAGGCTTAAGTGCCCTAGGTTATTTTATACTTAATAGGCCTAGATTAATCAATTCTTTACATGGTTAATAAGTTTACTTAATAAACCTAGGTCACCTATGATACCTACCTAATAGGCTACTTAGTAGTCCTTGGTTATATCCTAAATAACCTACTAGGTAGGTCTAAGCTAGGTTATTAACTAGGTTATTATTGAACAAGTAGCCCATTAGTTAGTAATTATGTTAGGTTACATAGGTTGTCTATGCCTAGCCTAACCTACTAATTATGTTAGATTAAATAGGTAGTTTAGGCTTAACAAGTAGGTTAAGCCATCAAATGAGTATGGCTCATTTGACGAAGTGTCAAATCATAATGTTCAATTTGACTAAACCCTATCCATTTAATATGGCCAATTTGACTAAACCATGGCCATTTTGGTGGATGTTTGTCCATTTTGACCAAATCTTTGGCTTGACACTTGGTCAAATACGTCACATTAGTCAAATGTACTGATAAAATGTAACATGTGTTTTTCATATTCCAAAACTTTAATCAAAATGGACATACCTTTTGGTTAATGTGAACATTTTGGTCAAATTGGCCTTTTGAAAATCTTTGATTTCTTGTAGTGTTAGGTGCCATGTGTCAACATTTAATTAACATAGGTTATTATGTGGCCTAGGTGGCTTACCTACCTATTTCCCTAGGTATTTACCTACCCAACCATGTGTCCAAATTTGAGTGGTTACCTTTCTATTTACCTACTTACTTTAGATATTATTTACCTACCAAGTCATGTGTCAAAATTTGTTTGACACATGTCATAAATCATATGGTTATCAAAATAGTTACATGTGCAACTAAAAAGATGCAACTAACCATAGATGTAGAAAGGTATAACCATATTGTATATATAATTTGAAAGTACTATCGCATGCAATTGCATGTCAATTGCAACTTGTTCAAAGCAACTACAAGGAATTATAATTACATGTGTAGCATGCAATTGAATTTCAATTACATGGGAAAATAACAAAAACACGATTTTCTTCTAGTGAACACCCCATTCATAAGTTGTTTGCCTTCCTTTATAGATGATGTTTCTTATTTCTTACACTTGTGATATTTGATCTTTCTACCAAGGTGGCCTTTTAAGGAAGTTGTTGAGAATTCAAAAACATAGGTTACAACAACTATTCTTACACCATTGTTTGTTAGACGTATTGTTTTCCTCAAGGTTTCATCATTCCAAATTTCATTCATTATTCTTTTGTAAAGTCAATATCTACATTTCAAAACCTTTCCAATAGTGTATTGGGCGCTTATTTTGAAATAGGTTTATTATTTGCATTTTTGTCAAAAGATTCCAAACTTTGTAAAACTTTAATTGCCAAGGTGAAAATATCACTTGGGAATGTTAAAACTCATTCTTTCACATTTTTGAAAGTGTGTTTAATTCTTAGGACTTTGTCAACCTATTTTTTTTCTTGCTTTAGCCTTGGTTGTGAACTTGAGGGCTAAAGTTGTGACACCTGAAATACCTCATGACAATTTTGAGGTCGATTACCTTTTGAACCATAATAGGACTATGGGCTAACACAAAACAAAGGTGTGTGACACAAGTTGTTGATTGCAGTGAGTTTCATAATTCTTTCCAGCTTGTAGGCCACTTTTTGTTTTATGCATCTTGCATAAATGATGAATAATGAACTCCATTTCTCCTTCTCCATTAGTCACAATGATTCTTTTTGAACTTGCTAACTTTTCACAATCTTCACATTCCACTTGATTGGAAGATGCTCTACGTGGAGGTGGAGACTCTAGGGAGAAAAGATGTGTAAGAAAAAAGTCCATCACTGCCCATTATGCTCTTAAAAATTTATCAATTCTTTAAGATATGGAGCAATCTAACAAAAAATTTAATAAACAAAAACACACAAAGGATGAAGGGCAACATTAAACATTAACTTAGAAAGAAGTATTTTTTCAAAACACTGACACTTGTAGACATTGGAATTCATTATGCTCATGTGTAGGATGTCCTCACAACAACAGTTTAGAACCATCCAAAAGATAAACCCGAAGTAGCTAAAGGCCAAAGTGCTTAAACTTGAATATCATAATTTCAAATTTTAACATAAATCAGATCTAGTTACTACACACTGAATAGCATTTAGTTCCACTTTATAATGCACCTCAAACGAAAAGTACTCTTTGCAAAACACATAGTGCAGTCATAGGTATCACATTAAGAATATGCAAAAAAAGTCTACTCATTAAAAATGAAGAAATTACCAAAGATAGCACATGGATTTTGGGGCCCATCCTAGGTCTTGCTTTAAGGTATCACCAGATTTTCACAATAAGCTCCAGCAGGTAGCCCTATACAAAAGGATTCTTAAATTTTTCACCTATGATATCTGGTCTATAGCCAAATTTGGCTAAATCTTCTTCTGGATGATTGCAAGTTCAGTTTCATCACAAAATGGAAAACAAAAATCCCCTGGTTGTGCTAAGCCTCTCTTGATCATTCAAATACCCTCTTCTTTTTATGTACTGCAGTGCTGTACATTCAATACTGATCACAGATACCTTTGTGAGCTCTGAAAGCATACAAATGGCTCCCTTGGGTGAACCAGCACTTACACTTGTTAGATTGTAAAAACTTCAAATTTAGGATTACATTCTTTTTAGCATGAATGTGAATATCATGTCCTAAGAATAAATCAATATTTTGAAAATCTAGATTCAACACATACCAGGCCTACAAAAGTTAGTCACTGCAAAATGTAATGTAAAGGTACAAGCATCAGTGCTGGTTCACCCAAGGCAACCTGACATCACATAGTTCTCAGTTAAATCTGCTTTCGGAAAGGCTGCAAGGCTCGATATGATATTTCCTCCCATGTAAGTAAGTAAATGCCAGAGTCAACCACGAGCGAGCAGCATAGCATTCATTTATGATTGGAAGCTTATTAATATTGTAATAATGAACCTCAACTGAGTTCATGTTTCACATTGTAACATATTTTCATTCTTTTATGTAGGTTAGTTAATATGTGTTACTAGGTGAGTAGATGCATGTGGATGTTTGTACTCTATCAGTGTTGGGCTGTTCTTTGATTTTTCAAAGAATTCTTCATTCCAAGTGTTTGGAAAAAATCAGATTCAAAGAACCCCAAGTTCAAAGTGTTTCAAAACAGTCAATGAGCTGCTGATTTTCATGGAAGAAGAGCAAGTTCTTTGCTGCATCTTTGATACTTTCGTTTGCCTTGCCTACCAAGGCAAGGATATTGTGTTTAGATTCATTATAAAGTATAATAGCTTAAGGGATTTTGGCCTCTAGGTAATAATAGGTCTATCTTTATATGAGGATTTTTGAAAGATGATATTTTGCTTGTGTTGAAACTTGAGATTAGTTATATAGTTAAAATAGCGAGCTGAAGGATTTTTCAATTCTTTTAGAGGATATTTTGAAGATTATATTTTTGCATGGTGAAATATTTGAGTTTTCATGATTCTTCTTTTGCCATAAGATACTTTTTAATGTAAATGGCTAGGCCACAATGAGACACACCTGTTGTTTCTTCTGGGTCAAAGCTGGAGGCAGTTCTTTCAGATTTTTGCCTCCACTTGCTATATGCCTATATAGCTCCAGTGGGGCTTTGGTCCAGTGTTGGGCGGGTATCAAAAATCACTCGGGCATCCCAGCCTGATACCCTCAGGGTATCACCATGACTGAAATCGAACTACCGATTGTGAGAATCTATTTTTTTTTAAAATAAAAAAATCTGACAACTGGGTAAGGTTTGACCCTTTACCCGGGTTAGGGTCTCAGGGTTTAGCAGCCATCAAAAGTTAATACAACTTATGAGCAAGAAGTTATGAGCATCAAACTT
>Ga0116228_10001877_pt1 | contig 17759 bp, 19 predicted proteins | sample S1TSphfallax_2_FD_89694 | JGI IMG/M metagenome (GOLD analysis project Ga0116228, IMG submission 89694) | Host-associated microbial communities from peat moss isolated from Minnesota, USA - S1T2_Fc - Sphagnum fallax MG | ecosystem: Host-associated > Plants > Peat moss > Unclassified | place... | reverse complement strand
TGAATGTAGTTATATATCATGCTCAGAAATCCATTTTGGGCAAAGAATTTTGAAAGACTCCGGTCTTAATCACACATGAAACAGGCTGTGATTTGGGTGCCAGTGGGTTTTTTACTCTAAGTCTCTTGGCTGCTGCTCTGCATTATAGTGTCTCCATTGAGAGCAAGCACAGACTTAGGCTGTGATTCGTGCCAATGGGCTTAGGGTTAAGTGTCTCAATTTGGGGTGAGCACAAAATCAAGGTAGTATTCATGCATGCATGCATACAATTGGGTGGAATGGAGACTTGATTAGCCATCAACACACCTTTGATTTGCAACCTCCATTCGTATGACATCAATCTGGATTCTGGGGTGATCAAATTTGGGCATGAAGAACAGGACTTTTTGAAGCATGACCGGAGGCGGAGTTCCAGATGATGTTGCCCCTTTGCTGGGACACACTGGAAGAGGCACAGCTTCAGAGCTGCGCACTGCAGGCAACATCTTCATCTCCATTGTTGGAGCAGGTGTGTTGGGCTTGCCTTATGTATTCAAGACCAGTGGATGGGCTGTTGCTGTGACCACTGTCACTTTGGCGGCTTCCCTCACATATTATTGCATGCTGCTGCTGGTCAGTTCTCCTTTTTCCCTCCCATTTCCTTGAGTATGAATCTCTATCATGAGCTGAAATAGTCTACCAGGAGCCCAGGGAATCTGTGTTATAGAGCACGAATCCTCCATAACTGTGGAAACCCAGGGGGAATTTTGAGCATGCACTATGATGTTTTCCAAAAAAAGGCAGAAGGTCCAGTCAGGGTTGCCAAACAGGAAGAATGTGGCATTGATCGTGAAGTTGAAAGACTTTTTTTGCAGGTAATGTGCAAGGACAAAGCATTGGCAAAAGGAATGCGATGTTACACTTATGGGGATTTAGGGCAGGAAGCATATGGGGCTGCTGGGCGCCAGCTTGTGGATGTCCTCATCTGTGTCTCACAGATTGGCTGCTGTATTGCCTACCTCATCTTTCTTGGCACCAATTTGTCGTCCATTGTCACGGGTGCCACAAAACAGTCTTCCTTCTTCATTTTTATGTTGATACCATTTGAGATGTGTATTGCATGTGTGAGGTCGTTGGCTGCCCTGGCACCATTCAGCATCTTTGCAGATATTTGCAATATGGCAGCATTGGCATTGGTGGTCAGAGACGATTTCCATAACTTCAAGGGATTTGGGGATTTGAACTCTTTCACAACTGTGCCAGCAATAGCATTTGCAATGGGGATAGGCATCTACTGCTTTGAGGGTTTCGGCATGACAATTACACTCGAAGCATCCATGCAGAAACCAAAAAAGTTTGGCAAGATTCTAGCCCTCATGTTAAGTCTCATCACGCTGGTGTATGTTGCATTCGGGTTTCTTGGATATCTGGCATTCAGGGAAGAGACACATGACATCATCACTCTCAATTTGCCAGCCAGTTGGACAACTGTGCTGGTGAAGGCAGGGTTAATCATTGCGCTCTTCTTCACATTTCCTGTCATGATGTACCCAGTGCATGAGATTGTGGAGCACAAGCTTCTCACAAGCACTTGGTTTCAGAAGATTGTGATGCCATCCCCTCACTTACATGTGCTTCTCGCAAATGCAGTACGTGGGATTACAGTGCTTGGTGTTGCCATTGTAGCAGTATCAGTGCCAGGCTTTGGCATCTTCATCTCTCTTGTGGGTGGGACTGTATGTGCCCTGCTTGCATTTGTTCTACCATCCTTGTTCCACATGCACTTGTGCTGGGATACTGCACATTGGACTACCTGCAGTTTTGACATAGTGCTCATTGTATGTGGTGTTCTTTTTGCCATCTACAGCACATATACAACTGTTGCTCAACTATTCTTTCATGCGTCCTGAGCATCATTTTCACCCATATGACGTGTATCAATGTCACAGCTAGGTGGAATTTAAATTCCACTCGATGCTTGCTGAATTATGCAGCCTGCCAGGTCAAGCCTTCTCCAAAGTATGGAGGCTTACACATTAAAATCACTGGGGAGAAAGAGGTGTGCAACTTGTATTGCCCCAGCAAGGTCATTATCATACTACAAGGTGGCCATGATGAGATGCTGGTCTCTAATTCTAGAAAACAGAAATGGCATCTACATTTCTTTTTTTTCCTGTTTGTTCATGCCTGATGATGCTGTTACAAACCTCAGGCAACTCTGAAACAGATTTCTTGAGATTATTGGTCCTTCTGAACAGAACATCCTTGCAAAAAGGGTAGTCTTACTATGATAGATTTTATTGCAATGACTAGTTAAATGGGTTTTTGCTCTGGTATCTCCCTGAGTTCTCAGTGAATTTAGTGAGGACGAGTGCAACTGGCCCTATGAAGCACAATCCTTGATTCATGAAAGATTATTCACACCCTACATGGCAAGATTGATGGATTGTGACTTACTTTCAAAACTAGGTCTGGATATGGTTTATGATGCATATCACAAGACAGTATCAAATCCTTACTAAATTCAGTGCTGACTAGTAGAATGATAAAATTAGGTTCCCAAAATTGTGTTGCTGTAGTGCAAAATCAAAAGCACTGCATGGCCCAAACAGCAAGCTGCTAACTTCTGTAATGTTGAAGCTCATGACAAATATATGAAACAATATTTTGAAACACTTGAGTTTCTACTTCCCTTTCATTGAAACTTTAGCATGGTGTTACATGTTACACCATCTACATATCCCTACAAACTTTAAATTCAAGTCATTTTCCCAGCACTATCTGAGATCTGAGTTCCCCAAAATTACCAACCTATCAACACTCCTGAAGATTGTCAAACTTTATTTAAGCTAAGAGTGCAATTGTACCAATGGGAACTTGAAGTCTCTCCTATGGGGAATATTCTTATTCAATCCTAGTTCCATATGGCTAGCATTGCTATCAACAGCTACCAAATGGCAGCATATGGAAGTACAGAGTCTGAATTTATCTATCAAGCTTCAGCAATGCCAGATTCAAACCCAATTAGAGAAAGGAAACACAAGCCAGAAATAGACTTGAAATCTTTATGGGTCCTCAAATGAATAATCCAAGTAGAAGTAATTGCAATGGGAAATGCAGCTTGGCATTTACAAATCACGTTACACTAGGGATATAGGAATCAACAGAGGAAGGAAAATTTTAATCCTACTTAGTGGACCTTCTGAGACTGGAACTGTATTACACGGAGACATCATTTCCCATAGGTAAGACCCATTCATTAGCCTTTGACTCTCCCCTGGTGGAATGCCCTTAGAATTGTTTACAGGATTTCATCCACCAAGTCAAGGCCTGTGAACAAAACGAAAACAACGAAAGGCGACAGGGAGCGACAGACTTAATTACAAGTAATGATTAGATTGCACCAAATCACTACCATGGATTTTATGCCCATGTGCTTTACAAAGTGGAGGTGCAAGGTTGACCAAGCAAGAGACCTCCTGGGGGCAAGCCACAGAAACGGTGGGGAATAAGTTTTCCAGGAGAACATGACAATAAGGAGGGGGACACCTCTTTGCAAATTTCCATGTTCCCAGAAAGCAGGTGTTGAAGACCCTATCACCCAGACTGGAAATGCAGTCGGGAAATCCATGCAAACCTGCACTATGAAGGAGGGGCAGGTGACTTCCCTGGACTGTCATCAGAAGGGTTGCTGGCAGAGCCAGATAGTCTGACCACAGCTGACCGTGATGAAGGTGCTGGAAGAGCATATGTTACAGCCCCAGAGCCTTCAATTAGACCTGCAATTCCCGCAGCTGCTGATTGTGAATTTGATGGCAAAAACAGATCATGTTTCTGATCTTTATAAGCACTCCACACCTGCAACAAAAAGCCCCTTCCCAATTCAGTTGTCTATACTGAGTATCCTTACAGTTACTGAGACCTCCATACTACGAAAACTGAATAGAATTGAGATGAACCAACAATACATTATAGAGAATACAGATCTGACAGCATAACAGCAAACAAGAAAATGAACAGAAAAAGGAATTGTCTACTCAAGCTGTAAACCATTATCTTAAACTACCTAACAAGCAACAATGGCTTTGTGACTCCTATCATGATGATCATCACATTGGAAGTGAAAGATGCAGGTACTTCCTTGACAAGAGGCAAATCTATGGTGACAAGAACATACATCAGATGTTGTCAAAATCTCCTGAACTTTTGCTGAGTGTACACCCTCACTAGCAAATGCACGCAAAACCTGCATGGAGCTCAGAAACATGATTGCCATAAGTAGGTGCTGTACAGAAACCAACAGAAAAAGATGTTGAAGAAGATGAAAAATACACAAAACAATCCTCCACATTCTATCTACAGAAAGGAAATCAGCCTGCGCACAAGAACAGACAAGGATCTACAATTCCATCCTGAAACTACCTCAACTGCAAGAACTCGGCCCACAGAAGCCTCAGATTCATTCCACTTCATCTGAGCACAAAGTCCATATTTTCCACCAGCACGCCAGTCCAGTAGTCCCAGCAGTACTTGTACCAATCCAACCCTGAAAATATCCCACAGACAACACTTTAGTCCTGCTACACTGGAAATTGACTGAAGCAGAAAACTTCTTTCATTGTTTTTCTGGTATCCAGCTGGTTTCTGGCTACTGATGCACACAACCATTCTGATGTTCCTGCAATCTATGAATCTTTATCACAAGAAGTCATGAAGTATAAACTCACTTCAACCCTTGAGCAACAAGTGCATCACGAGCACGATTGCCAGCGACCACAACTCTCTTCAGAGTCTCAAGGGCAAGAACACTCCCTCCATGCCATCCTATGGCCTTCATTAACAATGGGACAACCTGGGGTGATCCTATGCCAGGTGTGGCCATGGCCTCAGCACATGCAGTACTGGCAGCCAACTGATGCAGCACTCGTAAGCAGCTGAGTCTCACAAGTTCTTGAGGAGTTTGATTCCCAGGTGTCCCTTCTCCATCTTCTAGTTCCCATATCCCTTCACTATTCCCTTGCCTGCCAATAGCCATCACTACTTGCTCTCGTGATGACATGGGCTCAATGCGTCCCTCATTTGCCATTGCTGATACCAGCTTTGGGACATAGCCGAGGTGTGCCACATGATCTGCCAGCATTGGCTGCACACGGAGGAGGGAGACCAGAGCTGCTGAAAGTAGTAATGGGAGTTGAGAGTCCACTGGTTGCCCTACTTTCCTGTGTGTTGCTGCTGCTGCAGTTACATACTGGTCTAGCAATCCCTCCAAGAATCGCTTTGGGTTACGAAGGGGAAACTTTGGGTCCTTGAGAAATAAACGCACATAGACCCCTCCAACCTATCCAAAAGATAAGATCAATATAAGAAAACAATGTCCCGGGGGCTAACTAGGAAACAAGCACTGAGAAGAGAGAGAAACACAAATCCCTTTGCACCACAGATAGTCTCATTGGGTACACAAGCATTAAACCCTTCATGAAATTCCTGCATCTTAGGATAAATTTTGAAATAGAAGAGAACCTGAGGTTCATCACGCATGTCTTGCTGGCCTGAGGCATGCTCTGGCAGGTCCCACTCCACAACATGTCCATGTGTCTGCTCCCGATAAAGATCCACAGCCATAGTAGCAAGCTGTGCGCCAAGCGAGGCAGCCATAGCAGGGCTCCACACAAGTTCCGGGGTCTCAGTACTTTGCTCTAGTGCTGTGACCACAGCATCCCCTGGCCCATCACGAATGGCAGAAACCAAACCATCTGGAAGGAACCGTGCAATAGTGATGGCCACTCGAGGTCCATGCATTGGCTGTCCAACAAGCTTTCCAAGTAATGATGCTGCCGATGCCCTTATTTGAATGGGAACATCTTCTGCAAAGCATGCATGATCACATATAGCTTTAAGTCACTACAAGTTGCTCTAAACCATTAATCCAAACATCTGTTACAAGGATCCCATACATAAAATGACAAGAAGAATTCAATCCTGAAGGCTGTGGACTGAACCTTGAACAGGCAGGAGGAGTTGAAGAATGTAAACAGCTCCACCATGTTTGGCAGCTGCCCAAGCAAGCTCAGATGTACTAGCCAATGCATATAACACTCGAAGAGCCCCTTCTCTACATTCTGGGGCACAGTGTAATAACTGAAGGAGGAGAAGCAAGGCAGATCGATCTGCCACCATAGCCTCCACACAGGAAGCATCAGTTGTCAGCCGTGCTAGCACATTCAGACATAACTTGGGCACTTTTTCACTTGAGGGTTTGGTGTCCTCCAAGCATCGCAGTAAAGGAGCTAGCCGCTCCTTTGTAGAGAACACTGAGGTGAGCTCTGAATTTGCTATAAGTAAATTCTGCAAAAAAGCAGATCTGACAACATGAGCAGAAACGTATATCCCTCAATGAAACTCGACAGGAAGACATGGGTCCTACCAGACATTCTTGGCAGGAGACAGGATTTCCTCATTTCATACAGCTGCAGGAATAAACCCAAAGATTGAATCCTCAAGGCCTGATTCAGCAAAACAACAAGGATTGGAATAAATAACAACACAGCTGTACCTGCAGTGAGGTTAAAGCCATTGTGAGATTTCTAACAAGAGACTGAGATTCCATTTGCTGGAAGCTTGAATCTGTATCAGGAGTTATCACCACCACTGCCCTGTCACCCTCTTCTCCTTGTCTTTGGGATTCCCCTTCCTCCTCCTCACCATGGTTCTTTTCAGGAGATGGTGGTACTGGGGGTGGTCTGATTTCAGAAGGCTCAACCTTAGTCTCAGGCAGAGGATTGATTCCACTTTCACCTTTAAGTTCTAAGGCTAGAAGCTTTTTTCGTTCTTCCACAATGCCACTGATGAAATCCACCAAAGCCTCACAGAAATCTTGTCCATCAACAATCTCAAAATCAGGTTGTTCATTATACACTCGCAAGTAGACATTGCCCACATGGAGCTCCTTAGAGAGTCCCTTGTATTTGAAATCCTGAGCAGGTCGCATGTCATATGAACCATCTGGGAGTTGCGAAATACGTTGGAGGTCCACAAACTTTAATAACTCTGCTCTTGTTGCTGAGTTCCATATTATCTGCAAACATGTCCTAACACAGCTCAGAGAAACAGACATAAGGGAATCACAATGTTCCTTGGCTAGTGTGGATGAGAAGAGTATATTGCAAACCAACTGAGTTAGTACCTGAGGAGACTCCAAATTGGAGTTGAGATTACGAAGCAACTCTCGGGTTGACTCATCACGAAGCATGTTAGAAAGTTTCGGTGTTAACAATGCGTGCAAAGAAGTGGCCGCACTCTCATTATATGGGGTGGCAAGGTCGTCATCAAGTAAACCACTAAGTCTGGCTAAGGCCCGAACAGCAAGCATAGCATGCATGTTTTTTGCCCTTTGAACACTATCTCCAATGCCCTCAGGCCCAGTGGACTGATTGTTCTCTGCTGTGGAGTCATACTGCAGGAGGAGGGGTATAAGGTACCTGCAACAATCAAATAATTGAGAGCATTAGAGAGCACCTACTATCCTCTTGAGCAGCTAGCAGGTATCCATCATTCATAAAAACTATTGGCCAACCATATAGCCTTTTGATCTAACAACATGGGATAGAAGCAGGACATGCTACAGAGCATACCACATGACCCCTGCCCTCAGTAGTGCATCTTGGAGATCTGCTGAAGCTGCAAGCTGGCCTATAGTCTGGAGGGCTGCATCCACTGCCAGTGTAGCAAGCTCCAGCTCAGAGCAATGCACCACATCCACCACAAAACCTGGACATTGCAACATCTCTTGGCGGGCACTCTCAAATGTACTTAACCCTGCAACAAAAACACAATCAGTAAGCATGTTTTGAATTACCTCCATGCATCTATACTACACTGTTAATTCCAGAAGTGAAGTAAGCACTTCCAGAAACGCAACAGAGCCCTGGAACATAGAACAAGGCATTGCTGCAAAGGACATTCAATTCTTTTCCTGGGAATATTAAAAAGCACTCCTTAGGTGATCTGACCACTCAGAACAAAACAGCTTGTCAGAGGCACCAATGATGCTATAAACATTGCAGCAACATCTCCATACTTTACAACAGTTCCACAGATGTAAAACTTCTGTCAAGCTTCTAGAAAATGTCAAACTAAAAGTCTACAGGTAGTAGCAATTAACTGCACCTCCATAGGTGAAGTACTGCCAATACCTGCAAAGGTGCGCATGATGTTGGTGACAATTACAGCTGCTGGGTCAGTAGGAGCTGTGCCACGCTGAACCACATACATACAGCGGGCCAAGAGCATAGCCAGCAGTGAAACTCCTCCATCTCGAACAAGCTCCTCTCCATTCAGGGCAGATGAAACACACCTGAATGGCTCAGGAACTTCAAAAATCTTTGGCACAAAACATATCCAAATACTTCTAGTTGAACAGGAGACAGCATGCAATGAAATGTAGATCACAGAGACTAACATAAACCAAGTCATGGAGACACATCATCCCATAAGGGTGGCATTCTTAATATCAGCAAGTCCTTTTGAGTACTGTGGCAAGAGTGAGCTAGTACAAAGGAGTAGCGTTAGCTTACGTAAGCCAGATAAGTTCAGAAGCGGCTTCAAGAAGAGGGGCACGCTCTGGTGACAGGAAGTTGTTGTCATCACTTTCAACAGTGATGGCATTAAGCAGCATTGGGTACCCTGCATACTTGAAAGGCTCTAGAACATCCCCATATCTACTGAAGAGAATGCATTGTCCCTTCAACAGGAGCTGCAACCGCCATGGCTGTGGACCCTGCAGACCTTGCAGTGTAGCCTGTATCCAATTACAAATTCACACTCAGTTCTAATACAGTAACACTTCTGACAAACATTGCTGATTGGTCTTGATCAACCAGTACAGCAGAAGAGACAGTACACATATATATGTCTGTGAATCCAACATTTAGCCACATCCCATATATGTCCCATATATGTCTACAGATCTAGTATATTACTCATCACACTGCATAAGTGTAGATCAGATCTCCATAGAAGAAGTTGTCAAAACCATTTGCTTGACACTGAAAGTTCAAGAATCAGCAAAGGATTCCATCAAAAAGAACAATCCTGGGTAAGAGCTCCATAATAAATGGCAAAACAACACTCACCTGCAACCTTTCGTATGCCTTTTGAACAGCAACGAACTTCTCCCTCCCCTCAGGATTTTTATCTGGGTGATACCTCATAGCCAGCCTGCGGTATTGGCGCTTTAGAATCTCTTCGTCAACCCGTCCAAAAACCTTGGTGCTTGCAGCCTTTCCCTCATCCTCCATGTCTCCAGTGACTCCATTTGCCTCAACATCATCCAAAGAGATTTCTAAGATGGCACAAGCTTCTTCTTCAGAAAGATCCATGGGGCGTCGAGTGAGTTCCTCTCGCCACATGGCAAGCAAAGATTGCAGGAACTCAACATGTTCCACAATCCTCCAATCTGGAAAACGGATTTGGTCACAGAGGTTTCGGAGATAATACCGATGGCACCACATCTCATCTTGAAGCTCTGGGTAGGTGGCAGGTGGCATGGGTGCATATTCATATAGGGCATGGCAGTGCTGTGACAGCTTCTGTGGGAAGTCTCCAAGATGTTTGAAAACCTGCATCCAGAAATGGACAGATTAACTGTGTATGAAACAGCTTGGGCAAACAGTACGCGTGTTTTGGTCCCCTATGACAGGGTTCATGGTGCTGAGGCACATACCTGGTCTATCAGATGCTCTCCCCGCATCTTGTGGGTCCAGATTATTTCTGGAGTGTCTGAATCTGCCACAAGGCTTGCTGCAAAGGCAGCTGGTCCACTTCTCTCAAGAACATACAGCAGAGATTCAGGCAATAGGCCCCCAAGTACACTGCGTTTGGCAAGAGGAAGAGATGAAGAAACTGCAGCATCTGCACCACCATGGAAAGCTTGCTGTGCATGTGTTGATGCAAAGAGGTTTGCCACTGAGTCCAAGTTTGAGCCCCCATAAGCCAAGGCAAAATAGAAAGCTCCAGTGCTGTATAGACGAGCCATTCCCTTGGGATTACGGGTGAGTATTGCCTTTAATAAGGAGGCTGCATTTTCCACAATTGCTGGCTCTCCAGTCAACATCGCCTGTATTGAACAGTTATACTCTTAGTAGCAACATAAAGTACAGTCTCCACATGTAAAGTGCACCTACTTTCCAACTTGGACTCTGGGAACAATTGAAAATAAGAAAGAAAGAAAGAAAGATAAAAAGAGGGCACAGAAAATACTGAAGGAGACAAAGGGGAGAGGTGGACAGTTCTCCCCTTCATCTTTGACTAGGCATTCACCTGAGCAATGTGTGGCAAGCATCGTGGACTCGAGAGAATGCGCTTCACTCGTGGGGTTGGGGTGATGAGTTCCCCTGCATCATCCAGATCTGAATGAACTGCTACCATGCTGTGCAGTATAGAAAGGGCTACCTCTCCCACCTGAACACACAAAGGAACTCAATTAAGCATAGAATTTCTTTCTCCCCACAGGGACACCAATACTTCCAATGTTGCAACACAAAACTAGCAATAAAGGAACAGCTAGCAATTGCACAATTGTGCAGACGATTGCTGTCAGCAGAGTGGACCCAATAAACATCCTAAGTTAGTTTGGATAACAATTGTCAGTGTTCCTTCCACTCATAAGCTAAGGAAACTCATAAGAAGACAGACCTGCACTGGAGTTAGCACAGGAACTCGAGTTGCTAGCGCCCATCTTAACTCCCGAATATCCCGCAGCTGCTTCCATTCTGTCATGCCATTAGCCCAGCACTTGGAGTTCCAATCAATTTCCTGCTTTGACCAAGCCCGCCGAACTGCATCCTTCTCCATAGGCCCCACTTGTACACCATCCTTGTCTACGTAGTGCCATTCTTTCTGTGGCTCAACAAATGCAGACACTGCAATCAAGTTGGACTGCAATGGAATAGCAGTCCTCTCTGAAGCCTCATGTGCTGTTGTGAGGAGATCAACAGCCAGAATGCACCCTCCAACAGCAATGCATGCCTCTGCATTTGCTGGTACCTTCATGAGAACCTGTTCAGCCCACACATTCATCAAATCAATGGACACTACAAAAGTTGCCCACAGAATAGAACCTTCTCTCTTGCAGCAGGTGAAAATGACATGAGGTCAAACAATGAGCAAAACCAAGTAACAGTGTAGCAGCAAACCGGAAAACTTAGCAACATCGCACAATTCAGCACATAGATCCCTAGAAAACGGTGAATTACATTTGCAGCAATTGATTGAATTGAGATTCAGTCTCTAGATGACATTGTTGCAAGTAAACAGGTGGTGAGAGGAACAAGAAGTGGAGCTGGGTTTGAGCACCCAGAGCTCTTATGCTACTTCATTGAGTGGCTCATAGGCCAGAGCAGTGGTAATGCTACTATTGACATGAGGGGCATGATCTGGGACAACATTGTTGGCAACAGGGGCCAGCGGCCAGAAGTCTTTGCAGAGATTTCAAGTCATGGTTACTTTACACAACAGTGGCCTGGAGTCCCACAAACCTGGTATGACAGATTTAGAACATCTGTAACTATTCATCAAATTGTTGCACAAAGCCAGCCTAGTACAATGTGTGCACAAACTATGCTCCAAGACAATTACAGGAAGAGCAATAGAAAAGCAGTTCCAACCTTCAATAGGAGCAACAATCGATGTCGTAGAGCCCTGTCATTAGTTCGATCTAGCAGCACAGTTATGTGAGGGGTCCCATCAAAAGCACCAATGGTCTGATAATGCTGTTCATATACTATAGCCATGGCTCTGGCACAAAGCTCCCGGACAGAACCCCCCCCACCACCACCAAATCCATCAAGTCCTGCCATATCACACCAGTCCACCCCAAGCTCTTCTGTTCCAGCACCCTCTATGGTAAGCCCAACATCCGCATCACAAAGGAAACGATGGTACAGTGCACGGAAGAACACCACAGGATCTCGTAAAGGAAAATCCTGTGCTCTGGAGGCCGCCCCTCCTCCACTATCGAGCAACAGCCTCAAATAATACTGACCAACACAAACCTCTTTTGAAAGGCTTGGATATCGTACTGCAAATTCTGCATAATTCCATGAGAGTTGGTTTGATGACTCTTCACCCTCATTGGACTCTCCTGCAATGGCAACAATCCCAAGCACACTGACATCTGCTGTGCGTTCTTTTTCCACATCTAGGTGGTGCACTTCAGCCTGCAAGGCTTCACGCAGCTCTTGTCGGGTTCGCTCATTCCATATCAGATCAGCACGGCTATGATTGAGACCAAATTCCTTCCAAAACTCTGGCCAGTTGCAAAGAAGCCGCCCCGACCCTACCGGTGGCTTGTCCACTATCACTTGTGCAGGTGCAGGGCCTGTAGACTGAGCTCCATTTACACCAAGTGAATCCATTTCCCCTGTTGATTCACTCAAACTCGGATTTGAAGACTGCATTAAAGCAGGCAAGGCATGTGAAGCACTAAGGTCCACTGAAGATGGGAGTGATGTGGTGGTACTTGTGACTCCTTCCTCAGCAAGTCCACCTGATGGTCCTTGTGAGCTTGGAGAGCTTTGACTCAAGTGCAATTGCCCATTTGTTGCACCTGCCACCTCACTATGAACACCAATGTCCAAAGCAGTGGGGGCAAAGGGATTCTTGGCCCTAGGTGATCGTCCCCACCTTTTCTGCAGTATACGCTGCTGCTTTTGCTTTGCCAAGGAGGTACTGGATGACATGGCTTGGAAGTTGAAGTCTTCTTCTTCCTCAGAGGGGCGGGTGTGGAGGTATGCAACAAGTCCTGGAGGAAGGATCCGTGAAAGGAGATCAACTGCTGGTTGGTGTGCATCTGCCCATAAGGCCACAAGCTGCCGGCTAACTTCCCGGCGTTCTCCTGCAGGCAGGTAGAAAGCATGAACAAGGTGGCGAAGTAACGCTCCATCACGTAATGCAGCATCCCGCATTGACTCTGCTGCAATGGCATCCTCCTCAGCAATTGCACGCATGATGACAGCCACTGTCTCACGCACCCCTTCTGCTGGATGCCCAAAAAGTGCAAACAAGCGGCGCTTTAGGCCAGCCACCTGACGCAACATCTCAACAAACGTTGAGCTTTCAGTTGTCTCACTTTGTGGTTCACAGAGCATTGCCTCCAGTACATCAACAATTGCCATGGACAGCAGCGGGGAAACTGAAGCTGTTCTCAACCGGTTCACTAGCACAGTAATCTGAGCAGCACTTCCTAGCATTGCTGATTTTGCATGCATAATTGTGGCCTGCCTCTCCCCTCTTGTATTCATCAATAAACTGCTCTCACCTGGGCCCCCTCCAACCAGCATCGCTAGCAGCCCTGCAGCTTCCATTGCAACCCCTTCTGATCCACTGCGTAATAAACCCATGATCCGCCCAACTGCAACAGGCATGGAGACCACCATAGATGCTGCTGTGGCAGAACCAAGCAAGCGACGTAAACAAGCCACTAAACCCATTAAAGTTGCAGCAGCTTTGGGTGATGGGGGTGGAGGGGGAGGTGCCTCAGGGGGAAGATTGGGTGGGGCTGGAAGCATGGACAGCAATGCCATGAGGGTTACATCAAGAACTTCCATATTGGGTTGCAACCCAGAGTAAGGAACACATGCATTGAATTCTCGGACTCGCCTCCACAGCCTGGCTTTTGATCCTGGAACAGATCCTCCTTCTGCAACTGCATCCTTGGCAGCAGCAGTGAGGTGCTTCACATGCAAGGCCTCACCATCCACATCAGCAAAGAGACGGTGTGGCCCTATGACAGACGTGGATAGGGGCAGGGGTACCACCCTCCCACATGGCGGATCCAAGTGGTGACCTGGCATAGTGAGTCTTGCCAACACAGGTAATGCCCGTTGCCCCTGAATTCAAAGATACAGAGAGCCACTAGTCAAACAATCACCAGACACAAATGAAATGAATATCAACAATCAAATGGATGTGCTCCACAGTACACACCATAAGAGTTATCTCAATGGAACAAATTGAATCAACATGATAAGTGCTAATGTTTCAGGAGAAAATGTTTAAGAAGAACACAGCACGCACCTCTGACTGGACAGCATCTCGGACAGCTGCCAAGAGACTATCCCGAGATGTACTTGAGTACACCTAAAGAAATGCAACAAAAAGTCAAAACACTTAATAAGTCCAGGGATAGCATGCATTTAGTCTAAAGCCTTCAGCAACCAAATTTCGGAACTCCAGTCACTTGCCTAAGATTGCAAGGGCTGCAAAATAGACATCATATCATGCTGCCAAGTTATAGTAGACGCAAATTCGAACATTTGTGACTGATATAGTCAACCAAATCCCAAGACAATGAGTAGAGAGGAAGACCCTCTTAGAGCATCTGGCATTTACAAGCTCATGCCTTTAGATGATCAGTTTCAAACCTTAAGGGTAAGTATATGACTTGACAGATACCATATATAGTACCCAGATAGAAGCAATCAGCAAAGCTTACATGTATTGGGCAGCCATCATTGAAGTCAATGGCAAACATCTGAGGCTCCTCTGCAAACCGGACTAGGTCTTCGACTGCGGACAAAGGGCGCACAATAACTGCCTGCATTGAACTCACATATGAGTCTTCAGACCATCTCTTCAGGCACATTGATTCACACAAGTACCAATCTTCCAATCTTCACCACTAAACTGTCTCCATTCATAACAAACATAGTCTACGACAAACACATGAACCTGCAACACAATTTCAACATTTTATGATTGTCTCTCAAAGAGATCTCCAAGACCTAGATGATTACAATAGGAGGCTCTAGTCTACACCACCAAAAAAATTTGTGCAGAAATTTCTGACCCCCAAACAGTTGTCAGCCCTACGATATTTCCTCAGAATGCCAACCTCCCACATGTTAAAGCAAAAGAACAAAGCAAATAAAATTCAAACAAGTACTGCAGCTGACCTCATAGTTGTTCTGGCGCCTTTCAACCAAGGAGGTCTTGGTAAGCACCAATTGTCTGGGAACAGAATCCCCCTTCTCACCAAGGCCATTAGTTCCAATACCCATTAAGACACTGATGGACCTAGACGTGCCATGACCAGCTGAACGGATACGTGTCACAGACCATTCTCCAATTGGTGTTTCTTCTGCACCCACTGCAGTTTTCGCTGTTTCATGTTCACAACCAACACAAACCTATCTTAGCTTAAGTTTTCCATCAAAAACTGAAGATGCAAAAAACACACAATTGCAATGACAGAACTGGATGTGTATTATAATAATGACAACATACCCAATCTTGTGGCCCGACAGACTTCCCCAAAATTGCTTTGAGAATCTCGAGAGAATGTACTCAATTAGACAAGCAACTGCACAAATACAGGTCTCACCTCTTAATTTCAAGAACTCTGCAGCACCAAGTGTTTGTGTGGAGTCAACATTTAGTGAGATTCCCACTGACAATTTTGCCATGCTTGTCTGCAAAACAACCAGAAAACAAGCTCCTCCTTGAAAAAAAATTCGCCATGAAGAGGATCCAAGTTACAACAGGTTGCTTGTGATTGTCTCTTCATGGATATTCTAAAAGGTGAAACCTGCCAGTACCAATGATGTCACATCCACCAGCACCTAAAAGTAGGGTTGAGCATTGAAAGGAGAAGGATCGCACCATTCTGGTGAGAATGGAAGTATTTGAAGCTCCAGAAGTGGCAATGAAGGCTTTGCATTTGCGGCCAAACAAAGGGCACAACACAAACCCTCCACCTTCCCCACCTTTCCGGCCATAGGCATCACAGAGTAGAATAATTGCTGGCGAATCCATATCCCGGAAATCTAAGCACCAATGAAGGCTACCTATCGCTGTCCACACTTCCACTCCGATTGCTGTTATTTTCATGACCTACAAAATGCAAGAAAAGACTCAGTCTGTTGAGGAGCTAGCACAAATTTAAGCTTTAAAAAGTGGTGGTATATTAACTACCATAGATACTCATTGCTTGATAGTCGATCTGTGGCCAATCTGTTCATCAAAAACAAGGAACAAGGAAAGAGAATAACACATACAAAAGGAGTCCAGTCGGAAACACGTCGCCGCAGATGAAGCACAGGAAATTCAACTGCTGATAGTAGAGATAGTGTTGGTGATGGGCCCAGACTACTGCTGGGTTTTAACTTCAGTAGTTCAGTCAAAATTGCTGCTCGGTACCTGCCCCCATAAACAAGCAATGAACAAAGCCCCAATCTATCACATTAATGAATCATAGAGGATGCTGGAGGCAGAATATTGACAGTGCAAGGATCTTACAGGTGGAATTCACAAAGCAATGAGGACAAAACGACAGATTGCACTCATGAGACATAGTCTTTCCAAGATAAACCCCATGCTCCATTCATTTGGAGCAAGATCAGCCTCTAAAAAGAGAAATGGGTGAGTGGAGATGCAAATATTATAGGAGTCACTATCTGTATAAGCAGCTCACTCCAACAGTGGTGTTTAGCTTGATACAAGAGTTCCAGATCTCTTTCAGGAAAGTCTTCAGACAAACATCAAGTTCTTGTGCATACTTCCTAGAGAACTTCAAGCTAGGGGTTTAGATTCAAACTCAGGACTATAGAAAAAGATAGAGGGAGACACTTACTCTATTGTGTCCACATAGAATTTAGAAAAGAAATTTTTGCACTAGCTAAGGAAGCAGGCAGAATTCCATGCAGAGTTACCTGGAAGAGAATTTGATGGACTTGAATTTGCCACGGCCCTCAGTGCGAAGATTGATGGTAAATTCCAAGGCATGATGTTGTAAGGGATCATCACGCCCACCAGTAACAGGAGCAGCACTCTCATAATCAGTAGACACATCATACACATTTGTCGTCTGCAGTGTTGTGGGTTCAAGGGTAATGATTTGTGTAGGTGACAGGCATAAGATGCGCTTATATTTCCCACGCCAAGAATGCTTGGTGACGGAATACCGAGCTAGGTATTCAGGTTCTTCAGCAGGCATGGGAGATTGAGCAGGCTCCTGTGAAGGAGGACCTTCAAGTGCAGGGGGCCGGGCAAGGAGAGGCGCTGCAGGCTCCATAGCAGGTAGCAGAGGGCGGGGACGGGGGCGCACATTCGACCGCACCAGCCACCAACTCCAGGCTCTATGCGCCGCAGGGCGGCCCCCTGACTGATTTGCCCCCAGCTCTTCCTCTTTCACCTTCCAAAACTGTGTTTGCCCCTACAGCTCTCTACCTCTAAAAAGGTTTTCACAAATCTAAGAACATGGAGCTTGGTAAGCACAAAAACGCCACAATTGATCTCCTGACAAGCCACCAAACCCTAAATCTGCTGTGAGGACTAATGGAGAACCCTACCACATGTCTCTTGTTCCTCTCCAAATCTTATAAGCTTTGCAACCAGGAAATTCAGTATCTCTTCTGCCACCCTTCAACTTCCCTTCAGCTAGAGGTAAACCCTGGAGCATTCTTGCATCCAGCACAAGCCCACAATGCATGGGACCTGACAAGATCTAAGTTGTTCTACCATGCGTGGGTTCCAATCGCATGGCCCATTGCCTGAAACCCTAGTAACATTCTGGCAAATAGTCATGGCCAAGAATTTCACTACAACTAAATCAGATCTTCTTCCAGCTTGACGTAAAAGCATCAGAAAAAAATTGAAGCAAGGAGGAACATTCAGATTGTCTCAACACCATGTGCTCCGAGCCTGTGTGCCCGGAGGCAAGGGCCCAGAAAGCAAGAATGCCCAAACCGCTACGCCATTCAATTTGATTTAAGAGGAAGAAGAAG
>Ga0116228_10001875_pt1 | contig 17770 bp, 9 predicted proteins | sample S1TSphfallax_2_FD_89694 | JGI IMG/M metagenome (GOLD analysis project Ga0116228, IMG submission 89694) | Host-associated microbial communities from peat moss isolated from Minnesota, USA - S1T2_Fc - Sphagnum fallax MG | ecosystem: Host-associated > Plants > Peat moss > Unclassified | place: USA... | reverse complement strand
TGTAAAATCAATCCAACCAATAGGATGAAATTTCTAATAGTTGCATCATAGTTGTGAGAATGACCAAAATAGTTGAAATTTGATCTTGTAGTTGCAATATTCTCAAATCTAGTCGCAAATGACTACAAATCGCATGTAGTCGTAAATGGACTGGTTACATTTTGGCTGATTTCTACTAGTGTAAGTCCCATTATTGTTCACCATGGTGTAACAAAAAATTAAAAACAAATTGCACTCCACATTCCCTTGTCATTACCTTTAAAACAATTCATAACATGTTACCACAAGGATACCCAATACTCACAAATGCACACTAAAGGTTTATTTAAAGGAAAATTTTACATTGCAAAATAAAATAAAATAAAATAATCTAAATAAAACATGCATGGACTTTTGTCAACAATTCCTCATGAAATAATGGTTTTTGTGATTTTAGTTATTTTATAAACATTTTACCATTAGACAAGGTTTCTTCATAAAAAATGATGTGCTTTCCATGAACGCCTTAACAAGACATTGTTTAACATAAAAAGGCATTTCCACAAATACTTCATAGCCATGGATTTTAACAAAAAGCAAGTAGTTTACCAAAATAATAAATTTGGGCTTGAAAAATTTCAACTTCTTGCATGCCCAATTTATTGCCTCCACCCAAACAATTCACATTAATTCAACTTGTGCTTTGAAGCTTTTGATGCAATATGACTTGAACATTCATGGGACAATATCCAACATTATTAATGTGCAATAAACCAATTAATCATTGAAGCTTGTATAACTTTATAGATGGTGCTTGAAGCTTGTACTATGACAAAAAGATGTAACATAAGACGATTGTTACATTGTAATAAGGTTTAGGATCAAAGGTGATGCATTTGGCAATGGTTTTGATTAGTGCGAATAAGGTTTCAAATGGACACATGTTACATGAAAACTCATGGGATGGTGAAATGGCTCATGCCATAATAAGGTGACATGCAATGGGAAAAATCTCCATCCCATGGATGCCATGGCATGGCATCACATGTTACACAAAACATGTGGAGTCACATGTTTACATGGCAGTTATGTGGATGGGGATGAGGTGAGGCTGGGAGGTTTATTTTGGTGACATCATGTCGTGATGACAACAATTCCCTCACGGTGCATTTAATTTTTTAGGCATGTTTAACATTTGCCCTTTACTCCCACACAAAACTAATAATTGTAAGTGCAATTTTTGATCTAAGATTTTGTTTTAACATAATTTTTTATTACATGTTTTAATATAGCTAATGCATAGTCACATTCCAACTCTACTTGACTTATAAGTCAAACATTGACTAAAAACGTAGAGATCTGAGAATTGGAAATCAACTTGTGAATCTTCAAAAAGTGACACCTATCCTCTCTTTTTATGAGAACATAAGTTCTTTTAAAGTTCCTTACAAATCATCCATTTGTTGTTTTTATTCAAGTGTTCCTGACATAGATTAATAATAGATTTCCAAAACAATTGGATTGATCCAATGGAAAACCTTTGTTTATTCAATAAATCACATCACCAAATTTCGATTGATTTCCATTGGCTTGTTGTCATCACAATACATCATGTGCAATTGTGAGAACAACAAGCTAGGTAATGAAAAATGACCCTTAATGGGTCATATGATCATAGGATTGGCACCTAATGGTATGAGCTTGTAAGCATCCATTGTGAGGCAGATATGTGGAACACAAAACATTAAGCATTTGAAGACTGTCCCAAGACCAAGAAGTGCAACTACCAATTCATTGTTCCCAAAACCTCAGAACAACATTACCCACTGTCAATCCTCAACGTACAAAGCTGACATAATTTGATCACCCTGGAGAGCCACCTAACCATATGTGCAAAGTGCCTCTCAGCATTTGTTTAATGTGATGAATTTTCGCCATTTTGAAAAAAATACTAATGACCCAGCAGCCTGATCAAAGTTTTTTTCATGAAAAAAAGACCTAAATTTGAGAGATTTTGAAAACAAAAATTAAGAATCGTCAGATTTTTACATTATGCTTTGGTAGGTAGCCACAAAATAGAAGGCACCTATGAGCCTAGGAGGAACATTATGCCTTGTAATGTAAGTGCAAATATGAAAAACAAGAAAGTTTAGGTTTAATTTGTCTTACAAAGATCTGAAGCTCCTTACAACCCCTATTAGCAATTCACATACAAACAATCAAAATGCAAACCCCAAAAATACAATCCAAGTTTAAAAACTACTGAGAGTGATGTCTCCTGCCAATGGAAAACACAAGAAGAATACAAGACCAAAAAAAACAAAAATACCAAATGACCAAAAAGTTAAAAAACCAATGAAATGATTTCTTTCCTCAATTAAATCCAAGTTCAATAAACGTACAAACTCAAAAAGTTATGTCTCTTAAATGATAATGACAGAGCAAGAATCAAAACCCAAGAAACCCAGCGGCCAAAAATTGCAAAAACCAATACAAGTAGTTTCTTCCCCAATAGAAAGAAAAAGAAACGTGAATCCAAGACCCCAAAAGTGAAGCAAATAGCCAAACCACCCAAAATAATATCTAACCAAGTCAATGGAAAAAAGAATGAAAATAGAATCCAACCCGCTTCCCTTCCCAAAAACAAAAACCAAGTGACCCAAAAGCTAAAAGTTTGATCAAAGTGATTGATGTCTTTCCAATTAAATTCAACATGGTCACAGTACGTGTTGTTGCTCCTATTCATTAGCTAGTTAAGGGGTGCACCCAAAGCTTTTGTTTTTATTGCAAGGAGTCACTTTGATTAGCCATTCACAATTTTCTTTTGGAAACAATTCGAAGTATAGAGGTGCTTCCCTTTGGCACAGCTTTCTAAACTATGAAAGTTGAAGGTTGGGCAAAAACTATCAGATAAAAGTGTGGTTCTATTGGGAAAATCTTGGGGATCACATGGAGTACCTGTTGGGAAACTATGAGAACAGATTAGGAACACGGTGGGAATACCAATATCCGAAATAATTAAAACCCCACGACCCCTCCCCTCCAAAAGACGCTTGGAGTGCTGACATGCCCAAAATGAAGGCCCAAGCACGGGCTCTGATCGAGCGTCGCATGGGTCATTTTTTAAATACCCCCTCTTGGGGCCGTCAATTACACATGTACGGTAAAATATCCCTGGGTGCGCCCACCAGGACTTCCAGGGGGGCCCTAGTCACTGACCTAGGGGTAAATAAATCACAAGCGTGTGCTGCTATGGAACCTATCGAGCGTTTCTGCGGTAATAGGGTTCAGGGTTTCTCGTCTACAGATGCTGCGGCTCTCTCTCTCTCTCTCTCTCTCTCTCCCGGGGTGCCCCTACAAGCTTAGATCCAATTCCGATCCAATTCCGATCCAATTCCTATTGTTCTGTTTTTGTCAAACATGGTGCCTGTTGTAGTAGTGGCAAAATTCTGGGATCACTCTACTGCTGCATTAGTTCCTTTCTTGTCTACCGTCTGTGAAAAAATGCACTAGATCTGGCGTTTGTCAATTCGATCTCTCTCTACACATGTTTGTTCGCTGTGTGTTGAGGGTTGCTTTGTCGTCCTTTTTTAATGTGAGTAGGATTTCTGGTCGTTGCGCCATTTGCTGACTAATTTGTTAGGTCAGTGGTTTTCTGATTATGGTTTGGCGAAGTGAAAATGGGGTTGGGGTGTTGAGAAACGGAGGAGGAGGAAGAAGAAGAGGAGGCACACAGAGGAGCGCCGCAGCCAAAAGGGAAGCCGAAGAAGGTGGGAGGTTTTAGAGCGCAATGGGACTGATAGTTAGCATCTTCTCCAGAAGTCGGAATAACGACTTTGAGAAGAAACTGGAACATTTGTCGAAAGAGGAAGTAATGGTGCACACTCGACTAAAGCGGCGCACTCAGAACTGGAGGAAGCTTGCGAGAGCTTTGATCGTCTACTCTGTCATCGGCGAGGTTGGTTCACTTTCCTGTTTCTGCAGGTATCTCGAAGGTTTCCCTATCGTGATTCTCTCTTCAAATAAAAATGGGTGTTGGAAATCGATCGCAAAACACAAGGAGTTTGATGAAATTAGGTTTCGGGGTGGCAGGCGTTGCTTCTGGGGCTAGCGATCCTCTCTACGAGATCGGTGCAGTTGCCATGGCAGGTGCGCGTTATACGGGTGCTTCCTGTTTTTGCATTGCCGGCGGTTGTCACGCTGCTGTATTCCGGGTGTGCAAGTTACAATCGAATGAGTGAGCCTTGTTTCTTCAGGACCTTTTTTTGTCTGGAGGTCTTACATTTCTTTTAGTGCACGCAATTTTTCTTGTGAACCTCAGCCTTCCTCCTTCTGCTATTTCTCCTTTGCTAAACTAAGGTGGATATCTGAAAGGCTGGTTTATTGGCAGGGGATCGCAAGGATCATCAACGTCTGGAAAGATTGAAAGCTGAACAGCAAGAGAAAATCAATGAATTGAAAGAGAAGACTAACTATTACATCACACAGCAGCTCATTCAGGTGAGAACACAGGGCCATGGTTTATTTTCTGCTGTGCTAATGGTGAAGATTTCTCTGCAATGGCCCTTTCATGCAACTGGTTTGAATTCAGTTGAATTTTGTTTCTTTCTCTGTCAGACATAGGTGCTTGTACTTTGTCTGTCTGCTTTAGCTGTACTTACCCCCGGCATGATGTGAGAAACTCAGGTAAATTTATAAAGAGAGTAGGGAGACTCTGATATTCTGAGTTTGGTGGGCAGCGTTATGATCCTGATCCAGAGGCAAAAGCTGCAGCAGCAAGTATCCTAGCATCTAAGTTGGGAGCAGAGTCTGGTCTTAAATTGGCACTGGCTGCAGGCCTTACCAATAAAGAGGAGCTGACTGGAACTAGCAGTGGAAGTGATGCAATCCCAGGCTCTGGTAAAATCTGGGTCACTGATAAGGGAAAGTCAATGGGGATGAGAAACCGCAAGCCACAAGGGCATCAAGGTAGTGCTGGGAAAGTGACATCACCTGATATACAGAGAGTGGAGGGACCACCACAAAACAGACAAGGAACCCAGGAGATTTGGGAGGATGAGCAAGGTATGGAGTTGGCACCTCCTCAGAGCAAGCCAGGTAATGGAGGCTGGATTGCACGGCTTGCAGCTATGCTTGTTGGGGAAGACCCCACTCAGTGCTATGCTCTTATCTGCCAGAAGTGTCACATGCATAATGGTAAGGAAGCAGGAGTTTAATGCACTGTGCCAACATGTTTTCAATGTCTCCTCATGTAATGTGTGTTGCAGCTCTCACTTTTTGAAATTGCTTGATTTATGTTAGCACCTGGCACTGTGTGGCTAGTTCATTCCCCCAAGAGCATGGGCACCAACATTTAAATATTTGCATAGCAGTTGAAAGGCTGCTCATGTTGGTGGAAGTGTAGTAAACAATGACATTGGCTCAAAGGCTGACTTTTAACATGGTGGGGCTGCTATCTTGTGTGATTTATGAGCAGGGCTGGCAAGGAAAGAAGATTTTCAATACATAACCTACTACTGTCCACACTGCAGTACTCTCAATGGCTCTCAGCAGGTAGGAGATAATGGGGTTGAAACCAACAGAGGCCTTGATGGGTTGTCAACTAGACCACTACAGTCAACAGAAATGTCTCCAGTGGGAGCCAACCCTAGTACCCATAAGGGGGAAGATCCAACAACACAGAGTCCAGCTGATAGCATTTATGCCTCTGGTGTAGAATTGGGCAGTGCTGAAGATACCATAGTTGAAGATGACACTTCACAACCTACCTCCGAAGAAGCTGAAGGAAATAGTTAGTGACATGAGGGAGGGAGGGAACAGTACATAGAGAAAAATCCTCACAGCTCAATTGACCAATACCAATGTGTCTGATATGGGTAGAGCATGTCTTTATTTTTATTTTTTGGTACAAATGAAGAGCATGTTTGAATTGGCTTCACATATTTGAAGTACACAGAATTTTTTTCTTTTCCTCTTGCTTTTTCAGCTCAGAAGAGCCCTCTGTAACCAGAGTAATTTCAATCAGAATCTTACTGCCAACAGCAAAGAGTTCATTCCATCTTGGTATGTTGTTGCACATGCAAAGTTGTGTCTTCGTAACAAGCACTGACAAAGGAAAAAGATGCAGTGCCCCAGAAGATGGCGGAGAGGAAGAAGATAACAGAAAAGAAGCCTAATTCTGTGACTTGGATTTTAGGGTGAACTTACATCACAGAAGATTCAATTCCCAAAATTTCCTTGCTCAAGAATATGGCCGGGTTTGTCAAGATCTTGATGAGAAATTTCCATTTTTGCATTGGATTTCAGTCATAGTTTCAAGCTTGTGTTGCATCATCATTGTGTGTGTAATGGAGGTGGAAGGACTGCAGTAGCTGATCATAGGAGTGGAGTGAAAGTGGGACCCAATCCTGATCTCATTCAATGAACACAGTGAGCTGGTTATAATCTTTCAACAGTATTTAGGAGTATTTTAGTTTTCAACATGGAACCTTCAAATTTGATTAACTAATTATTTGATAGACATGTGCTGATGTTGCCTTTGTACTACAATAGACTGCATCATTGGATACTAGTGTACAAGCCATTTCCTTTGTTTGGGTGTAAATGATCTCCATGTAAGAGCTTCATCTTTATAACGACTCCATCATCAAAATTGACCTACATAATATATTTCAGATCAAGTATAGCATTTACATGCTAGTTTGGGGTTGTAGATGTCATTTAGGCCAACAAATTTACACAAAATCCTATGCTTGTTAAAGACCCTGTAGTTATAATGATTGATCTAATGTGATTGGATTTAAATAGTCTCATCTTCTACTATCTCATTTTCCATGATTATGAGATTGAGAAAGAATTGTACACCATGTTGGACGTGGTAAACATTGGTAGAGGCCCAATAGACAGTGTGGGTGGAGATATTGTAAGTTGAACATGGTGATGGTGACCATTGATGGATGTGATTTACAAATTTGTGAATGTAGTGTGATGAGACGGTTTAACATGTGACATTTTGTGGGGCATGGAGGTTTTGGGTTGTTGAACATGGTGGGATTTTGTTGATTGGAGTAAAGAGGGGAACTAGATGCTTACTATATACATGCTTGCAAGTGTGTATGTTTTGACTTCAAGTTGATGATAGTAATAAGTGATTGTAAGATAAATAACAAGGAAAGGGAGGAAAAAAGGGAAGAATTACTATGTAAGAGAAGGGAAGCTTGTTTGGTGTTTTTGTTGTCATGAAAAAGGAGGGGCAATTACATCAAAATCTCAAATATGGATGGAATGACATGACGGCACTAGAAAATGCAAGACATTAAAAACCCTCTTACAAATAATGTGAGTGTCAATGTATTGACCTATCCAACACTCATATGTAATGTTGCAAGGTTTGATTAATGTCAATGCAAAGTTTATTTACAATAAATTTGGACATTTTTGCTTGTAAGTGATTGAAACTAGATTCCTAATAATATGTGACCCTTCTCCTAAAAGGTTGTGGGTTCAAAGGTAGGAAGGAATGGTAGTGCATGCATCATTATACACCCCTTATAAACTTTGTGAACGTTAATGGATAGTTCTAAGAAACGCATAATTCATGGACTTTGTGGTCAACAATTGTGTTGACTTGAAGTTGAAGATAATAACTTTGCATGTGTTGATGGTTTTAAGCATTGCTTAGTTCATGGACTCCAGGTCAACACGTGCTAACTTGAATTGAAGTTCATAAAAATTGTTCAATGGTGCATGTAATCATTCCTTATTGATTTTGAACATTTAACCTCTCCAAAGATAGGCCACAATATTACCATTAGCCTAGTTTCATTGACAAGTAGTAGTGTCCAAATTTATTTTAAATAAACTTTGCACCAACATCAATTGACATCAATCAAACCAAATGAATGCCACACATGTCACATAACATAACATTCACAAATTTTGTAGGGAGTTTTTAACATCCTATACCCAAAGCTTCATAAAAAAATGGATGGAATAAACTAAGGGATTATTTAAATGTCACCACCCAGGCCAATCATAATTTTTTTTAAAAACATTTCCTCTTGTTGGGTGTCTAACAAGGTTTTTTCGTATTTCTAATTTGCATCAATTTCATGTTGTAGTGCAACAATAATAACTCTTTTGTTGTCATCTAAATGCTTTGATCCATGGTGGGAAATGGTCGGTGTTTAAAACAATAATGTGGTCTCATGAATTGACATGGGTATTATAGCATGCAACATCTTTATGAATTCACATTACTTCTTGAATGATTTTTGCAAGGGAGACCAATAGAATTTTTTTGGTGGCAATACACAAGTGTGTGTATTTTGTTCTAGTTTTCAAAGTGTGTTTTTATGGCTTGAATGATTCTTTATAAGCATTGTTTTTGTGAAAGTGCACCTCTTTCTTTCTCTTCTCTCTTGGATCTTGTTCTATATCAACATCATAATTTTGTTGTTTAAAGAATGATGTCAATATTTGCTTTGAGGAAGTAGGGTTTCAATTTTGGAATGCCACAAACAAATTTGGTCTCATAATGTGTACTTGAAACACATTCATATATGTTTCCATTTTGCTATTGTGATTCATCTTTGTTTAGGTTTTCAATTAATTGACTTATGTTTCTTTTGCGAGGCCTCTTTTTAAGACGATGAAAACATTGCACAAGATCATGACAACAAAAGGACAAAGGTGATGCAAATGTATTAAAAGGCAATAGGACTAACCAACAAACCCTACATAAATAGTTGGTTGTTTTGTTTTTCCTTCCTTGTATTTTGTTCCTTTTCATATCTTGTGGAATAAGTATGCACCACTATTGAACAAGACACATTACTAAAAGAAGCATCAACCAACCATTTCAACAACAATTTTTTAACAATCAAATATAAAGTTGTTCTTTAGGTTTTAGAAAATGAAAAGAACTTCAAATCACCAAAGTTTTTTTTTCATGTGCAGAGATTTTTTTCAAAATTTTAAAAGGCATTGGCATTGTACAAATTTCAAAACCTTTATAGATTAGGAACTTGAAGAATTTCCAATTTAATCAAAGGTTTTTCCATATCAATATTGAATGTGCGAAGAGATTAAAAAAGGTTTGAGTTAGGTTTTGGCAAGACATGTAACTTATGTTTATAGATGACATATGTTTGTTCACTTGGAGGATCATTTATGTTGGCTATATGATGTTAGTTTACTTTGATTTATGAAACTAAGGATGGTGCAAGATAATGAACCACAAAGATTTCAAACATGTTTGGATTTTTTTAAATAGTTGTTGAAGGCACGTATGGTGGAGCACAATGCATGTCTTTGCTACCTACACTTGATAAACATTGTTATGTGTCAAACTTTTAAAAATAAATTCTCAATGGGTAAAAATAAGGTAAAAGGAGCCAACAACGACCTCCTAAGTTGTTGTGACTAATTTTAAAAGGATGATGTGGCAACATGGGATCACTTGAGGTTGAAAAATACTAAAACAATGTTGATCAATGATGCTTGTTTATATACATTGTTTCACAATCTTTGAAAACATCGGGTTTTGATTTTGAAAATGTGTTGAAAGATATTTTATATTTGTTGGATTACTTTCAAACTTAACTAGATGTTATATTGGTATATTAAAAAATGTGTATCGCAAATACAACACACATTTTCAACATTAATTTGATGTATTAGACTTGCAAACATGTCAAATAAACATTGATTATAGTAATGTTGGCTCCTTTTATCACGATTTGACTCCAATCTCTATGAAGGATGGAAGCATAAATCAAGCAAAATTACACCCTATATAAGACACCAAACCAGCCCTCAATTAATTGTCCACTAAATTGCTAGGAACCTCACTTGAATCACACTTTTGAAGATTTTGATGACACTAAATATAATATGGGGTTCACCCAAGATCTAATGGAACATGCATCACCTCCAAGCCTACCACCATCAAAAGAAGAAGTACAAAATGGAGATAACAAAACAAGCAATGATGATAATGACTTGGATATCCTTGAAGATTTTTGAACTCTTATTATAAGGTTTCATCTTGAAAAACAATTACTATTTCAAATCATAACTATAAATTCAATTTTTACATTTTTCGTTGTCTTATATTATAAACTACAACTTTTATCAATACATCATGTAGATTATACCCCATTTATGCGATAAAGGACTTTTATTTGGTTTTTAAAATTTTAAACAATTTTGAAATTTTCTTCGATTTTTTTAAATATTAAAATACCACGTTTTCAAGACTATGAGTGTTTTTGAATGTGACTAATAGGTTCTTATCATCTTTTTCCATCAAAACATTTTTATTATATGAAGCTTTTTGATAATCCTTTGTAAATTTGACTTTTAATGCAATAAGGTTTGCTTTCAAATATCCTAAACTAAAATTTATCCTAAAATTTGATCAAATTTATTTTTTGGTTTGAATTTCTTAACATCCATATGAATGAAAAATTAACAACTTGCCATGATTGCCATGGTTTCAAATGGAAAAACATAAATATTTATCTAATTTTGATTAGTTATGTCTATGGTTTGATGTCCTCTTTGAATTGTGACTACACCCATTGTAAAGCTACAAATATCCTACCATTATGAAGACATGGAAAACATTTTTAAAATTGTCACCTCTTTTCTAAGTTTTTTTCCTCACCAACCAATAGTTTAACATGGGTGAATGGGTGTTTGATATTCATCAAACTTTCTTCATGTTCTCATTCGAATCATATAAAGACATAGGTGCACCACCTTATCAAATGTGTGTTTCATAACAAGTCTAATATCACACCACCTAATGAATTTCTCTAGCTAAAAACAAGAAGCTTGTGATTTTGCTTCTAAAAATCTATCATGATCATTGTGAATAGCCTTTACACTTTTTACTATGGGGTGAAAACACATTACAATGACCATTTTTAGGCCCTTTTTGGTATTATATTATAATATACATACCTCCCAAAATGTGTTGCATTTAATTTTGGGTTTGAATTACAATGTTTGGGCATTAGAATTATAAATTTCACAAAACTAGTGTTATCTAATATTATTTGAAGTAAATCAATTTAAGAACCATGGGTATATTTATGGTATACATGACATAATAGATATCAAACATTCATTTAAAAACAAACATACATAGTATCAAACATGTGTTATTATGTGTGTATTGTCAATAAAAATTTGTGTTTTTTTGGGGTGTGTATTTGCACTAGATATTTGGTTTCATCAATCATTCAATAAATGTTTGAAAATGGATTCTATGCATTGGACCAACTCATAATGCTTATTACCTTGCATTTCAAAAATCATTATTTGTTAAAATTTCAATAATTTACAATGTACTTGTGCTCAACACCCTAAAAGACCCTCATTTGTAAGATGAAAATTATCAAAATTTCATATAGTTCACAAACATGTTCCAAACTATTTAGAATCACATGTGAAATTAATATTACAAATTTCATAAACGTTAAAAACAAATTCAATTGGAGTATAATTGGAGTAAAAATTTACAATTATAAATATTTTTTTCTTACAAATATATTCTAGTCCATCATGATATACATATAAAATATTTAGTTTTTTTTCTTCTATGCATTAGGTTATGTTCTACCATAAATATACAAAAAAAAATTGTGACATGTTTAGGCTCAAAAACACACTAAAAATAAATTACAATACATGATTACATAAAGGTTGTCATTATACAACATGCTTTCACCTTATGGTTTAGAATAGTGTTTTGTGAATAATTGGGTTTGCTAAATACTCATTGATGGTTTTTGTTTTGGTTACTTGAAGCCTAGTTGGACATGGATGAATGTCATGCAGCCAAATTGGTTTGAAAAGAAATAGAGAAACATCAGGTACTTGATCTTGAATTATAGTTGGATCCCTTGGATTTGATAATTGTGACAATGCATTAGTTACCGAATGTGACTTTTCGGGTTTGTAGACAACCAAAAAAATCATACTCCAAAAACAATAGTAGCCATTTCGCTATGCGACCTAAAAGTTGAAGCTTCTTGAATAAAATAGCACCATGTGGTCAACATAAAATATGAACTTGTTACCCAAAAGGTCATGACAAAAATTATGTAGTCATAAACCATCGCCAATGCTTCATGTTCCATCGTAATGTAGTTATTTTCCACATTATCGAGAAGTCAGGATGCATAAGCAATTGGTTGATCGCATTTGCTTGTTGGGTTTTGTGTTAACATGGCATTAACTGCCAAATTGGATGCATCCGTATGAACATGAAATTCCAAATCCCAACGAGGAACAATGAATATTGGGACCTCAATGTACCTTTGTTTGATGGCCTCCCATGTGACTTGACATTTTGGAGTCCATTCGTATGCCTCAATTTTCCAAAGGAGTTTGGTGATGGGGGCCATAATAAAGGCAAAGTCATGATGAAACATTGATAAAATTATGCCATGCCATTGAAGACTTGGATATCCTTAGGGGTTTTTGGTACCGGCATGTTGATAATGGTCAATATATTGTTGGGATCGAGTAATTTGCATTCCTTGGATACAATCTATCCAAAAATAACTCTAGAAAAAACCATAAACATGTAGTGATCAAGGTTAAGGCTAATGCCATATTCACGGCATTTGTCAAAGCATAAACGAAACTTCCCCAAATGTGTGTTCATGTTGTTATACACATTGAAATCATCCAAAAAGAACTTCATAAAAATGCCAAGGTATTCGTAGAAAGTTGTACTAACTGCACATTAGTGAGTAGGTGGTGCATTCTTTAAACCAAAAGGCATCACAACCCACAAGAAAGCTCCCCATTCTGTAATGAATGCAATTTTGTATTAATCCTTGAAAGCAATGAAAATTTGATGGTAGTCGAAAAATCCATCTAGGAAATAATAAACTTCGTAACCAACCACCATATCCAATACTTCTTCCCTTAATGGTAAAGGATATGGATCCTTTTTGGTTGTAACATTTAGCTTTCATAAATCCACACAAATATGTAGTTTGTCATTTTTCTTAGGGACAACCACAATTGGTGAAAGTCATGTAGCCTCCTCCACTGGAGTAATAAAATTGATAGTTAACAATTTGTCCAAGTCTTGTATAATGGTTGTTGCATAGTTTGGATTCATGCAATACCATGTTTGATGTGCAGGTGGTATGTTAGTATCCAACTCAATTTGGTGTTGAGCAATGTGAGGAGGGATACTCGTGAGATCCTTATAGTTCCAAGCAAAAATATCCTTCTATTCCTTAAAGAGCTATTCAATTTGAGTAGTTATAACCAAATCAAAATCGTTATTGATTTTAATGATTTTCGATTTTGCTTCAATCCCTAAGTTTAAGTTATGGACTTGAGCTTCTTCCAACAGATTCCACCTCCACATGTGATCTTCAAATCTTTGACCTTGAGGTGTGTAGGAGTATCATCCATTGTAATGTCGCTTGGAACATGTGGAAAGTCAAAGTTTAGTTCCTCATAACTAAACTCCAAAGTGTTGACTTCTGCAAGAATCATTTCAATTTTCAATAAGGAAAATATTCCAATGGTGAAGAGGTCTAGTTTTGCTGCCAACAATACTTCCATCAATGAAATCATAACCCATAAATTCCTTAGGGCGTTTGGTGTCATCATCCAACTACTCGGTAACTTGAATGATTTGGGAAGTTCCATTGCCTTCAATGGTGATTTGGTTCTTTCCCTAATCATGTAGCACCTTGGCATTTTTAAGCCAAGGTTTCCTTAACATCATAAAGTAGTTTTGATCACCATCATTTTGTCTCATGATTGTGAAAGTGGCAATGTATGGGATTTTTTGTACTTGGAATTTAACATCTTTGATCAATCATAGTGGTTTGGTTAAAGATTGATCTATCATTTTCAAGTTATAAGGAATTGGACTAGGAACCTAAAGTCCCAATCTTTTCTTGAAACTATCAGTAATGATGTTTATTATTGATCTTCCATCTAACAATACATCCTCCACAAGATTTTTACCCACATAAATTGGAATCACTACCATGTGTGGATCCATATCAATAGTGGTAACTATGGTAGATGGCAGTTTAGGCAAAATAAAAATTTTGCTAGGAAAAAAATTGGCTAAAACGTATTGTTTAAAGTCTAGAGCCAACCGAAAAAAATTGCGCCAAAGTGATTGAGTGTTTACTTTCCAGAAGCTGATCTTTTAATGCTTTCACCAATAAATCAACTTTGGTTGATCTTACCGATTTTGAAAAATTGATAGGTTCCATTCTAATTTTGGATGTTCCAGTTTCGATTGGAGAACATGGTAAAGACATAGGAGGTTTTTTGTCTTGAATCTCCTTTATTGTAGCTTCAAAACTTTTTTGAAGGTTCTCCTCCTTCCAATCTTGGGTACACTTGGCTTTGTATGGTTCCTTCTCCTTAAATGCCATAGTCATAGGTACTTTGTTTCTTGTTATCATTGCCATGACCATGTTAATAGTAGCATCTTCATTATTTGTTTCGATTGGGGGCTGCTTATTTGAAAACATTGCTTAGTCTGCTTCCTTATGAAGACAATGCCAAATTTTACGATTAGTAGAGAAACAAATTAAACATTGGTTAATTTGATCGTCTGAATTTTTGTTTCCCTAGTTCCAATTTGAATTTTGGTTAGATTGAATTTTGATACCCTTCTATGGTATTGAAACTTCATTGATAGATGTTATTGGTTTGTCCTTCAACCGATTGTTGGGATTCTTTGAATTCCAATGGCAATGCTCCTTGGTATGATTTGGTTTGTGACTGTGGCCACAAATCAAATCCTTTTTGTTGTCCTTCTTTGATTTATTGGGAGGTTCCAAGATTTTCCACTGATCTTTAACATTGCTCATGTTTTTTTCATAGTGGACAACAATTAATAGATTTTAAGGCAACATAGACTTGTTCATATGTTTGAACAATTTATATTGCTTGTAAAAATCATTCTCCAATTTCACAAAAGTGCAATTTAGATTAAATTGCAAGAAATTCTTTCCCCATTCCAAGATGGTGTCATGTAGAGTTTTTAAAAAACAAATTAATGATATTTGCATTGTCTTTTTCTTCATTTGCATGAATGGCCTTTCGGAAAACCCAAAGATGAGCATCCAAATTAGTACCCTCGTATATAAAGTATGAAAGAGACTTTCAAGTCAGGTGAGGTGTTGGGCCAACAAGTCCCACATACCAATTAAGGTATGCAACATGTTGAGAACTTTTGGGAGGTCCATTTTTTGTGAGGTCCATCATGTGAAGGTCGTCCATCTTCATCATTTAGAAGATCTCCATCAAGGGTCCACCTCCTAGTATTCCATGAGTTACTAGTATAGTGTGGAAACATTTTCCACCACTTGTTGCCTTTTATAATATCGTAGCGGCTCCAACCAAAACAAGTTCTAATGGTACTGATTTCAATTTTTATTGTCCTTTAATTGAGGCATTGATGCCAACCAAAACTAATTCCAAACTTGGTTTTGAAGGAACAAATGTCAACAAATCTTCGATCTTTATTTGAATTCGTCTTCCATGGCGTCATTAGTGCCGAAACCAAAACCCTATTTGTTGGGTTGCGTACAACAATTCCCTCAATAGCAAAAATCATTGGGGTAGCCACAATTGATGGGGCTATAATAATGGTGTGTGTATGGTAACACAGTACACACCTTCCACCCATCATAGACCATGGTGTAGACATCCTACCCAAGGGATCAATGTTTGAACCATAAATGTAGTTGATATTGAAATTGATTAACAAATTCGGTATTATCGGGTTTCCAATTGGCATTTATCCAACATGAGGTAAACTAGATGGAAACAAAAAAATTGGTGTTGGTACTATCGAAAAAGTAGATGACAATCTTGGATAAGGCATCACAAAAGTGGAAAAAGGAACATAACTTGGGTGTCCAAAAATTTGGCTTCCTTTATAGGGACAATTTCCTATAATAAGACCTTTTCCATGACAAAAAATACAATCACGGTGAGTGATTGAAGTAGAAACCTCTACATTATGGATAAAGGCAAATGGTAACTTGTGGTGAGGTTCTTTCGGATCCTACAAACTCATTCTTGAAGAGTTGTCTTATTCATCAGCTAATTTTGACTCTCTTTAAAATTGTTGTAAAACTTCAAGCCTTTTATGGACTTGAATCATCTTGAGATCTTGGGCTTCATAATTCACTACAGGAATTTCATTAGACCCAAAAATCAATCAAGTCGGGTCCCGCATAGGTTCCCCATAATCATTGGTAGAATATTCAACTAGTCCAATCAATTAACTCCTTTGGTTCCCAATTCTGCCTTTTCAAGAACATTCTCCAACTCCTCATTACTATGAAATGTGGTTACGTCTCCCTTTGTTGCCATTGGTAGCAATAATTCTGGTTGAAAACCAGACTACCTCTAGGATTTGCTTATAACATTTCATCTAACTTTTTTTTCATACTGTGTGTAAACATGGTTAAAATAATGAAATGGTTTTCATAATTAATAAAATTAATAAAAACCCACAAATTTATAATAGAACAAATATTCTATCAAAAACTCAAAATTGAACACAAAACTTGAAATACCAGTTTGGTATTCGTGGTATGGTCGCCAAATGTTAAAGCCACCCAAAGTATCTTGGGTGGTTGTTTGGTTTTTGACAAAAAAAAATCAATATTGGGAGAAAGAAAACAATATTCTTTCCCAATACCTTGTGAATACAAATATGTAGTATATTTTTGAATACAAATAATATTAAAGTATACTTGATTTTATAGTAAATACTAGAAAACATTTGCAATAATGTGATAAGATAACATTTGATATTATCTAAGTGTAATTTAAACAACAATTATAGAAAGACATAATCTAGAAGATGGCAAATGGAAAACACTTGCAAAAATATTGTTAAACAAAACAACTCGTAAATATTTAAAAATAACTCTTTTCATATTCAAAAACGTAGACATAACTTAAATGATTTAAGCTTTTTTCAACAAGATATAAAAAGATGTTAGAAAATATATATTCCAAAGGATCAAGACGGTCCTCCTTAAATACCCCAAAAGGGCACCGAAAATCCAAAATAAACTAGAAGTCCATTAAGTCCTAACTAACTATCAAAAATAAACAACTGGAAGTAAATTAACAGTCAAAAAAGTTTAGTCGAGTGACACAATTCCATGATCAATTTTGGTTTCAACTTAACTTGTTTTAATAGGTAATCCTAGTTTCAATAGTCAATATACATTTACTTGATTCCAATTTTGGTAGTACCTTTGCATTTTTGGTTACCTATTTCCATTTTTGGTTATAAAATAACAAAAAAATTAAGTAAAAATCCTAAATTATTTTTTCCCGCTAACATCTGAACATAAAAAATTTATGGTTGCAAGAAGGTTTGAACCACAAGTTTTTAAACCCATATGTGAGTCCATTCAAAATGTTGGAAAATAAAATTTTCGACATTTATAAATTTGAATTATCATAAAACCTTAATATTCATCCCATATTTCATGTTTTGTTTTTGAAACCAGTCGCCCATGATGCCTCAAGGCCTGATCAAGAACATTTAATGCTGGTTGAGGATTTGCATGGTTGGGATATGGAAGTAGTTTATAGTGTTCGGACTCGGAAGGGCGCTCCCGACTTCCAGCACTATAGAAGGGTAGAGGGGCGTGCTAGAAGTCCCGGGATTAGACTAGGAAGAGGGAATAGTAGATCAAGCTTGAATCTACATCCAAAACAAACCACAAAGTGGTTTTAGTTCACATTCGGGAACACC
>Ga0116228_10001874_pt1 | contig 17771 bp, 7 predicted proteins | sample S1TSphfallax_2_FD_89694 | JGI IMG/M metagenome (GOLD analysis project Ga0116228, IMG submission 89694) | Host-associated microbial communities from peat moss isolated from Minnesota, USA - S1T2_Fc - Sphagnum fallax MG | ecosystem: Host-associated > Plants > Peat moss > Unclassified | place: USA... | reverse complement strand
TGCAACCCCTCCTGGAGTATTTGAGTCCTTTGCAGCTGTAGAGTTGCACTACAGTCTTCGCTTGTTTTGGGTGTTTAACACCTTGTCTTTTTTCTTCGCCATCGGCACTGTGATCTCAGGGGCCAAAGCTGCTTTCCCTGACTTGGATACTACTTTCATTGTGGTAGCGTTGCGCTCTGTGCGCAAGGAATTACAATGGACATCGATACTACTTCTGTGTTCTGTGGTAACAGTACTAGGCGCATTTGTGTGTGCGGGTTTTGCAGTGCTACCACCAATTCACAAGTACACGACAAGCATGAAGATTTCTGTAGTCATAGGGTTGGCAATTTGTAGTTGGACGATAATTAGATTCTTGGGTAAGTTGAGAGACTCATTGGCCAAAGTCCTGGAAAGGGAACAAAAAGATGATGAGATGGAAGAGGCAACAACATCCAGGGGTTACAATTTGTGCGTATCCTTGCCTAAAAGCTTTTGGGCGTGGTTACAAACTGTATGTTTTATGCAAGGAGAAGTAAACACAGATGATAAGATGGAAGAGGAGGATTCACAAACATGGCTTGACACGAAAACTAGTAGTGACCTTTTAGTGGTCGCCACTAGTAAATTGTCACAACGTGTGAAGTTCAGGAGAGGGGAATGGTGGCGGCGAGGTGCTATTCGAACCTATCACCCAGCAACATGGCATGAGCAAACAATGTGCTATTACTTCGAGATCAAAATCAAGGACAATTTGAATACAGGTTTTTCCATTGGCTTTACTAATGAAGAGTTCAAGAATGATAGGCTACCAGGTTGGGGTTTCAACACCTGTGGCTATCATAGTGATGGTGAGTTTTGGTATGACAGTCATTGCGTCAACAAAGAGAAAGGTGTGATTCAAGATTTGGGGGTGGATTTTGACTTCAGGTACACTGGGGGGGACACTGTGGGAGCAGGGGCCAATTATGTGACAGGAGAGATTTTTTTCAGCAAGAATCAAAAGTTAGTCTGTTTGAAGCCTTTTAACTTGAAAACCACCTTGTATCCCACCATTGGGTTCTTCGAGATGTTTCCAGGGAATGAAAGCAAGTCTACTGTGCAAGTGAATTTTAAGGAACCATACGTTTTTGATGTAAGTTATCATATGCAACATAGCAACCTTAAAACATCAAAAAAATGGCCATTGCAAACTAAATTGCCTTTTCAATCTTTCTTTCAATAGGCAGAATTATAATTGTCATTCCAAACTAATTGTATTAGACCTTAAATGAATTATGTTTAGATGAAAGTTGGAGTGCCACTTGCACAATGTTTATACAAGTGGTCTACTAAGACACCTTTCAGTTTTATATATGTAAGTTGAGGACATGGGGAGTAATTATAGTTGATCATTGTGACCATTACCAATGTATGTACATGTTGCATCGGCCCACTTACATTTGCCAATTATATGTGTGAATTTTTTCACTTCCATCAAATTTAATTGTTTATCTTTTTTGCACTTTTCTTTCCTAAACTATTATTTCCAATATTTTTATATTTTATCCTTCAATTTTTTGTCATAGATCTAATTCAGGTGGGCCTTGGAACAAAACAAGCCCTACAGGTTTATTTTCCAATATATGAATTTCAATTTAATGAGGTTTTAAAATGCATGTGCAACAATCATATATTAGGCATGGAAATTTTACTCGGTTTTTAAAAAAACCAAGATTTGTACTTTAATGATGTGAAGGTTCAAGCTTGACCTTTTGTGTTATAAATCATTTCTTTTTTTCCAAAGTAATTATTTCATAAGGTTATTAACAAAAGCGCATCACTCCATCCAATGTGCATTTTTTGATTTCCAAAAGTTTTCATCAACAAAGTAAACTAACAACCATTTCGAAAACTTAATTTTTATTCTTGAATCATTTGATTTCATCTCGTAAATACATGACCAAGGTACAAATAACAAATTATAAAATCAAGCAACTTATATACTATCAATTTTTTTCAGGTTTCAAAATATTTTTGCCATGTCACAAAACTATCATGTTATCATCATTAAATTCAAATATAGACCTACAACATACAGAATGACCTACATTCAAAAGATTTATTGAAAATTGGAAACAATTAATTTAACAACTTGTACATTCCCTTCATGTCAATTTCAATGCTCAACTTGTATGAGAGAGTGAATAATATAAATTAATTATGGGGGTTGCATGTAGAAATTTTCTGTTTTTGGAGGAGGGGTTCTTAATAAAATTCAGCCATCACTAAAAGTAATAATCACAATTATATGGACAGTAGACACTGTTAAATTAAAATATTATATAACCTTGACCTTTTGACTAACTACATAGGTTAAAAGAATTTTAAAATGGGCAAAGGGTGTCAGAGGATAAGAGAAGGAAATGGTGAAATTTTATACATGATAAACATAGAGAGTGTTGAATTGCATTTGTGAACTGTCACATCCACTTTGTCAAGTAGCTTTTGTCACCTTTAAATATGTTTGCCATGCTCCTACCCACCTCATGCATTGACATAGATAAAATTCCTATCCACCCCCGCCTATCACAATGGAAAACATTTGACATTATGATTTTAATGCGTCTTTTTAATTGAGTATGATAGGAGTTTTGTTCATTATTATGTTCCTCACCATTTTTGGCATGGGCAAATAATAGCATAATTTTTGTCAATTTTTTTTTTAAAAGCACAATAGTAGAGCCAACCTAACAAGTTGTTGGCACCCCCAAAGTCAAGATCATTGACAAAGGGTCAATTAGAGTTAATTTCCCCTACATAACACTATTTCCTTTGTTTAAAAGCCATATTCTTTCAACTTGAAAAATATGATGCACATAAGATATTGGTTGATGCAATTTTTTAATTATTTTTTAATCCATTTTTTAAAAAACATAAATTCATAATTATACCACCAAATTTCAATTGATGAAAAGTATTCAATGGTTTTTTTATTCCAAAGATTTATTAGTATAATTTAGCTACATACTTAATACCTTTTTACAATTTAGTACATCAAATTGCCTATACATATGTATACATGAAACATGAGTCACATGAAGTATAATTGTCCCCAAGCAACTTACAATTCAAATTTAACCACTTTCTTAGTTAGACCCATATATGTTAAACTACTTGCATTTCACTAAAAAAGATTTAATGTTTTGCAATGTGAAACTCACACATGAGGTAAAATACATTAGCATTGGGTCTTCTTGGGATTTTGTTTAATCATGTAATGCACAAACCTAAAGTAAGAACAATACAAGTGAATGGTTTTTGAACATGCATACACAAGAAACCTTGTGTTTTCAAGACGAAAGATATTAGTTGACATGAAAAATGACACCACAAAATTTGTTCAAGGTAGTGAGAAGGAAAGAAAATTGGGAACAAAAGTGGTGATCCAATCTTCAAAGAATGAAGGCAAAAAAACTTCACAAGTGTTTTGCAACTTCAAAATTTCAATCCATTGGGTTGCACAATGTAGTCTCTTGCATGGGTTGAACAAGAAGTCATATCTTCAACAAAACAATGTTTGTATGTTTTGCATTCAAAAAACTTCAAAATCCTTGGACATTTAATTGTTAACTAACCTAATTAGTCTTACACCTTGATCAACAAGCTTTGATGAAGACACACAATTATTGCAGAGGTCTCCATTTTATTTGCTTGCAAAAAAATTCATAGACATTCATTTGGAAAAATCAGAATTTGAATATAATTATACAAACAACTTCAAGCATCAAATGGCATGTGTCTCTAAAATTGCACAAGAAATTTTGAACAACAACAATTTGTATTTTGCCATTTTGATAGTCCTAGATTATAGCGAAACAAACACAACTTAAAAGGTGGTCATAAGCTATGAATATCATTCACAAGGAACCATCTTTCATCATCAAGGTGCAACAATTATCTCTAGGCAATTATTTCCCATTAATTCCATGAACTATCATTAATGGCTACATGATATATATATAATTTTCAAAACTCAAAACAACTCCATACAAAAAAAATTACATTCTAATTTTTTCCAACAATTCCAAAAGCAATAAAGAAACTAGTTTTCATATCAATTAATAATCAAATCATAGCAAACAAAAAACTAAATAATATCATTATTCAATCTACAACAAGCTTGTGAAGCATAACCTTAATTTCATTTTACCACTTCATGTTTCTAATATTTCTTTCTTCCACTCATAAATTTAGAAGAGATATAATACCTTTTAAAAACATATTTGTCACAATTCACAAATATGAGAAAATTTGTACAAATTTCAAATTTAAATCCTTAAAGACCATCTAACACTTCCATAACATAGTGATAGGCATATGAACCAAAAAATTATTGCAAACAAGTCTCAAAGTCATAATATTCAATGCAAGGTCAAAATTCACTAAATAGTGAGTGGATTGCATAATGGCTGAAACTACATCCCCTAGTAATGATGGGCCCAATGTAAATGTGTAGTAATACTTAGATTATTACAAGAAAACATTTTGTTGGGTGAAAGTATGATTTGGTGGTATCATAAGGAATGTCACAAGACCTATCAAACTTTAGAAAAATATAAGAAACACATAAACAAAGGTTTTTAGTACATTTCAAAATTAAGTAAACTTAAAATGTACCTTATTTTTTGCTAAATACATTCATTAAGTTAAATAGATTTTGAAACTTTAACAATGTAAAAAATATTTTGAATTTTGATGTTCCTATTCATTACATTCACAAAGTTTTTAAAATGTCCAATGGTTATTTTTCTTAAAACTTTTTAGTTAGGAACATTTTTCAAACAAGGTTTGAGGTTTTTTTCTATGAGCGTAATTTTCTAAGGTACTTTAGATGGTAATTTTTAAAAAAATTATTGGATAATCATTTGAATAAGTATAATCTAGTTATGAATTTCCAAAGTTTAAGAACTTAATTCCTAAAAGCACCCCACAAAAAAGGAATATAAATTTGTAACAATTTCCACCATTTTTTTATTGTAATGCAAACTTCAAGCCATATACTTTGGCATGCAATAAATAAACATGAAAAAATAGTTTATGATTATGAAAATGTTTAAAGAAAAGGGCCCAAGAATATTATTTCGCCAATTTTTGTTCCTTGCTTCTCTTTTGAGGTGGTTCCTAGTGGGTCCACCCAATCATATTTTCACTCGGTTCTTCAATTAAATTGAAATACTTTACAAAGTACACCTTTTAATTTGTTGATTAAGGATGATTTTTTGCCTTGGGTGATTAGGAAAAACATATATTCAAAATTGGAAGACAAATCTAATATCAAGAGTTTGCTCTTTAGATGTAACCAATCAAAATTCAAGGTGCGAAGGACTATCAATTTCCATTCTTAAAGCAAGATTGAATGCCAATTTTTTACATTAAAATATAACTTTAAATTGAATGTCCAAGCTAATTAGAATGCATTGAATGCCAAATACAATAAATGAGTGTAGTAACAATCTATCTTACAAGGAGGTACATGAAAGAAGTTAGATTCTACAAACTTGCAAGTGAAAAAACTTTAGTTCGAATCCAAGATTGAAACTCCACATCAAAATAAATGTTCACCTTGAAAGATCACCTCCTAAACACAAATGAAATGATTTTGACCATGCCAAAATTATAAGAGAATATGAAGCTCAACACATAGAAACACAATTTTAATTACATCAAGAAGGAATAAATGAATGAGAATTTTTTGAATCATATTTTACATCTAACTAATGATCTATTAAGTATTAAAATGGAGCCCAAGTCCACACATGAAGGTAGAGAACTTGGTGGAAAATATACAATCCATTTTATTAATCAAAACTTTTGATTTCTTCCTTGGCCCTTAATTGAAAAACTAGTACTATAGGAATACCACCAAATTGTTAGCCGTGTGATTGTTGATTTTGTTAATAAATTTCATTGTTGATGTTTATCTCCTTATGCTTTTAGGTCTCAAACGTGTTATTAACTTTTCTATTGCTAGAAACACTTTAGAGCTACAACTACTTACATATCAATGAGATTGTAAAGAAAAAACTTTACAACTTGAAGCTAACATAATAATGAATATAATCATAACCTTGTGAAAATCATTCACAAAGTGTCAAACCATCACCTTCATCATGAATAGTAATGTCAAATTGTCATGACTCCTCATTGATTTCATCAATTATTATCAATGTGTTTAAATAAATAATACAACAATATGCGTGAATTTTCGGCCAAACCATTGTATGAACATCTCCAAATGCTTACAACGCATTACCACAATCGGTAAGAAATTCCATCATAAATGAGCAACACTTGACATTAAGAAAATCATGTCCATTATTTGTTACATTTAACCATATAAATAGACACAAAGATCCAAAAATTGTTGCAATTAAATCCATAAACTGACACCAAACAATGTTAAAAACTAAGAGAAAAAAAATTTAGAATCTTTACAACTTCCAACATGCTAATAAAAATAAAGGTTCACATGTTGCAACATTGCAAAATAATGGGCTAAACCCTAAAACCTTTATTTAAGAATGAAGATGGAAAAACAATTGGAATAATTGATAGCCTTTACATGAACTTGGTGTTGCAAGGAAAAAAAAGATGGGAGGAATCACACTCGAGTGATACTACAATGGTTATTGACACAAGTGAACACCAGAAAGGCATGAAAAAATAATTAGGCAAAAAATTATGAAAAAATATAAATAATGAAAGAACATTTAAAAAGAAAAGAAGAAAAAAAAGGCAAAAAGAAGCATGATGAAAGAAGCAAAAAGAAGCAAGTATACTTTTATACACCTTAGATTTGATTTTGGTACGTACAAATTGTGAATCATAAATATTTTACTTATTGGGTGTGCTCATTGTCCATCTTGATTCCACTTCAACCTTTTCCATGTAACTTTAATTCTTCAAACTACCAAAATGCATGCCCCACAATAGAACACATCATTGCTAATCCTTGTGAAATAGTAGGGAGCTTTAGAAAAACTAACATGGAATTACCTGTTCACTTGATAGTTTGGTCAACATTGCAAATGGGTTTCTTGTTTTGTCTTAACATTGATCCTCTCCTATGTCATCCAAATTGAATAGTTCACATAGATACCATAATGATCTAGAACCAAAGCACCATTGTTTGAATAACAACAATCCAATGGTTGCTAAATACAAAACAAAGAAAATATTCACCAAATGATATTACATGAAAATTTAAACAAAACCCTACAAAAAAAAACTATATCTCAATGCCTAATACCTATCAAAGATTACATTAAGGTCTGGGGTGGGAGATTATGTCATTTTCTTGACCACATTATGTACGACATAATCTTCCAATGATGATCATACACTTGTAATGCTAAAATTTTTTATTGAACACAAAATTGTAAAACATTCTTGAATCTCCCACCCCAAACCTTAATGTCCTAGAGTGGTCTCTCTCAATAATCTATTTCTATTGCTAAAAATTCAAATAAATTCCACAAAACCAAGTTTTGGAAAGAAAAATTAGTCAAGGACATGGTAACATTTGGGTTAATCACACAACCCACATTAATACATGTGAAGATATGTGTACATGATTTGCATGGGATCCATAGAATAGAGGATGCAAAAGAAGCTTAAAAACTGTGAAATGAAACTACCAAAAATGATTTTACTTTTGGATTTCTTCAAGGACGTAGATGTTGTTTCCTCAAAGGGACATGCTTTCTTCCTTGAATTGTTTCATCTCCACATCTAACCCTATATCCCATGTAATAGTTTTGCCACATCTATCACTTTGCACATTAATAGACACCACATTAGGTGTCCCTAATGTATTTTTTTCATTTCATGCGCGCTTGTATTCAAGTAAAGCATATAGTATCTGGCTTAAAAAATCTTGGAATGTATATGGAGGGCATGTTATAAACAGAATCCATTTATAAACAGAAGGATGTGGTTACCAACATGGCCTTCTTTTGGATCCAAATTATTTGGCTAGAGCTTGTGAAAAATGAATGTTGATAGCATGAAAATCGACAAGTTTCAGCCTAAAAGTTTGAAGTTCTTTTTTAAAAAATCTTTGTCCTTGGAAGTCATCTCCTAAAATATGCAAGCTATGAGGGGAAGGGGAAGAGGGGTTAGTACATAAACATTTGGGGCCTTTTTATGCCCAAGTCTTGGACCATCTTTGCACTCCTTGCCCTCTGGTAAGCAAATACATTTTTGGGCTTAGGTTCACCCAAGCATTAAGCATAAGTAAGTTAAATTGGGTCTGACATTTTTGGGCTTGTGCCATACCATAAAACAAGCCATATCCCCTTGCCCCAAAATCTCCAACCCAAATTAAAGCATACATGTGGACTTCTTGAACCAGCTTAAGCCATATTAAAATGTACATTTATCGATGACACTCAGCAATGAACTATATTGCCAATGGGTTCAAGAAGGCAGCCCTTGAAACTTAGAAGAAACATTTTAAAAATCAAATTTCCCATTTCATGCACTTCCAACGCTTCATACCTAGTCCTAATCATTGAGTTCATGTTATCACACTCTATGGTTATCACATTTGTCTAGATCAAACAATCATCACCACATAATTTGACATGAATTACCTTCATGTCATTTTTTACGGAGCTTGCCAACTTTTAATCGAGCCCATTAAGTCAAATTTCAAACAAAACTTTTACAGAGTAAAGTTCCAACATGATCCATACCTCAAATATTTACAAATTTGACATTCTAAACTTGAAAAGTAAAAACAAGCAACATATCTTGTCTTTTCATTAAATTCAAAAGGTTGCCGGACCATCTTCAGTTTGATCTTTAATCCACATATGGTGGTTGATGATAATTTGGGAGAATTTTATGTTGAAGGTACATTTTTCCACACATTTAAAATAAAAAAGATAGCCTATTTAATTATAGTTTGAATTAGGAGAACTACCTTCTAAGGTTTTCTTGAAAAAACTCTGTCTAGCCTTCCTTAATGTTACAAAGTCTTGTATTTGGAAATTGAACATTTGAACTTCACTCCCAATAGGAAATAACTTAATTTTAAAAACCCAATGCTCAATGTATATCTTAATATTTTGATTCTCTACATTTTTCAACATCAATGTCCTCTTTCGGATCAATCTCCCCATATTGTAATCCTTGCCAAAATATTCATCAAAATGGACACTAGATACAAAGGTCTATTGAGTTCATGCTCATGTACTAAGGGATTATGATAGAGTTTTTTTTGTAATGTGTAAAATGTTCAATGTGTTTTGACAAATCAAAATTTACTGATGAAATTCTTAGTGTGATTATATTTTGTAAAATATTGTTTTGTTGAGTTTTTGGTATCTTCATCACTTTTATTTTATTGGATTACCAACTATCGATAGTTCAACAATGCAAAATGTGCATCATGTCATTAATTCATAAATGGTGTCATATGTTTTCACCCTTGAAGGATTTGTTGGGCAATCGTTGCTTATATGCAAGTCCACTACATATTTTGTTCGATGTATAACACTTTAATCCTAAAAGTAGCTTGCACCATTGGACTTCAATTTGGGGGTGCATTGGGTGGGCTTTTATTGGGAACTATACAGAGTTTGGGCAAAATTGGTGATATGAATCAATCAAAGATGCCCATCACAGAAGAAAAAGTAGAACTTTAACCATTCACAAATATACCAGTGTTGGGTGGGTATCATAAGTTTGTTTATACCTGTTGGGTTCGGTTTTCACAAAACGGATTATAAAAAGTTTTAGTTTTGATTTTTTATTAAAAACATTTAACTAGTTCTCATGATGTCAGTTCTAACAAATTTGAGAAAAATCGATTATCATTTGACGATTTTCACCAATTGATTATTATTTTTTTCCAAAAAAAGAATAATATCAAAATTACAAACAAATTATTGAATTTTTTTTTTATATAAAAAAATCATGGTTATCCATAAAGTAAGGAAAACATGCACCCAAACCTTAAGTTTGGTCGTACATGGGGTGGGATTGAAAAAACATTTGCAAAAAAAATTACATTAGCATGAAAGGGGGATTGAAAATCTCAAATCTGAGTTTCATCCTATCATTCCCTTTTCTTGACGGCCTCCATTGCTACTACATATATTTTCATTACTCTTAGTGGTTTGAACCTTGTACATTAAATGCACAACCTTTTTTTAAGGATTGTGCATTAAACCTTGTACACTATACCTTGAAAACCTAACCTAGCTAATGGATTTTACCTCACCTGGCTCTCAATATTAAATTTTTTCCTTGAATTTGGTTCTCATTCATCTTGTTCTCATACAAGTAAGAATTGAGTCAGAATTTTAATCAAGATACTTTGAAATTTTCAAATAGGGATAATTAGGTGATACCCGACGTTACTTGAGGGCAATTTTGATACTCACATAACACTAAAAAATATTACTAGCATAAGGGTTCACCTAGGAATTTAACTAGTGGGCATGTTGAGATGAATAAAGAATTTGCTAGTGAGGTCTGACAGAGTTCATATCCCCTTTGACTTTTGGCCAGTTCAACAAAACATGAAAAAGATTTTTTTTTCCAATTTTTTGATGTAGGTGAAGTGGTGATCATCCACACGATAATTTATCCAAATTTGGCTATAGACTACATATGAAGGTAGAAAATAATTAGAATCCTTCTATATTTTTGGGTACCTACTAGCAATTTGGAAACCTTTAAAAAAATAAAACCTAGCATGCCATTTTCTCCATGTGAAATCCTTTGTATGAGGTCAAAGTCATATTTTCAAGTTAAAATTCAACAAAATTTTGCCAAATAAAAAACACTACATGAACAATTTGTGTTACTGCACATGTCACTTTCCAAAAATATAAACACTAATGGGTAGTCATGGCATAAAGGTGTGGCCCTATAAAAAATTGGGTTAGCGATGTAATGCGAAGGCAAGTGATTTTATTGACTCTAACATTAGACAAAGTCAATGTGAGCTATTGTTTAGGCATTGCCCTTACATTTAGGGGGTTAAGGGGAGAGACTACACAATGGCATGTCATGTAGGTCATTTTTTCTTTTCATTTATTTATTTATTTATTTTTGGTCCATTCTTAGGGCAGAGACATTACACAACTAGTTGCTTGTTTACATGTGCAATTCAAACAACTTTGTATTGTTAGCTCTTTTTTTGTTGAATCCAAGAGAATTGTTTTTTTGGTGCCATTGAACAAGCAAATCCAATTTTTTCTTGTACATTGTCCTTCTTAAATGGAAGTCCATAGCTTTTTAATCGTAATCTTAGTGGAACCTTATGGCCATTTTGAAATATGCTCCTTTTAAAAATTCTATCCTATATTTGAAACAAATTTTTTTTAAAGAAAGGTTATGTGGTTTTATGGTCAAGTGTTACTAATCATTTGCATTGGCCCCATGATGGCCTTGTATTGAGTATTATGATTTTGAGGCCTATTTGTAAAAAAAAATGGTTTATATGCATAGTCAATATGTTATGGAAGTTTAGATGGATGTTAAGGATTTAAATTTGAAGTTTGTACAAATTTCCTAAAAAACGGTACTATGATCTTTCTTGTAAATTTATGACTGGAAGAAAGAAATATTAAAACAAGTAAAATGAAATTAAAGTTATGCTTCACAAGCTTGTTATTATTTGAATGAGGATATTATTGACATGTTTATTAGCTCTAACTTGACTATTAACGGATCTGAAAACTAGTTTTTCTATTGCTTTTGGAAATGTTACAAAAACTTCAGCTGTAATTTTGTTATATGGGGTTGTCTTGAATTTTGAGTAGAATTTATAAGTTATGTGCAACCATTATTGGGAGTTGGTGGAGTTAATGGGAAGTAATTCCTGAGAGCTGGTTGTTGGACCCTTGATGATGAAGATGTTAGTATGATTTTTTTGAATGATAGTCGTAGGTTATTGCTACCTTTTAAATTGTGTTTGGTTTGGTATACCATAGGACAAGCAAAATGATGAACTACAAATTATTGTTGTGGAGTTTATTTTGCAATCTTTGAGACATGTCATTTGACGGCTTTTCAATCTTTAATTCCTCTAGTGAAAAGTAGCAATGTGTGAAGTTAGCATGTCAAGATGATTAATAAGTTGGCAATTGGAACTAGGAAAGCTCTTCAATTACACTTGGCCACATATCCTAAGTTTTGACACATACTTATTGCAAGGCTTTGGGTCATTTTCCATTAGTCTATGGTCATAGTAAGCTAATGAAAGCCACTGACATGGACACTACCATATTGTAGTAGGTGCTTTCTATTACATGTGCTAATGGGCCAAAAACTTGTAACTATTAAATGCTAATAGTTTCACAAACTTGCTAGTTTTAGCTATTTTCTAAATACACATAGGTTATAAAAAAATTTAAATGTGACGCATGTCATTTTACATTGAAATTTCACAACTTGATTGAAAGCTCTCATAATTCCTACAGTTGGTCAATGCAATAGCTTTGAGTGATTGTGAGCTCAATTATGTGAAAAAATGTAATGGAAAGGGACTATTCTGCTAATATGCATCATAAAAGACCCCTAATGGAAAGATGTCCTTTATCATCTATTTAGCTATCATAGGGAAGTAGTGATTAGTGGTATTTTGGGGAAGTAATTTCTTGCCTTGCCTACCAAGGCAAGGATATTGTGTTTAGATTCATTATAGAATATAGATTAAGAGTATAAGAGATTTTGCTCTGTAGGTAATATGTTTATTTTTATATGAGGATTTTTGAAAGATGATGTTTTGGCTTGTGCTGGAAATTGAGATTAATTATATAGTTATAAGATCTTGAAGGATTTTGATTTCTTTTTTAAAATTTCTTGAAGATTATATTTTCACATGGTGAAATAGTTGAATTTTCGTAATTCTTCTTTTGCCTTAAGCTACTTTTTAATGCAAATGGCAAGGCCATAGTGTGACACACGCCTTTGGCCTTTATCGTTTTATTTTGGTGCTAAATGATTGGGCTAGAGCTTGTGAAAAAAGAATGCTGATAGAATGAAAGCCCAACTTGTTGGCTTGGCCTAAAAGCTTCAAATCATCTTTAGTTTATGTCTTTGTCCTTGGAAGCCATCTCCTAAAATGTGGAAGCTATGAGGGGAAGGAGGAGGCTACATAAGGATGGGAGCTTCTCCTGCCTAAGTCTTGGACTTCACACTCCTTGCCCTTCAACCAGCAAAATACATTTACAGACTCAGGTTGACCCAAGCCCACCAAGCCACAAGTCAGTTAAATTAGGTCCAACCATTTTTGGGCTCACTATTAGAAAATGTGGGTGCAGTTCATTAGTCCTCGTTCACACTAAATTAGTGAATTCACTACTTCTTAACTGGTCCTCGTTCATTACAACTAGTGAATTCACTCAAAATCTAGTGAAATTACACCTTTTGTTGTAATGGGGCTTCATCCATACCATTAAGTAAACCTAAGCCCTAATCAAAAAATCTTGAGACAAAGTTAAAGTGTTCACAGGCCATTTTGAACCAACTTAAGACAGATCAAAATTTACACCATAATATTTTTACCATTTCGGCCATAATTAAAATAATAATAATAAAATTTCAAATTTCAAAAGCTTTGCAAGTTGTCATGCCAAAAGTTTCAAAACACTTAAGATTAAAATTTTCAAATTTATGGCTCATGTGTTCATTTGTCCATGGGTCCTACTAAAACATACTTATTCGAATTTTTAAAAAAATTGTGATTGAAGGGTCAAAGTGAAGAAGTGAAAAATAAATAAATATTCACTTGAACTATTTCAAAATGGTAAAGGTACTATTGTATTTTTCCATGACCCTAGGGCAAGCAACTATATTGCCAATGGTCTCGAGAAGGCAGCCCTTGAAACTTTTTTAAAAAAAATTATAAATCAGAATACACACTTAAACATACTTGTAACATTTCATACATAGTTTGAATAATTGCATTCATGTTATCACATTTGTCTAGATCAAACAATCATCACCACATAATTTGACATGAATTACTTTCATGCCATTCTTGGCACAATCTTGACAACTTCTAAATTGAACCCAATAAGTCAAAAATTCCAAACACATCTTTTACAAAACCAAGTTCCAACATGATCCATACCTCAAATAATTAAAATTTGACATACTAAACTTCGAAAGTAGAAACAAGCAACATTTAGTCTTGAATTTATTTTATTTTCATTTCAAAAGGCTTGCCATACCATCTTGAGTTTGACCTTTAATCGACATATTGTTGGTGATGATAATTTGGAAGAACTTTATGTTGAAGGTGAATACACACAAAGGTGCACACTTTTCCACACATGTTTGAAGCATGAAAGCCACATGGTAAGGTTTTGTTGAAAAGACTTTGTCCAGCTTTCCTTAGTGTTTCAAAATCTTGCATTTGAAAAATGAACATTTGAACTATCACTCCCAATAATAAATAATTTCATTTTAAAAATCCATTACCCATTGTATATCTTGACATTTTGATTCTCAATAATGTTGTCACAATATAATCCTTTCCAAACTTTTCATCAAAATGGACATTAAATACAAAGGTTTATTGAGTTCATCCTCATATATTAAGGATTGTGATAGAGTAATTATAATATTTCAAAAGTTTCATGTGTTGTGACAAATCAAAATTTATTCATGAAATTCATATAATATGATTATATTATATAAAATATTATATTGTTGAGTCTTTTCATATCTTAATCACTTTAATTTAATTGCATTACCAACTATAGATAACTCATCCTTGCAAAATGTACATCATGACATCATTTCATAAACCATGTAATAAAGTTATTTGTAAATAATACTGGATTTCAGCCTCATTTTCCTCTTGATTGTCCCTTCCATCCTACCTTGTAAACTATCCATCAAGTCACTGAGACTGGACCAGCCCTGAAAACACAACATAACTTTGCAAAATCTAACCACCATGGTCACTTTTCCAACCATGGGCCAGTTTACTTTCATGGCCAAGGACCAAGGTTTAATAGGTAAGGCCCACCAACCTAGTTATCTATGGGTTACCTATCCTACCCACCTTGTTACCTATGGGCTACATAATTACCTAAGAGTACTCATACATAACCTACCTATCTACCCAAAAGCTATCTATCGTTTACTTACTTATCTATCCATGGGTCGTCTAGGGGCTACCTAAAGAGTTAGGTAGACATTACCTAACGGCCATATAAAGGTTACCTAGGATCTTCCTAAATTAGGGGATGCCTAGGGATTACTTGTAGGGTTATGTAAAGGTTATTTGGGGGTTACTTAGGGAACTATGTTGAGGGTTAACTTGGGCTATTTTGAGGCCATTTAAAGGCTATTAAGGTCCATCTTAAGGATTGTTCAAGCAGACCTAAGAATATTTGTGGGGTTAGCTAGAGGACTATGTAGAAGCTACATAGGGGTTTTTTTGGTGCTACCTAGAAACTACATAGGGACCTCTTTTGGGTTTACTTATGGGGTTACATAGGGACATTTAGGGTACACTTAAGGTATTATTTAGGGATTACTTAAGGGACTATATTGAAGGTTGTTTTGTGGTCATTTTGGGAGCTACTTTGGGACTACCTAGGGGATATTTAATAATTAAGGAAGGATTTGCTTTGATTAGGGTTATCCACATAATAAAATTTAGAAGGCTATTCAAAAGCTACCTAGAGGGGGTATTTTAGAATCATAAAAGAACTTTACTTACATTAGGGATACTTAATAAATATTTACAAGGTTATTTAAGTGAAGGATTACCTAAAGTGTTACATAAAGCTTACCTAGCCATATATAAAGGCTACCAAAATCTTAGTCCAAAATCATAATCCAAAACCTTAACATTATCCCTGTTCTTAATCCATAAATTGAAAGTGGCAATATAAATTGATGTAAATTTGAAACCTTAGTTATCAACCTAGTGCAAAAGGCTAATCCATGACCTTGCTTTAAACTCATAAACTTTGTTTCATAAGGTTGGGTTATATAAGTGTAAACACCTCCCGTATTCTTCTTCTTTTCATTTCACCTATGAAAGGTAGTTTCATTTGGAGATCATGGTTTCATTTTCAAGTCATGGTTCTAGTTCTATGGGAGATGGTTTTAGCTTCTCTTATGAGAAATGGTTTTATGTTCTCTTATTCAAGTGACGATGAGATCTTAAAGCAATTGTTTGTGCACATGGTTAGGCAAAGGCAATGTGTTTTTGCATGTGCAATTATTGTGTTCAATTTATTTCACATGTTCAATGCCAATGAGTTTGAAAAGGGTGTAGGTTAATCAATGCACCTAGGTGTGGAAATTAAAATGTGTTTGATATTACGCAAACAATGTTAGGGTTGTTCAATATGCTAACCAATTTCACATTGGCAAAGTTTGATGAGTTAGCAACACTAATGGTGCCCACCATTGTAAGCCATGCACAATCCATAGGTGCAGATTATAATTTAACTTCAAATTAAAATTTTGATTTAAAATGTTGATTTTGAGGTTGTGGATTATACGTTCAATTGTAGGGTTTGCATTAAAGAATTAAATTAAGGTCTAGGTTATAGACTTTAAGTTTTAGTTTTAGATTTTGGATTATGGATTTAGGGTTTGATTTTTTGGATTGAAGTTAGTTTTAAACATTGGATTAAGGTTTGGGATTGGATTTGGGTATAGGGTTTGGGTTAAAGTTCTACTTTTAAAATTTGGATTATGGTTTTAGTTTTTAATTTTGGATTAAGTTTTTAATTTTAGGGTTTGGGTTAAAATTAAGTTTTTAGTTTAAGGTTTGGATTAAATTTTAGTTTTAGACTTTGGATTTGGGTTTTCATTTTAAGATTTGGGTTTGAGTTAATGTTTTAAATTTGGTTTTGGATTTGCCTTTTAATTTTAAAGTTTGGGGTTGGGTTTAGGTTAGGTTTTTAACTTAGGGTTCAAATTAAGGTTTTAATTTAAGATGTTGGGTTTATGAAAAAAAAAACCTCTCCCCCCTCCCCCTTGCCCCCAAAACCCAAATTAAAAAACTAAGGCGCCCAAGTGGATGTTGCACCTTCCCATTGGCTGCATGCAATTTCTATTTTCAAAACGGTTAGTTACCTTTTTTGTCGCAACCCTAGCTTTGGGCTCGCAACCAAGGCAAAGGGGTTGCAAGGGTGCGGGTCAAGAGGAAGCCTGGGAGTCACATCAGAGACTCCCGGGAGTGTAGGAGAGTGTGAGGGAGTGAGCCTTCACACTCCCAAGGCAACTCCCAAGTTGGGAGAAGGAGTCCCGGTGGACTCCCAAAACTTCAAAGAGCGATTTGAGGGGTCAAATCTCAATGGCTTGTTGCGCTCTTTATATCAATGGAAAGATCTTGAAGCGTAGATGTCTAAAATGAGCTCGCATTGCTCACTTGGACATCTGAAACACAAGTTATGACCAAAAGAAGGGCCGGGAGTCGAACTCCCGGGAGTCTGCCAGTTTTGACTCCCGACCACTAAAAGTCCAGAATCGACCCAAAATACTTAGCTGCAGACAACGTGTGACATACCGTTGGAAAGCTCTTGACGAGAGCTACAACTTTGCTTCAGACCGCACTTCAATCCGAGGTCTGCTCGCAAAGTTATGGGGCTCCAAAGTCCCGGGAGTCCCGCAGGGCGGGATTTCGGGACTCCCGGCCAGGAGTCCCGGGAAAAAGAGCCATTTGGATGTAGTCCCCGAAACGTGGCGCAGAGAATACTATAAGGGGGAAGGTGGTGGCTTCCCCCAAGTCCGGGCCGTGGTGAGTCTTGTGTGTCCGT
>Ga0116228_10001873_pt1 | contig 17778 bp, 17 predicted proteins | sample S1TSphfallax_2_FD_89694 | JGI IMG/M metagenome (GOLD analysis project Ga0116228, IMG submission 89694) | Host-associated microbial communities from peat moss isolated from Minnesota, USA - S1T2_Fc - Sphagnum fallax MG | ecosystem: Host-associated > Plants > Peat moss > Unclassified | place... | reverse complement strand
GGATTAGACTAGGAAGAGGTATTAGTTGATCAAGCATGAATCTGCATCAAAACAAACCACCCACGTGGTTAGTTCACATTTCGGGACACCCTTGGGTGTTGGGATAAGCCACGGGCACTTCGGATCACGAGACACACCACAGCCCGGACTCGGGGGAAGCCACCACCTTCCCTCATATAGTATTCTTTGCGCCACCCCGCCGAGGCTACATCCAAATGGCTCTTTTTCTCGGGACTCCCAAGTTGGAGCCCCGAAATTGTCCCGAAACTGTCTCGAGTGGAGTCCCGGGACTTTGGGAGGTCATAACTCCCGACTTCCAGGTCTGATCGCGACGAGATCTAAACCAAACTTGTAGCCCTCGTCGAGATCTTTCCAACGACGTATCGTACTCTCAATTCTGAGGTCGGGAAGAGGTCTATTCCCGACTTTTAGGCCTTTCTTTTGCCCATAACTTGGGCTACAGATGTCCAAATGACCAATGCGAGGCCATTTTCGATATCTACGCTTCAAGAACTTTCCAATGACACCAAGAACACCTCAATGCGATGTGTTTTGGGCCTTGTTGTCGAGCTCTAAACGTTCGAGAGTCTCGGAGGACTCCAAATCCTCACTTTTTCCAAGTGTTGGGCTTCACCCCCACACTTGGCCAAAGTAGGGTTGCGACACCAGCAATGGTCAATGAAAGCATGGTCAAATAGGTCTTTGATTTCTCCTCTCAATTCGATCCTTGATCAATAAGGCATTTAACATAAAGCCCAAACCTACTTAGGACCTATTGTAAGAAAGTTTGGCTAGTACAGTGTGATGACTTGTCTAGTAGCGCAACAAGTTCAACCCACTTTGAAAAATGCTCAATCATAATCATGATGTAAACATTACCCCTAGAGGTCTATGGTAATTCTCCAGTTAAATCACATGACCGGCGATAAAACATGCCCTGAATAGGGAGTGGAGAAAGCATGAGCTATCGAGAGGAGAAGGAAGTTCTCACTCTATCACATTGTTCACACCTAGCAATGACATTTCAGACTTGAACATACATACCTCTCTAATGGTAATGAGGAGCGAGAAGGTTATAAGTACGCTTAATTCCAAAGTGTCCAAGCTCCGAGTGTACCTTTTGAATAAGGCCAGGCCATTCATGTGGTGGAGGAACCACTTTGTTGCCTTGTGGCAAACATCGAATGAGGTGATTATCTCTCCATGAGTAGCATTTTGATTGTTGTTGTATGTGATCCCAATGATTTGATGTAACTTGGGGGAGGGTATTCCCCAAGCTGAAGAAACCTTAGAGTGTCCAAGTTCTCCCATATATCCACAACAAGATGCTCAACCACGTTACATTATAACTAGATGCATAAGATACATGTATTGTTGGAATCTGGTCGAAATCTTGTTTGGCTTCTGAGAAATCTTCAGAGGTAGTGAAGGGTCTCTGCGACATGGTATCCACGTTCTGATGTGTAATACTAGGTTGGTGAATAACCTTGAACCCATACTCCTAAAGTATAAGTGCTCAATGAGCTAACTTACCAATAAGCTTATTGTTGGTCATCGACCACTCGATAGGCTAGTGGTAGGTATACAAAGTGAAATTGGTGCCATAAAGATAGGGCCTGAAATGTATGATGACCCATACAATAGCAAGACACTCCCCCTCATATGAAAAGTAGTTACTTTCAACCTTGTTGTTGCTTCAAATGCATAGGCGATAACATATTCCTTACCTTCTTCATCAAGTTGGCTAAGAATAACATTGATACCAAGAGCGTTCCAGTTAGTGTGTAGAATGAAAACCTTGTTGAAATCAAGTCTCCTCATAATGGGGAACTCTAAAAGCTTTTCCTTGAATGTGCTGAAAGCTTCCTGAGCCTCTTCACTCCATGTCCAAGCAACATCCTTTTTTAATAATGCATAAAGAGGATGAACAATAGTACTGAAATCTTGGACATAAATCATGTAATAATTATAGAGTTTGATGAAGCTCTTCAAAGTGTGAACATCAGTAGGATTGGGCATCTCCAAAATGGCTATTGCTTTGGCCCAATGAGCCATAATACCATTTAGCAAGATTCTATGTCCAAAGTAAACTATTGAGATGACAACAAACTCACATTTTTTAGGATGGATCTTCATATTGACTTTGTGGAGCCTTTTGAATAATTCCTCAAGATGAGCCAAGTGCTGTAAGAGTCCCTTGCTATGCACTAGGACATCGTCTATATAACATTTAAAGAAATTTGCCCCTTCAAGAACCTGGTCCATGACTTGCTGAAAGAAAACAAGTGTATTTTTCAATCCAAAAGGCATCACAAGCCATTCCCATAACTTGTTACTTCCATGGAATGTCGTTTTCTTGCAATCCTTTGCAGCAAGCACACTTTGGTTGAAGCCTTGCCTCATATCCATAATTGTGAAGATGTTTAAGTCTCCAATGTTATCAAACAGTTCTTCAGGGATGGGCATCGGGTACCTATCCTAAGGTGTAACCAGGTTCAAAGGCCTATAATCCCCACACATCCTTTTTTCAATCCATAATCCAACTGAATCCTTATTTGTTAGCATTATTGTAGCGGTTGTAAAATCAAAATTGGATGGCTGAATGAGACTAGCCTCATGGAGCTCTTTGCATTTTTCATCTACCAATTCCCATTCATGTTTACTCAACCTATGCCTCCTTTGATAGACGGGTGTCTCATTTGTAAGATTTGTGACCTGGTGTCTCTCCTTCTTGGTGAGCTGGTTCCCCATAACAAAAGGGTAGTTGGAAACACATGGAATGGAGTTGGAAAGTGTGTTTGAAGAACTTGGTGTATTGGGTTTTCCACTATCCAACTACGCAGATTCATAGAAGGTTGTAATTGTTTTTCCAGAAGCTAATGTACCTCTAGGTGTATCAGAACCAACTTGAGTCAAATTACATGGTACCTCCTCCCCCCAGAACATTAAGAGTGAAATGTAGAATGTTGGAGATAGGCAAGTGTACTTGGTTGGGGTGCCATGTAGTCGCATCGCCAAAACTGCAAGTTGATTAAATCAATGTTGATGTTGTGTACATTTGAAAAAGTACACAAGTTACCAACAACCATGTAAGGGAGTTTAGGTCCATGCCTTTCCCCAGTAGGGCGTTACGCTCCAATCTAGTCACCTTGGTGTGACTGGTAATGCCAGTTTGGAACCCCATAGCCCTTTTTTTTTCTTTTGGGCTTAGTTCATCCCAAATGGCTAAAGCATGACAATAAACCAGATCTGGTCCATCTCCTTGAAAGGTGTGTGCTCCTGGAAAGGAGACAAAGGTGGGCCAAACACCTCTTGGTTTTCCTATTGTGTTCATAGGAAACCACGGAGGTTTCTCTTGCCTTGTAATTGGTTGGTAGGAGCTCTGATCACCCAATATGTGAAAAACTTATAGGTTGGGGTCTCTGATGGTGTATCTCAGAACCAATCGTAGAAGTGAAAGTGATGCAAGGTTGGTCCACTAGTTACGTAGTCGGTGTGTATAGGAACCAAATTGTGCCGCATCGAGTAGGAGCGGCTCTCCAAGGTAATGTTTGACCAGCTTGTAGTGCTCCTAGACTTTCTCCTTCTGGTCAAGTTGAGAAGGGGTGTTATCAATTACATAACCAAGTGTAGGAGACATGGATTGAGCCCAAGTGATTAATCATTCCATGTCCATGAAGAGACTAGATCTTATGTCACTCAAGCCTTCTCCAAATCCAACCACTGAAAAGCCCTGACACTCCCAACTTGAAATGATGAGGTGAACAAGGCCAAGCAATTCCATATGCTTCTTCTAAATTAATTATATGTCAGAGGGCAAAAAAGTGAAACTAGCCTTCCATGCGGTGGTTGCGAATTGTTATGGAAATCTAGCTGTGAGTTCCATCATTCTCGATGTCGTCACTTGCCTAGCAATAGGATCAATGTTTACATAGAAATACCTCCAAACCACCATCCCTAACTGTAGTAGGGCTTTGAGTCCTATACTAATACCACCAAAGAGCTCTAGTAATGTAATCCCCTCCTTAGGCGGTGTCTAGGTGATTAGCTAACAAAGTACTGACTTAATCGATTCGTCATGGTTATCCATGTTTTCAAAATTAAACAAAGTTTTGACCAAGGGCTTGTGGGCTACTTTGAACCTCTGTAAAACCTTTGGTCCATGTTGAATGTCCATAGGAACCATCTTCAAGCTTTCAGTAGCTTGGGCGTAAGCTGTCTCCTCCTCATCTCCCTTTATCCACTCATGGTTAGCTTGTTGGATGTAGGAAATGGTGTGTGCTTCCTTGAACATACAGTGGTGAGCCATAGGACTATGGTTCCCATGTAAATCAAGGGGTATGTATCCCAAGTGGTGGCCATCAGTCTCCCAATCCACTCAGTAGTAGGCATGTTCGAACCAGTTATCAATTGTGAAACTTGGTGGAAATAGGGCCTCTTACCCAATGAGCACATCGTAACTAGTGGCATTGGTGATTAAATATCTAACTTGTAAACAAAGTTCTTGATTTATACCTTCATTGAAATTAAGTGCAATCAAATCCGAGCTCTCCTCAAGTACCTCCTTTACGCTCCCACTAGTAGTGCGGATTTGCCACATATATTTCCATAGTTTGGAGTTGAGCATGCCCATCTTCTTGGCTAATTGAATTCCAAGAATCATTGGTTGGGCACCTATATCAAGAAGTACCACTCTAGGTGTATGTCCTCCCACTTGAATTGTTGACTTAGTATTATCAACAATGGCAATTCCAGTGGGAATGGAAGTTTTCTCATTAGGCACCACCTTTGGGAATGAGTGAAAGACTTTTTGAAAAGAATGGTTATCCATAATGCCTTTGTTGAGTAACAAATCCACAAGTGAGGTGTTCTTAGTTCCATTTTGATATGTGAATGTAGAATCAAAGGTAGGAGAGCCCACTAGTTTAGTAATGTTAGAACTAGTGACCAGATCACCAACACCCTTTACAACAAGTGAGCCAATTGAGTGGCTTTGCAAGGTGTTGGATGGGACCCTTGTAACATGTGAATCTGGGATTGGTAAAGGACCTAATGTAGTGTTTAGGGTATCCTTTAATACTGTAATTATGTCCCTAGTGCTTAGCTTCAAATCTTGAAAAGTAAACAACAGTGTATTCACAAGCTTTTGAGCCACTTAATGCATTTGAAGTTGGCACTCCATAAGCTGATCAGTGGAAAATTGTGTTGTTTTGATGTACATGTACTCCTTGGACACGAAAATTTGATGCCCTAGTAGCTTGTGGTGTAGTAATCTCCTCTTCCTTCGCCAACAAGGTGCATTCCTTTTTCGTGTTGAGAGGATAAAAAGATTGTGGCATGACTGCTCGAACTCTAGCCCTAGTAATAGGACTTGAACCAGATGTGAGTCCATCAGTCTGAATTACCTGCCTAGTGGTATAAACTCTGGGTGTCGCACTAGCTTCTTGTGCCATGACGTAAGAAGGGCAAAAAGAAATAGCAAATTCTGGTGTGAAACTAGAATTGTGTGCATTGGAAAGAACATACTCTCCAACCATGGCATTGTGTGAGAGGCCATAGAATGACCTAGGAAATCCCTCCCGTGATCTTGAATTTTGTATAGGTTGGGCATGATTAACTAGTTGGGAAGACTTGCCTTTTAGATTAACAAATTGGGCACTCAATGATTCAAGTTCATTTGGTAGAGTTTGAACGTGAATGCCATGGGCTTGAAGCACCTTCCTCTTGTCAGCATTGTGCTCCTTCTTCTTAGCATTCTTACTGGAATTACCTTTGGTGGGGAAAGCCTGAGTGGAAGGTTGAAGTGCCTTGGCTTTTGGTTGAAGGGCAGCGGAAGATGTTGGTAGATTTTGCCGTGGTAATTGGAGTTGCTTTCATTCCGAAAACTTGGCAAAACAAACAGCTTCCTAATGTCCCTCTTTCCCACAATAATCCCAAAAGAGATCCTCGAAAGGAATATTGCACTCATTAGCTTTATGGGCAGGATTGCCACAATAGTTGCAAAAAGGTGAGATGGGTGCAGTCGAGAGCACTACTTTAACTCTTGATGAAAAAAGTGATGATCTGGTTGGTGCAACTATTGGAGGTTGAAGCCTTGAACGTGATGGGGGCCTCATAGTATTAGCCTCATAGTCTGCATGAGCCAATTCCAACTTTTCGAAAATCTTGTACACATCCAACAAAATGTACGAGTTTCCAAATTCTGCAAAAACCTGTTACAAAACCTACACATGGAATGTCGAAGTACCTTCCAACGAACGAAGATATCGGTGAGCAGCTTCCAAGTTTGTGATGCTCTAAGTATCCTCTTTAAGCTTGAGAAGCCTCCTATATAGCATCTTGAGGGTTTCATCCTTTTGCCGAGAGAAGGTGGCGAGATGTAGAATTTTTTCAGAACTTTTGACTGAAATTCTAGCTCAAGAATTTGAAAAAATTCCCCCACTATTTTAACAGTAGTTAATACATCGATGGTGGGAGGAATGTTTGCAGTAGCAACAATGAGTTGTTGAGGATAAAGGTTTATTGAAATATCTATTGGGTTTGGATTATTGGGCACAATCCCATGATGTGTAATTGCAGCTTGCAATGCAGCTTGAAAGGCGGTGGCGATGGTTGTGGCGTAAGCTAGATTGGGGATCTAAGCTACACCCAAAACCCTCAAAGAATGTTGCTCATAGACATCTAATGCCTCATAGTGCACATAATGGGCTAATTGTTTGAATGCGAACGCCTTAGTGTAATTAGTGCCATACTTGAATTCCAATTCACAAACCACAGTTGAGAAAGTTGCTTTGAACTTTCTCAAAGAAATGGTACTTGGCCTTCTATTGAACTTCTCAATTCTCCCAAAATAACTATAGACCTCCATGGTGTATACTGGTGTAGATGTAATAGCTTACAGTGGAATATATGATGATGGTGTGAGAGCAGGTGCCGTAGCAGGCATACCCCACTGATTAACCCCTCCAAATGGACTTTGATGTACTGTTGATGTAGTGTGACCTCACACTAATAATTTTTTCATTTGATGATGATGTTTTTTTTTAAAAATTTTTTTTTGACACTACTTTGATGTATTTTTTGAATTCACATTTTTCATTTTTTCTATGTAACAAGCATAATGTTGTCATTTCAAAAGTCCATTACAGTCCATAATCTTCTTAGAATTTATCCAAATTTTTTATGATGATTCTCATTAAAGTCTATGAAAACATGAATAATTAGAATTTTGAATATGGTTTTAAAGTTTACATTTGTATGTAATGCACAATAATTACGAATGTGACAATCCAAATAATCCCCTATTCATGCTTTCATCCATTTGTGTGGACATGGTGGCACTGAGTGGCCATTCACATTCAAAAGCATTGCAAGTTGCATCAGGTATTGTTCAAAAACATTTTCACACGAGCTTATGTGAACATGATGTCATCGGGTGGCCACCCAATGCAACTTGGTTTCAGATTTTATAAAATAGTTTCATCAGGTGGTTGTTTGACGACATGTTCACACAAACATGCGTGAACATGGTCACACTGTGTGGCTGATGCATATGATGCGCATGCAAATTTTTGGGATTAACCATTTTAATTATTTTTTAAAATTCAATTTTGGATACAATGGGAGAGATTAGTTGATTTACTTGCATATTTTCATTCTTCTTTCCGACAATGAATGTATTTGTCGATTGTCCCAACTCTTCCCAAATTTGTCTAACATGCACAAGGTTCTCACGATATGTTGGCAGACATTTAAATGCATATGTTGGGGGTTGTTCAAGGTGGACGATATTTTTGTATTTGAAGTTTGTCTTTGGCCCATACAACAATGACCTCAAATGTTCTAAATTGTTCTTGAAGCATCAGGTTGATGTTGTCTAATGCGAGTATTTCATGCAGAGATTAGATGATTTGTTAATGCTCCAAGTTGTCATATTTTGAATGAATAATTAAAGTCGCACAATGAAAAGAATTTACTTGGAGTGTTATCATTGTATATTGGCCACCAACAACGAAAAACTTGTAGTTTTTAATCTCATCTTAGTTTGTTGGTTTTGTTGGATAGACCTTGTTAGGATTTTCAAGGTTCACCGGGTGTGCTGGTGCTTGTGGTAGGACATGAATTTGGCCTTTATTTTGATTTTGTGTTTGTAATATAATGGCCAACTTTGAGTTCTACTAGGGGCCAAGATGAACTTTTGCACTAGGATCTCCACCCCTTTCACAACCTCAATTCTAAGAAGGAAGCAGTCATCATAGTCCTTTGCCATTACATTGTCGATCTTTCGACATTTAGCCAAATTGAATCATTTTTGCATCTTGTGCAAGGTTTGATTCTCTATAATCTTTTGTCTTTTCTCCTTTGTGGTTGGTTGCTTCCACAATTTCCTTTTAGGTTTTGGTTTTATTTTTGGCATTGAGCTTTCCACCATTATCACAATTACAGTGGATTATGGCTCAACAATCGCCTTTCCTTTTGCAACATATTCAATTTTTCCACAAGTGGAGTCAAAATTTGTTACCACACTATTTATAATCAATTCTCCAAAATTTTCCATGCTAAATCTTGTAGATACATTATCTTTGAAGTTTAGGGTGTTTAAAAGCTTCTTCATGTTGTAAAGGATCTCAACCACATTCACAAATGGCCACCTCTTTGGGTCGTTGATTAGAACGATGACTTGATTTGGGTCTTTTTTGTTGTATTCTATAATGCCTTTTATGAAGGCATGTGGAATTGCTTATGTATTTCCTCAAAGCTTGAAGAAATGTATAAATTTTGGATTTGTGTCCTTGTTTACAAAACAAGCACCCCATTTTGTTACCCTCTTTTTTAGTTTCTAGATACTGAGGTCAACCTTTTGGAAGGATGATGTGATGCCATACTATAGTCCTAGCATTGAGAACAAGAGTCTTGGAGTGTATAGTGCTCGTAGATTTGTTATGCATGACAACATGCTCTTGTTCAATTAATAGTTGTGTTTAGACTTAAAGGCTTGTGCACAATCAATGAGCTTTGCATATTTTTCTATGAGCATTTTTAAAAACATTTCAAACCATGGTACTGGGCGGCCACCTAATGTTGAATTCACCCAAATTTTGGTGAATTGTTGTGTTGAATGGCCACTTGACGACTAGATTATGCAAACCCAATTCTATTTTAACTAGGCATCAGGTGGCCACCCAATGCCTTTTTCCAACCAGTTTTGTTTATTTTTGGCATTGGGCAACTACCCAACACCCTAGTTCACACAAATTTGTTTGAAATGGGTGCCAAATGACCGTTTGACGTTGAATTCATCTAATTATTTTTTTAATTGGGCGTTGGGCACCCATGTTCATCCATTTTTGTTTGAACTGGGGATCGAATAATCACCCAATGTTCAAGTTCACCCAATGTTTGAATTCACCCAATTTTGTTTACATTGGGTGTCATGTGATTGCCTGAAACACAATTCTTCCATTTTATTCTAATTGGGTGTCGGGTGGTTGCTTGACATTCCTTTTCACCTAGTGTTGTTTCATTTGGGTGTCAGGCGGTTGTTTGACGCCCTAATTCATGCAGTTTTGTTTGAACTAGGTGCCATGTGGTTGCCCGACATCAAAGTCATCCAACTTTATTTGAACTAGGTGTTGAGCAACCATTTGACACCCCTATTCACCTAATTTTGTTTGAACTAGGTGTGGAACAATTGCCCAAGGCCCTAGTTCACCTAGTTTTGTTTGAACTGGGTGTTGGGTAGTCACCCAACACCCAATTCTTCCAATTTTATTTTAAGTGGGCATTGGGTGATCGCCCGACACACCTTTTCACCGTGTTTTGCCTAATATGAGCATCGAGCATCCACCCAATGCCCTAGTTCACATAATTTTGTTTGAATTGGGTTTTGGGTGGTTGCTCGACATCCAATTAACCCAATTTTATTTGAACTGGGTTTCAGGCACTTGCCCGACACCCCTATTCACCAAGTTTTTGACAAAATAAAACAAAAAAAAAGGTGTTACGAATGAAACACATGCAAAAATTTGAACGATAAGCAAATACAAATAAATAACAAAGAGAAGTCAATGGTGTAACTCCACTATCCAAGTCTCCAAACATGAGCTTCAACAAAGAAAACAAAAAAGTAATAATGAGAAGTAACATAAGTTGGTTTTGATGTATAATTCACCAAACCAAGAAAACACAAAACTTGCACAAAGGATGAAGAACTACAAAGCTCGCAAAAAATGAAATGATGAGAGCTTGTAGAAAACAAAACGATGTAAAAAGTTGTATAGCCTCAAACTATTTGATTGCTTCAAGGTATATTTACAACAAAAACATGAAAAATAAATAAATAACACAAGTGTTGATAGAAAATTCAACATCGCAAGAAACCTATAGGAAAAACATGCAACAAAATCTATAAGCAAAAAAATACAAGAAACTAGATCTAAGCAAAAAAAAAGATTAAAAACATTTGGGCAAAAAAAAGTTGGTGATGAAAAGTTACCACATTGCCTTGTGTTTGCACACAAACGTTTCAACAAAAAGGAGGAGAGAAAGTAGAAATACTTCAATGCAAAATTGGCACAAACAAAAAGGAACATAACTTCTAACAAAAAAAGATATATAACTAACCTAAACAAGAAATTATCGTCATTGTCACAGTTTCATCCTCCAACCATTGCCCACTACCTTACAAATTGAATCATGGTAACATGAAACGGTGACCTATACCCTTTTTCACAAACCATAGAAATAGAACTTCATATATTTAAAAAGCAAGGATGCATGGTGGTTGTGAAATGGATTTGGATACTTTTGACCATAACCTATCATGTACAACTTGTTCCCAATTGTCAAAGTTTTCCCTATGTATTGGGAGGGCACCTTAAATCCATAATATTCCCTCCAATGCAAGAGGTCATCTCACATTTTTGGGCAAGTTCTTACATTTCTTAAGGGCCAACCATTGTTTCTTTGTGTTGTTCTTTTATGTGATGCAATCATTGTGCATAGTAAAGGCTTAAACCCTAAACCTTAAACCCGTTTTCAATCATTTTAATATTTGATTCTACATGGATTTTGCATATACTTACTAGCTTGGAGTTGATGTTTTTGCCATTGCTTGGAACTATGCTCCAATGTTGGTGCAATATGGTTACAAATTGCAATCATAGGTCCTATAAAACAAAAATTGAGGACAAGTCAATATGGTTAATGATATGCTTATAAATGAAAAACCTATAACCCAAAACCTTGAATTGTATATCCTAAACCTAAAGTTTTATATGGTTTTAAGTAAACCCTAAGTTCTAAACCCTACATCCTAAACAAACCACTAGTTTTCAAAAATAGTTAAAAAGGGTTAGAGAGACATTGAACATCAAACAAATTATTAAAAAAAATCAAGAAAGCTAATAACATAAATGTTCAATACATAATCCCCAAACCCTAAGTTGCATTACTTATAGGTTGTATTGTAAACTTTGAACTAGATTGCAACCTTAATGAGCTTTCATCAACAATTAAACCAGGCCAAAAAAATCTTGTGCAACAAACAATGGAAAAAAATGGGAGAGAATATAAATGGAAATTTGCACACACTAAACCCTAAATCTTAAACCCTAAAACCTAATTCCTAAATCCTAATTTGCAATTTGTAGATTCCTGAGGCTAAACCTTAAACTTATGTGTTTAAATTGTTGTTGTAAATGAAAATACAACACAAATATAATATAAAAACATACATACATAAATAAAACAATGAATACACACATGTATCATAAGGTTACCAGATAACAAAAACAACAATGAAAACCCAAAGATAGAAGGAGGATAAGTATGTTCATACTGAAACACCTTTGGTAAGAATCAACGTGCCATTCGAGTGGATGCTTGTGTGCAACCTAACTTGTGTTAATCTTAGCGCAAATAGGAGAATTGTAGAATGATAAAAGAACATGAAGAAAAAGAAAATTCAAGAAATTGAAAAAAATAAACTACACATACAATTCAAGAAACTGTGCAAAAATGTTCGTTCGAGAAAACAATGAGAAGAAAAAGAAACAAACAAAAGATAAGAGAATGCAAAAATATTAGAATTACAAAACCCTAAAGCTTTACAAACAACCCTATAAATTGTTAAAAGGGAAGAGAAGTGCAAAATGGTGAAGAGCAAAACAATGTAAACAAAATAGAAAGGAAAGTGAAAAAAATATAAACTCCATAAACTAATAAAATAGAAGAAAATTGTGGAAGGAGAAATGTAAAAAACACAATGGTAGAATCAAAATCCTAAAATGTGTTTCAAGAAGCCCTAAAACCTATTTTGGATGCAACACTTCATTTCTTGGGGTTTGGGTTCTGCTTGAATTGACGTTCTTCACAAGTTTAAGGTTTATTGGGACATGTGCCCATTAGCCTTAGTTGCTTCAATTCTCAAATGGCGGGTTATGCACAAAACAAGGTTATAACCAAAAGAGAGGGTCCCATCAGACAACGGACACCTTAGATGTACAACAGACACTCTTGCAGACAATACTCCGTGATCCAGACACAATCGTGACCTCACAACGCTCTCCCTCAGACCTTAGACAATTCATAACTCCTCACACACTCTCATTCCTGCATCTGCCTCTCAACCAGAACCATAATTATGAACATCAAACTTGCATTGCATTTACCGAAAATATACAGAGTTGTGCTACTTTGCCTTGAACGCATCTGTCACGACATCATTTACCTCACTAAAAACTCAGATCTCACTAATATGAAGATGCAAAATCTAAAAGCTCAGATGGATCTGCTCCATCAGTCTGTAGTTCTAACCTGACTACCACCTCTCCGATCTAATTCTTCTGAAGTGCTTATTTCCCTCTTTTTGACTCCAGCTCCTGAGTCTGATTGCACTCTACTGGCCAGCTACTAGCGCAACGGAAAATTCTATTGCTCACTAACCACAAAAAATTGCCCACCGTTGTCTATCTCTCACCTCTTCTTCATCCCTCCCCCAATTTCTTCCTTCACTCTCCTTTTCTGACTCCAGTTCCTTCCTTCTGATTCCAGCCTCTTCCTGAGTTCTCATATGCTTACCCGCCTTCTTCGTCGTCGCTCCAAACCGTTGTTTTTCATAATTGTAGCACGAACTTAAATCATAATTCAGAGCCGCCATTCAGCCTCCATATCCATTCAATGGCAGCCATCATGTAAGTCTCCCAGCAAAACACCTCAGCCAAACCTAGCAGCACTTCCCATGCAGATGTAATGCAAAGGCACTCGTCACAGAAACAAAACGGCCCAATAACTTGCAAATTAACTTCCTTGATCAATGGGCGCCTACAAGGTGGGGTAACCTAATTTCGCATTACAAGGTTTTTCTTTTCAAAATTGTGAAGTGGGCTAGTGATCTCCCACAAGAGGGCTAAGCCAAATTTGGCGAGAATTAAAAGACGAAAGTAAAACATTTAAGTTTCTACCTATGAAATGGTGATATTGTAAGAGCCCACTGTCTAAATATGGCAATTTAGACCCATTATTTGCAAAAAAAATGCTTTTTACTTATCAATTCTTTTTTTTTAATCACCATAGTGTGAAAATTCGCCTAAAAATTAATCATTGGCACAAAGTACTTACTTTTGGCAATTTATCCTGCGTTTTTTGGCAAAATATAAAATGAGGCTACAAAATGTTTTTTTCAGTATTTTAAATCATGAGCTTGGCTATATTATCTTAGGGATTATTGCCACCTTGGCAATATCAAAATTTGAGAATATCATTCCCGCATGTAGGTCATAGGTTTCATTAGTATGACAACTTTTCAACTCAATCACAATTTTCATAAATGTTAATATGTATGTTTTTGGGAATTTTTTTTTGGGTAATACTATACAATTTCGAGTGTATTATATTATTTATTTGACCATCATAATAATCAATTTGACCATCAAATTTTTATGAAATACCAAAATTAAATAGCTGATATATTTACAATAATTGATATTTTCAATATAAATGTAATATTAGAGATATTTCTTCCCTTCTATTCATTTATAGATCACATGAAAGAATTGTTAATAAATTTAAACTATTTAGTTTTGGAAAACCATTCTCTAGGGTTTAGGGTTTGGAGTGTCATTAAACGGGATGAAATTTTTTTCCCTATGTGCATTCACACCACAAAAGAGTGTGGTGTTCATAGAATTAAAATTTACTTTGGGAATCTTGTGTTTAGGGTTCAGGGTCCTAGGGATACGGATTTAGAATGTTGTCAAACGAGATGAAAGTTTTTTCCTTGTGCATTCACATCACAAAAGAACATGGTTTGCTTTGGGAATCTTGTGTTTAGGGTTTAAGGCTTGGAGTGTTGTCTAACGAGATGAAAGTTTTTTCCCTATGTGCATTCACACCACAAAAGAGTGTGGTGTTCATAGAATTATAATTTGTTTTAGGAATCTTGTGTTTAAGGTTTAGGGTTTAAGGCCTAAGAGTTTAGGGCTTAGAATGTCGTTAAATAGGATGAAAGTTTTTTCCCTATGTGTGTTCACACCACAAAAGAATGTGGTGTTCATATAATTATAATTTCCAATATTAACTTTTTTGTCCAAATTTAATTAAATACCAATTAGACCCTCTTCAACACATGTTAAAATGAATTTCCCAAGGGATTAACTTATATAAGTTATCATTAGAAATCACTTCTAGGCATGCCATGGCAATCCTTGGGTCATGGTTGCCATTAAGGTTGAAGTATAACTCAACTTCAATATGAATTGAAAGATTCATATTGGTCATCAATGTGTCTTATTGATTTTGTTTGAGTTTAAGAACACTTAGTGTATAACAAACTAACCTTGAATCAGAACCTTTTGTATCATATAACAAAACACTCCTTGTTACTCCCAAAGCTTGTGTTTCGAGGAACGAAGCAAGCTCACAAAATTTATTTTTGATAAAGGATGGTAGAGGTATGAAGTTGACCTTTGAGTTCACAATGTTGAACTTTGGGTTTTTTTCCATGCATGATAAAAGGGTTACAACCATCATGTTGTTCATCATCCTTCACATGTCCACCATGGGCTTCCTTATTGAAAAACAATGTTGTGCACTCATATTGTGATCCTATTTTGTTTCTTCCTTCATTATTTATCTATGGTGCTACTACTTTTTGCAAAATTAGTGCTAGATCCCCCTCCTCTTGGTTGCTTTCTATGATTGCACATGCACAAAACATACGATTTCCTTCATGACATTAGTGTGAAAATTGATAAGTGACAAGTGTTGAGGTAGAGGCAAGAAGTTGCCCTCATATTCTTAGAAATTGAAATAGATTTTATTGCCAGTGTAAAAAATGCTTGCATCGAAGGTTCTAGTAGCTTCATGAGTCATCTTGTATGTCCTCAATCAAATAATTTTTCTCCATTTAGGTCATCAAATATCTACAAAGTACTTTTTTATTCCTTTGTGATAGTCCACAAGTCCACAATTGAATAAGGTAAATACACCAATGCGGAACAAAAAGATAACTCTAGTTCCACTAAGCTTTGAAGTTTCCTGAACTCCATTAGCAAATTCTCCAATTTGTGGCACTCGTACAATCAAATTTTCTTGAGTTTTGACAAGTGCACAATTGAATCAAGTAAACACCACAACTTGGAACAACTTGATAAACTAGTTCCATTAAATTTTGAAGTTTCCCGAATTCCATTAGTAGAATCTCCAATTTGAAGAACTTGTTCAATTGAAATGTCTTGAGTTGTGACAAGCACACAATTGAATTTGGTAAACACCCCAACTCGGAATAATCAAACAAGTCCACTTTCACTAAGGTTTAAAGTTTTCTGAATTCCACTAGTGAATTTTCCAATTTGCAACATGCGTGTAAGTGAAATGTTTATAGGTTTGACAAGTCCATAATTGAATCAGGTAAACACCCCAACTCAGAACAAACAAATAACTCTAGTTCCACCAAGCTTAGAAGTTTCCCGAATTCCTCAGGCAAATTCTCCAATTTGTGGCACCCCCACAATCGAAATGTCTTGAGTTGTGATAAGTCTACAATTGAATTAGGTAAACACCCCAACTGGGAACAACCAGATAAGTCCAATTCCACCAAGCTTTGAAATTTCCCAACCTCCATTGGTAGATTCTCTAATTTGTGGCATTCAGACAATCGAAATGTCTTGAGTTGTGACAAGTCCACAATTGAATCAGGTAAACACCCCAATTCAGAACAACCACATAAGTTGAGTTCCACCAAACTTTGAAGTTTCCCGAACTCCACTGGCAAATTCTCTAATTTGTGGCACCCGTCCAATCGAAATGTTTGTAGGTATGACAAGTCCACAATTGAATCAGGTAAACACCCCAACTGGGAACAACCTGCTAAATCCAATTCCACCAAGCTTTGAAGTTTCCCGAACTCCACTGGCAAATTCTCCAATTTGTGGCACCCGTCCAATCGAAATGTTTGTAGGTATGACAAGTCCACAATTGAATCAGGTAAACACCGCAACTTGGGACAATGAGATAAGTCTAATTCCACCAAGCTTTGAAGTTTCCCGAACTTCACTGGCAAATTCTCCAATTTGTGGCACCCGTCCAATCGAAAAGTTTGTAGGTATGACAAGTCCACAATTGAATCAGGTAAACACCCCAACTTGGGACAATGAGATAAGTCTAATTCCACCAAGCTTTGAAGTTTCCCGAACTCCATTGGCAAATTCTCCAATTTGTGGCACTTGTCCAATCGAAATGTTTGTAGGTATGACAAATCCACAATCGAATCATGTAAACACCCCAACTGGGAACAACCTGATAAGTCCAATGTTACCAAGCTTTGAAGTTTCCCGAATTCCATTGGCAAATTCTCCAATTTGTGGCACCCGTCCAATCGAAATGTTTGTAGGTATGACAAGTCCACAATTGAATTAGGTAAACACCCCAACTCGGAACAACGAGATAAGTCCAGTTCCACCAAGCTTTGAAGTTTCCCGAACTCCATTGGCAAATTCTCCAATTTGTGGCACCCGTCCAATTGAAATGTTTGTAGGTATGACAAGTTCACAATTGAATCATGTAAACACCCCAACTCAGAACAATGAGATAAGTTTAGTTCCACCAATCTTTGAAGTTTCCCAAACTCCACTGGCAAATTCTCCAATTTGTGGCACTCGTCCAATCGAAATGTTTGTAGGTATGACAAGTCCACAATTGAATCAGGTAAACATCGCAACGCGGAACAACCTGATAAATCCAATTCCACCAAGCTTTGAAGTTTCCCGAACTCCACTGGCAAATTCTCCAATTTGTGGCACTTGTCCAATCGAAATGTTTGTAGGCATGACAAGTCCACAATTGAATGAGGTAAATACCCCAATTCGGAACAACCTGATAAATCCAGTTCCACCAAGCTTTGAAGTTTCCCGAAGTTCACTGGCAAATTCTCCAATTTGTGGCACCCGTCCAATCGAAATGTTTGTAGGTATGACAAGTCCACAATTGAATGAGGTAAACACCCCAACGCGGAACAACCTGATAAATCCAATTCCACCAAGCTTTGAAGTTTCCCGAACTCCATCGGCAAATTCTCCAATTTGTGGCACCCGTCCAATCGAAATGTTTGTAGGTATGACAAGTCCACAATTGAATCAGGTAAACACCCCAACGCGGAACAACCTGATAAATCCAATTCCACCAAGCTTTGAAGTTGCCCGAACTCCATCGGCAAATTCTCCAATTTGTGGCACCCGTCCAATCGAAATGTTTGTAGGTATGACAAGTCCACAATTGAAT
>Ga0116228_10001872_pt1 | contig 17779 bp, 5 predicted proteins | sample S1TSphfallax_2_FD_89694 | JGI IMG/M metagenome (GOLD analysis project Ga0116228, IMG submission 89694) | Host-associated microbial communities from peat moss isolated from Minnesota, USA - S1T2_Fc - Sphagnum fallax MG | ecosystem: Host-associated > Plants > Peat moss > Unclassified | place: USA... | reverse complement strand
TAAATTATTTTGTGAATGATGGCCACTTTGGCTACTTCACAAAATCCTTAAAAGAAACCCTGGGTAGAGCATGTCAATGATGTGAAAGGCAGTCAAATGTGTGATGATTCAGGGCGCCCAATAAATAAATTGACAACTGTGTCAAATAAGTTCCCCAAGGTATGAGATTTGAAAATTCCCGCAACATACATAAGAAGGTTTGAAATTTGTCCAAAAAGCAAGATGTGCCATAAAACATGCAATTTTAAATAGTTTAATTTGAGCATGATAAATCCGCCGACAACTTTGTGAAAATGCAACCTAAGTTATTTGGGCTAGAGTGAACCACCACACCCCAATGCATCATCCACTAGATGATTGTTATCTTTCAGTTGTCGGTTAACCTCAATTCAATTTCACTTTGAATATAATCCATTCTGGGAGTAATAGGTGCTATATGAAAATATACGTAGTAAAATTGCAATGTGATACAAAGGTAGTTTAAGCATATGTTTGTTGAATAATTAATTTAGTTTGAATATTCCATGTCAAGATTGAATATTTTTATACATTCTCTGTTTTGCTTCACAATTTTTGTGGTGTTTGAATTCCTTTTTTTGAAAATTTCAACAAATTTTCTACAAATAATTTAATTAGTGTTGAAGCTACCAAAGGACTACGATATTGGGTAATTAGATGCTTTATGCATAGATGATGAAGTTTTTTTTCCAAATTCTTCAAGTATGTCCATTTGTGAGAATCCCGAACATCAATTAACATTCAATGGCCACTTTCCTAAGCATGTTGTAGCTTTTTTCCAAAAGTGTGGAAGTGGCAACCTATGAAGGCTAGTTTAATTTTTTCAATTTCAAAAATTGTCGAAAATAATTTATAAAAATCACAAATCGTTTTTTAATTTTTATATTCCTTGAATTTGTTTTTGGCCAAGTTGTAAAATTTTGCCACAAAAAAGCGCAAGAATAGGTCAAGGTTTTTTTAAATAACTATTGATGACCTATTTTTAGTTGTTGGGGGTAGGTTAAGGTTCCTTTCAAAGATTTTGTGATGTCATCAAAATGACAATCATCCAAAAAATAATTTAGCCAAATTTGGTTATATAATAAATATGAATGTAGGGGAAAAGAATATTTTATATTCTTAGCTATCTTTTAGAAGTTATCATAAAACTCTAGCCATTTGAAAAAAATGAAAATTTACAATTTGGCAAATTTGGGTCATTTTTTGCATGAAAAACTGTTTACATAGGTCAAAATCATATTTTTTAGGCTGAATTTGGGAAAATATTTGCTAGTGAAAAAAATTTGAAGTCATTGATAGCAATTGGCAACAAATCCAACCACCATGGTTAGCTAGGAAATTGAAACCCAATAAAAAAATATTTCTTAGTTGCATAACATCCATCCTTCATGGAAAGTTGATTGGTTGTTGGTTCACTATGTTTAGTCAATTGGGCTCATGTGATTTAGGAGCTAGTCTAACACTGTCTATTTGAAACCTTCTATGGCTTAGTTGTGGATGAATCCCAATTGAACTAACATTTTCCAAAAAACTTTGAACAAGGATTTTCATAATAGGTTTTCAAAATTTGGCAATATTTTTACAAAACATAGGGAATATAGAAACAAAATATTTATTTTGTTGATTTATTTTTCACAGTTTGGTGAAATTTCGCACCAAGAAAAAAAGCTAAGATTGGGCTGAATATTTTGGTAAAGAAGATTACGCATAAATGTGACCAAACAATTGTGCTAGGTTACACCACACATTAGGGTCTCTACTTGTTCATACCCCCATTAAGTGCAAGGATTGTGAAATGCTTGCCATAAGATTTCTAGACATTCCCAATTCATGATACCCTAACATGATTGCCTTCTTATGGTGCATTGAAAGGATGGATATGAAGGCCAAATCTTGAATCATCATACCAGTGTTGGCTGGTCAATTGTAATAATGTATCAGTTTGTTCATGATCTTTTGACAACCAGTTTGGTTGACAACTGCGTGGTTTTGAATTCTCGGAAATCTGATAACTTACTTGGATGACCTGATTATCATCCATGTCGGTTACTAATCTGTAGCCACTAATACAAAAAATTACCAAGACAAAAAAAAAAAAAATACCTCCAGTTTTTTTTAATAAAACCTTATATCTAGTTAATAATAATAAAAAATGGCATAGCTATCAGCCAATTATTTGATAGCCTATCCTTATGCATAACTAATGGTTACTACCCAGTTTCTTAAAATATTTTACCTGGCAATCAAAGTTTTAATATATTGATAACCTGTGTGGTTCCCAAAAAAAATTGAAGAAAAAAAACTAACTACCCACGGATTAATAAAAGCAAGAAAAACCGGCCAGCAATGGTGTAAAACACTTGAGGACCGGTTAATTTTTTGCTTGTTTTGTTGCCTGCAGAACTGACTCTTGCCAATTGTGTCACGCCCATCTTTCAAAGCTAATATCCAAGAAAATTTATGGAGGTTGACCAAGATGCATACAAACTTAAAGGATCAAGTTTAGGGGCTCCAACAATGCATGATGTGATTCAGGCCTTCTTTACACTAAGAGTCAGGGCCAATGTTTAACCCAAATCAAACAATCCTATTGGTGCAAAAGCTGAAATTAGTCACAAGGGCTTCAAACTAGAACTCAAGCCTGAAATAGGAAAAAATATTTTTAACCTGCCCAAGCTACTATTAAATATTGAACTTTATGGCCTTGAATTGTCCCCAAGGCTAAAAAAAGGATACCATTGAATTTGGGAAGCCAATTTGCAACCCTTGGAGCCAATGTTCCAGCATTTGTTAATATCCTGAAGGTCAATGTTCTAGCATTTATTACTAATTTGGGGCCAAACAACAAGCCTACAAAGCTCAAAGTTGGCACCAAGTTTCATGGCTACTGTAATGCGGGCCTAAGTCTTGCATTCTTTACATGGTAGATGAGAGCATTCTTTGCAAAGCAAGAATCATTAAAAAAAAAGGGATGGTACATTATATGTTGTGGTTTATCTTGTCGAGACTCAACACTGATTTTCACCCATCATAAGAAATACGGTTTGAAACCTGTGACCCATGAAATGCAATTTCCCTTCCATTACATGTAGTCACATTTGTGGTGTTAGGCACTTGTCCATGACCATCAGTGTACTTCCATGAAAAGCAGGAAGTGCAACATGCTGACTGGGTTGACAGTTTTCGTGAAGACAAGATGTGACTTAAGAAATGTACTGCATTTTTCAACTGAAGGAACCCATGACCCCATGTCCTACAAAAACATACTCAGGTTCCATCCTAAGTTTGCTACATTTCCGGCAACAGGTATGTATCTCAAGGCCCCTGGCTTGCTTTAAGTGCCACAAGATGTGGTTTCCAAGATGTTGTTCATTTTTCATTATATTTTAAAGTTACTTGGCTACCAGAAACATCAATCAGAGTCATGACATAGAAGTGCATAGTCCATACCCTTAAGCTCAAGGTTGCTGATCATTTGCATGGAACACCCCTTGAAGAGCTTATAACGTGTGGATGGAAGCCTAATCCAGGAGCTGGTCGAAGTTTGACATTTGAACTTGTCAAAACCCTGTGAAAGAGGAAAAAACAACCCTAAAGGAATCGGGTGTCAAATTTTCATTTTGAACTTCTCACGTGCATGGAAGGTAAACTCTTAAAGTACTAGAGTTACATGCCATAGACTAAGACAGAAAACTCCTAAATTGTTCTTCTTAACTTGATGACTTGAGACCACTCCATTTAGATTGGAGGCCATCAATATTCAATGAACTGTTGGATAAAGATGACACATAAATTCTATAATGAAAGACTTATAGCTTGAAATACAGTACCATGCCCCTCACTTAATCGAATTGTAATAGTACTGAACATGTCTCCAGTATCAGTATTGGGGAATTGGGTCCCCACTCCAATTGAGATGCTGCCTCCTTTTAGTTAATGCCTGCTGGAGAAAGCAATCGATGAGGACTTTTTAATCTCAAAAACCAGTTACATTATGCTTAACAATTTGACAAATATATCAATGAGTTCCTCAGGGAGGTCGAAAATAATTGGGGAACCCCTCAAGCAAAGCTAATGAGTTTCTAAGAGCAGTTTTTGATGCCCCTGAAGTGGGGATCAACACGAGGAATGTAGATAAAGTGACAATCAAGCCCTAGGAAGGTTTATGAGAGTCAAATGTTGAATGATCTTTTTATATTTTGGGCTACATATTGAAAATCAAATATAAAAATATGGCAATTTTTGCTAATTTTTTCTTTCCACGACTGGTGATTAAGATCTTAAAAAATTCTCTTTACTTCTGAGGAAAATTTTCGCCAGTAGAAAAGGAGTCTGCCTTCAAGGTATGCACAAGATCTCTACTGGTGATTAAGATCTTAAAAAGTTCTCTTCATGTCTGAGGAAATTTTTTTGCCAGTAGAAAAGGAGTCTGCCTTCAAGGTATGCACAAGATCTGAGTATTTGTCAAGGAATCCAGGGTGTGTGACAAAAGTTGCATTCAGTTATATGACAACATTTTCATGTGAAACAACCAAACACCTGCCAACTGCAGTACAGTTTGAAGAATGAGATGCATTCTGCTATCAGCTTCTACCAATGATGCTTTTCATGCACTGCACATGGAATTAACTTGCCATTTGTTTGTTAGGTACCTACCATCGACCCAGGAAAAGTGGATTGGTGACTTTTATACTGGTACAAAATGATAAGCTTTCTGAATAATATGTCAATGAGTAAATCACAGAATCAGGTCTGAAGTTTTCAAGGAGCCGAAGACATGATGGCTTACTTACAAGATGCACTTCTAACTTGACCATTCACATGTTGTGCAGTTATTTCACAGACATGCTTTCCTTTGATGGTGAATTTTGTTTTGACCTGATAAATCTGAGTTCCACCTAGGTACAATGGATTTGTACGAAATTACAATGGCCTGAATTCACCAGACTTTGAATTTGTTTTGAGAAATTGTCTGATTTGTACAATAGGTTCTGGGGTAGGTAGGCAAGAATAGGAAAGGACACTAGGATTGTTTTCTTCAGACATTTGATTTATAGCCAATTTTGGGCTAAATCTGTTTCATAAATGCAACTACATCACAAATTCAAAAGCAAAACCATTGTTTTGGATACAAAACTTGGGCCCCTTTTTGGGTGCTTCATAGTATCTCTAGCTTGAAGGGCAAAGCCAACAAAAGGTTTGCAGCCAATGTTTCGTAACATGCCGCTTTGGGTGACTTTGTCTTTTTCAAGGCGGCCTTGTGCAGGGGCCACCATGGCTGCATGGGAAGCTTAAGCCATTGCGAGTTTGGATTTGACTTCGCAACTTGTCTGATGGGACTAGACCTTGGGGTTGAGGGAATGTGGTTCGAAGTAAATAGGGCGCGTCTTAGGATCAACTAAAAGTAGGTTCTTGGGGCAATGCCAAATTGTCCCAAGGTGACACTTGGTGTCATCTTGCAAAACCCTTTTGGGGACAACCATGAGGTTGTCTCCAGGCAACATTGGGTGTTTTTCTGGCAATTCCCCTTGAAACAATTTGATGTTGTCTCAGGGATGGCTTTGTGTCATCTGGACACATCCATCAAGAAATGGATGACTGCACAAACAAATTGTGCAACCACATCCAACAAATTGTGGTTTAACTTGACAATGTTGCTTCTTACCCCTTCATTCCAAAGGCAGATATTTTCTGGATCTATCACATTCAAAATGTAATTTTCGTGTCGTGAAATCAATTGAAATTTGTGATATTTACACACCTTTGATGACAGCCATGAAAAGCCTAGAAATGTAATACAACATGTCGAGCTATTTGACAAGAAATTCAACTTAATCCTCATGGACCCATGGGATGTCACTCCTTGTATATTTTAGCAAGCACTTGAACTTATTATTATTATTTTGATATGGAAAGAAATAATGATATATGTTGATTATATTTTAATAATAAATTATAGACAACACCCAATTTACATAAATTTAGTATATTATAAATTTTCAATTTTCAATAATTTGAACCCTATATTGTTCTCTGTGATGTTTGGAACGAAATGGAAATATCCTCCACAACATAGACCATGGTGGAAGGCTTGACAATCCTCCAAAGTAGAAGGGCTAGCTAAGGCCAGATGCAATTCCTTCAAACATGCATTGACTACTATTATGATTTGGGTGCTAAAACTCTGGAGGACCACTGTATTCTGACTTCAAGGACATGGAGTATTTTTGCATAGAAAGAGGCTTGCCACCAAAAATTTAACGTTCATATTGCGTTCATCATGCAAGGCCATTAGGTATGCATGATGGCCACTTTGGATACATAATTTTTACCAAAAACCACTAGTATGTAGTACATGTTAGTGCACAAGATTGAATGGAGACTTGGTGAAAAAGTAAGTAAAGATAAAAGTTGTGCAATAATTTAAAGGCTATTTAATGAAAACAAGAAAAATTTAGATTCTAAGTATTGCATGTTGAGTACATTACCTGGAAGACCAGATGTCTAAAAGTTTTTCCAGGTACGAGATCTGATGTCCCTCCACTCCCATCATCTAACTTGTAAGGCAAGTGTGCATTGAAAGATGCATTTCCTTGTAAGGTTGTTATGTACAATGCTTGTCATGCAACGTGCAATATTTGAAAGCTTCTAATTTGGTAATGACAGTTAATCAATGACTTCAATCAAAGATCAGACAGTATGTACCAGAGGCCAAGTTCTTTTGACAATAATATTCATGAATGGAAAGGGTACGGAATTTGACATTTTTCATGTACACATCGCACAAGATGTGGCTTCAATGTCTGGCCACCACTCCATATCGGGTCTCCTTGAAGCAATGCCAATGTATACCTTTGGCCACCAAGTAGACCAAGATACTAACAAGGATCAAGCGAAGGGCACCAACAATGTGTATGTTGTCATATATCTTGTATGTATTGCTCCCATTATTTACATGGTAGAGAAGAGCAGCATTTGGAAAGCAAACAACGATCTTCTCAACAAAAGGATAGTACATCAAACCCACTGTGCTGTTGTGGTCTGTCTTGTCCAGACTCAATACTAATTATCACCCATCATGAGAAATGGGTATTGTAAACTGTTAGGACCTCCTTAGGTACGGAGGTGTGATAATTGTCAACCACACAAAATGTGCTTTAAGATATGTGTATTTTTAGTGTCAAAACTACCAAGTTAACAGAATGTTGTGCCCTTGTTAGAGAGTCCACACTGAGTGTGAGACAATATGGATTCCCCATTAGTAAATGAGGCTTGGTACCAAATCAGGGATGATGTTTTTCATCATCCAAACAAAAACTCCTACCATTTTGTGAGCCACTTTGAAAACATCAGCTTATAACTGACCTCACTGTAGACTAAGCTTAAGGGATCTACAACCTTTGCCGACAGATGCACCGGTTGTCAAAAGATTATTCTGGCTACCCACATCCGAAATGAACTGCCTATACTGCCAGATCTGCTTGAATTTTTTGGGTCTGCCCAAATAATTATTTTCCAAAGCTCTGCCTGATTCAAAATTGTAAAAGATGGCCTAACGCCTGGTCCAAATTATTAGTCATATTGACACCTTAGGATTTGCACATGGCCAATAATGGGGCTTGAAGGAGCTCTTTTTACATTCCCCTTATGTACATTTGCACAAAACATCTGAACTTCAAATGTTTCACCTGTAACCTTTTTTATGCACAAGCACTTTAATCAATTTGGAACTTATTCCACTAAATAGTTTGATATAAGTAATTAAGTTTGAAGATTCCATGCCAAAAAAATTCAATACTCCATGTGATTTTGTATTTCTGTTCAAAAAAAATTCTTCAAATTCTATATTTGAAAATTCAACAGTTTTACACTATATTTTTTCAGAGCAGCTAAGGGAACTTTGGCATGCCAATGAGTTCCTTACTACTAAGGGTACGAGATTCTAGAAATCCCTCAAGGGTATGTACAAGGTCTGAATATATGTCCGGAAAGCAAAGATGTTGCTTAAAAGATGTATTCAGTTATATTTTACTGCATTTTCATGTGAACCAACCCAGAACTCCATACAGTACATGAGTGAGTGCAGTACATGAGTGAGTACAATTAGATGCATTCAGGCACCAGAAGAGGAATTAGAGCTTATAGGTTGGTTACTTGGCCCAGGAAAGCTGGATGTGTCGAGCATGGTTTGTTTTTCAATTCTGTGACAATCAGAATTTAGGTGTGTCTTTTGAAAATTTACACTAGAAAACCAAAAATTTGCCACTTTGTGGGAAAAAGTCATTGCTATGGTGGGCCTATAAAGAGGTTGCGTGACTGACCATCACAAGGACTAATAGACAGGAGAGAGTCAAGTGAAACAAAGGGCCTCGCCAGGTAACCCTACCATCCTGGACATCTCTGGGGGCAACAATCTCTGCTGTGCCATGTGACGGAAGAGGTGCCCTTCACAGATGCTTACTTTTAAGTTTTTTTGTTCCTTTTTGAATGTTAGCAAACCAATCAACTCTGCTGTGCAGTTATTAAACAACAATTCTTCACATGGGTCATTTCAACTTGGAGCGGCTGGTATGGGCAAAAGCCATTGGGAACAGGCAGTACTATTCACGGGCAATATGGGTACCGATGATTCTTCTACTGGCCAATAAAAACATTCCGAATAAGGGACCCGGGTCGTCCTTTATGAAAAGTCAAGACAGCCCATGCAACCATGTTTCTTTAAAAATATGATTTCAACCTCTACAAAGGATTTCTCATGAAAAAAAATGACCAAAACTTTTCAAGATTTTGAAAGGGTTTTCTTTTGGAAATTGCCAGTTTCTACATTTAAATTCCAGTAGGGAGGCAAGAATATAGAATGATTCTGTTTTTTGTCTACTTTCATATCTAGTATGTAGCCAAATTTGGCTAAATTATTTTTGTGAACGGCCACTTTGGATATAAAATCCTTAAAAAAAACCCAGTACAATATGTCAAGCATATGCAAAGATAGTTAAAAGGCTATGCTTGGAAGATATGTTCAACTTGTAGGCCCAGATATGGGCAAAAAGCCTTGTGAACAGGTATTACTGTTCACATGGAGTATGGGTATCTATGATTATTCTTCGATTGCAACATGCATTGAATAGCGCTATAAAGCTTGCTCACTCGCCAATCAAAATATACTGAATTATGAAAGTTATCAAAGTCAGGAAAGTGGGGACTACATGCCAAGCATGAACGACAGCATCAATGCCAGAAGAGGCTTGAGAGATCCATTTTGAGGAAGTTTGTTGCGTAGGATGTGTTGAATGCAACACATTCATTAAGTAGCTTGTTACCCACTAAGCAACTGCAAATTTCCAGCTTCTATAAAAGGTACCTTCCAGGAACCACAGTGAACTATCATGCACCAGCTCAGCATCCACTGGATGCCTGTTATTACTCAGTTGTGGACGAATCTTCACTGAGTTAATATTTGGTTTCATCTTGGTAACCAATTTTGTAAGAAATAATAGGTCTCATGTCTAGGTAGATAAGGAGGACAATGGGTAACTGCTATGTATGTACATAGATAGTTTATACATAGTCAAGGGCTGTTTTTACTACCTACCTCCTAACAACCTACTTGTGGGTTGTCATGCAGGCTGTTGGTAGGTAGGTAGGAAAAAAAGCAACTTAGCTAACACCCATGGTTAGCTAAGGAACTGGAAGCCAACAGAAAACTGTTTGCTGACCACTTACAATTCATCCTTCATGGTGGGCCCCCAGGCGCAGGTTCACTATGGGGCTATTACATAGGTTGTTACTTAGGGCAATCAACCAGAAGAAGTTGTAGCCAAATTTGGCAATTTCAAAGTAGGAAAGTTGACATGTTTAAGGATCCACTTTTTTCATCCAGAGGTAGAATTCTGGTGATTCATGCCAGAAAATGTGTAGATTGGAAAAATTATTGTAAAGAAGAAAGGAATTTTGTGATGGCAAATTTGGATTTGTATCACAATTTGGTGGAATGTTGCTCAAATCGTTTTGTCTGGTCATAGTGGGTTTCGAATGGATGGTGCACTGGTGAATGCCGGTTCACATAATCCCCCAAGCAATGTCATTTTACGTGGTAGATAAGGCCCTAGGGGGAGGGCATTACCAAAATCAGGAGACTGCATGGGATGGAGCCAAGTGCAACCTTGCCACTAGTAACCTCCCATGATTGGCCTTACCATGCATGAAATTTTGTTGCTTAAATTTAGTTTTTGGTGAAACCATACATGCTAAGTAGGAACTTTTAAGAAAGCAAAAAGATTCCCTCCATTGTGGAGGAATTTTAGGAATTGAAAAGCTCCTCCACAAAGCAGGGGAACTATTGCATTTATAATGTGCCATATAGCAACACGAGAAAAACAGCAATATGGCTTTGGGAAACCAATACAGACATAAATGTTTCACCAAAGTTTTAGATGAGGTCATGTTCACTGTTGTTTTTCTCAACTATTTGTCATTTGAAAACAAAAAATTGACAATTTTAAATATATATTTTTGGTGTAGATTTAGCTAATTTTGTTGATATCTTGAAAAATTCACTGAATTTTCAATATGAAAAAATTGGAGAAAAAAACTGGTCATGGCATTCCATGGTGCTCAGATATTACATCTATTGGAAGAATCTCCAATGTTAGAAGCTTAGGAAGATTCATACCTCTTATTTGGTGTCTATGGTTTCCAATCTTGAGATTATGAATTCTCTTCAATGTTGTTAATTGGCTCAAACTTTGAAGGAAAAGGGTGCCTCCTCAGTCCACCCTTCCCACCAAATAGTTTTACTCAATTCTTAGATGAACTCCACCCACACTTGGTATTTGGGTATCCAACAGTATTCTTCACATCCAAGATGGTTCATTGATTTCCAAGCCTTACCCACAATCTTGGAAATTTAGACCACAAAAAGTGTGGAAGAAGAAATATATCCAACAATCAAATCCAGATTTCCGAAGTAGATATCAATTTCTTAATAAGAGGAGCTCATTCTACATAGTGGAGATTGCACCATTTCAGATAAAACTAAGTTCCATTCATTGTTGTGAAATCCAGATTATAAAACCTCAGCTGTCAAATGAAGGCAAGGGCAAAGTAGTCTCCACGTCTGTGCAGACTGCATTTGGGACAACCCAATTAGGTGTCGTTGGAAGTTTAAGGACTCGAAAGAATGGGTTGTAGGCTGCAGATTCTGCCAAGTAAGCCTGCCTATGGTGAGCTTGGGTTGCGCACACCTGGAAGAATCCACCACCTACAACCCGATCTTTTGGGCTTTGGAGGGGGCGGGTGGAGTTGCCTTGGAATGATGGAGACTCCAAGGGAAGCCTGCAAAATGCATTTGCCAGAAAATTGGCAAGTGGGGTCAATTCTGCACTAATAAGGGGCCTGAATTGGCAAGCCCTGACTTTAACATCTAATGTAAGGACTGAGAAGTTGGTTTTCCGAGAATGCAGGGCCAATTGAGACAAGAAGAACCAAGCATGGGACCCAACTCCCAAAACAGACCTACCCACCAAACAATTGCAAAGAGCAATGTTCGCTTGGCTAGAAAACTGAAACCTAGATTAAGGAGTAGCTCGTCATATAATTCTGACACTACCCTTTAAATGAGGTCCATAAAGATGATAAATTTTCAACATACTATATTGTAAACACATTGGGGGTTAGCATAGCATGATGAAGCCCAAGTGGATCCTTTAGTTATGTCACAAATGTCTCTAGACAGAGTTTCACAAGACCCTAGAATGCAGGGAGAGAAAAGGTACCTGGTGCACAATCCATTGGATGGATCAAAGGTCCACCCTGGTAATCTATCCTGTACATGCTCCTACTTCCCCACAGCACTTTTAGGTAACTACTAAGTCTGTAAGCTGGTGATTAGCTCCAACTGTTTTTTTTCCACCCTGCCTAATGAAAACGCACAAGCAGGTTGTTAGTAGGTAATAAAAACAGCTCGTACCTATGTATAAACCATCTGCTTACTGAATCGTTACCTGTTTTCCAACCTATCTACCTATACATGAGATCTATTTCATACAAAATTGGTTACCAAGGTGAAACAAAATATTAACCCTGTTGAGGTTCATCCGCAACTGAGCAATAACGGGCATTCAGTGCATGGTGCGCTAGTGGGTGTGGGTTCAATGTGGCGGAGTTGTCTGGGGAGTTGGCTCTTGTGAAAGGGTCTGCATTAGACTGACTGCTAGCTTGTCTGAGCTCATCTATTGTAGGTAGCATATCAACTCCAAAAAAAGTTGGAAGACTTTGTGGCAACTGGATGTGTCATGGGATGTGTAGGTTTATAGGAGTTAGCTGTTAGAAGGTGTGCGGAGCTGGAGGGTACAAGAGCACAATGGATGAGTGAAAGGGGCATCTCATTTGGTTCTAGTGGGATTTTGGTTTGAGGTCTAGTTCCAATTTTTCCAATGAAAACTTATTTATCCATGAGCTGCAGAATTAGACTAAAAACCAAAATATGATGTGAAATTGGGCAACACTAGGGCTAATACATAGTAACACTCCTTGATGTAGTAAGATGTGGGCACTGGGGTTTGCAAGAATAGGCAAACTGTTTGAGAAAATGCAAACCAGTTCATTTGGCACTGATTTTTCTACTCATGAATTTTTAGCAAAATGCAACCTGGAAAAAACATGATTTCTTCCCATACAAAGCAGTGATTTCTTTTTTTCCCAAAAAAATTGGTTATTTTTTGATAAACCCTTCAAGAAATTTTGCAAAAATATGCTATTATACAGAAAGTTCAACATTTTTGCTGTTTTGGGGGTAAAATTCAACAATTCTTCTATGAAAAGATATGGAAGAAAAACCCTGGTTCAAAGGATATTCATGGATAAACTCACTCAAATTCACCAAAATTTTTAAATTCCAAACATTCCAAATCACAATTTTTTAATGATAAATTTGAGTGGGTAACTAGGAATATAGAGCTTTCCTTTGGTAACTTTCATATCTGGTATAAAGCCAGATCTGGCCGATACCCACTTTGGCTACATCACAAAATTGGCAATGAAAACACTGCTAATTTGACAAGCATGCATTCATTATTATTAGAATTTGGATGTTAAAAGTGTGGAGGAGGACTAAATTATGACTTCAAGGACCTGGATTACTTTTACATACAAAGAGGCCTGCCACTGAAAGTTTAAAGTTCATATTGTGTGCATCGTGGGAGGACATTAGGCTACTATGAGGCAAAATTTTGTTGCCTAGCAAAACTGGAAATAAAAGTGTGATTTTTGTGGGGGGGGGGTTTTGAGTTGCTAGAATTCCAAAAAAAAAATCATCAAATTTATATATTTGGTTCTAATAGGTAGTCAACAATATGAAAATGATGCTTAAATTTGGCTAACTCTGTAGCCATGATGGCCACTTTGGCTACATGAAAAATTTGACCTAAACTCACTAGTATGTACTATGCACAAGATCAAATGGAGACTTTAAAAAGTAAATAATGACAAAAGTTCTGCAATAATCTAAAGCCTAACTGATGAAATCATGATGGACAGGTGCACCACATGTCAAATTATTGTCAAAACATTATTCTGGCTGCCCACATTCCAAATTAACTGCCTGTATGCTTGAATATTTTTTGTGTTTGCCAAAATGATTATTATGCAGAACTCTGCCTGAATTTTTTTGAGTCATAAAACATGGGCTAGCATGCAGCCCAAATGACCTAGTCCTGGTAACCCTTTAGGATTTGCATATGCCCAATAATGGGCCTTGAAGAAGCTGTCTTTACATTCCCCTTATGTAGGTTTGCACAAAAAAATTGATCTTCAAATATTTCACCCATAACCTTTTCTTTAGTCAAGCACTTTAATAGATTACAAATATATAATCCACTAAATAGTTTGACAACTCCATATATCCAAGAGCAGCTTCACCACATGTCTGTTGAAAAATTATTAACTTTGAGGATTCCTTGCCGGAAACATTCAATACTGAGCCATGAGATTCCCTTTTTCTGTTCACAAAATTTGTTCAAAGAACGAAATATATTTTTGAAAAAACCAACACTTTTACAAAAAAATATAATTTCTGTTGAAGCCGCCAAGGTACTAGGGCATGTCAAGGAGTTCCTTGCTAGTTAGGGTACAAGGCTTTACCATTCCTGAGGTCTCTTAAGGGTACAACGTCTGATGTGCCTCATGACAGAAGATGGCCTTAAGAGAACCTTTTCTTTTCTTTTCACCTTATCAAACCAATCAACTCATTCTGTGCAGTTATTCATAACAATTCTTTAGATGGGTCACTTCAACTTGTAGCGGCTCAAATGGTCAAAAGCCCTTGTGAACAGTTCATCATATTCACATGTAATATCCATGCCGACAATTCTTCTTATTCATCATACATTAATTCCCGCTACAAAGCTTTCTACTCCCCCATACAAACATACTGGATGAGGACATGGGTCCTGGTTTATGTATAGTCAAGGGTACAACCGTGTTAATATAATTTCAACCTATACAAAGGACTTTTCATGGAAAAAAATGATCCAAATTTTCCAAATTTTGCAGGGCTTTTTTTTCAAACCACCAGTTTGTATGATTAAGTTCCAGTAGAATGATAAGCCAAAAAAATAGAATGATTATATTTATTTTCTATTTTCATATAAGTACATAGCCAAATTTGGGTAAATTATTTTGTGAATGATGACCACTTTGGCTATGTAAGCATGTGCAACATAGTCAAAAAGCTATGCTTGAAGATGTGTTCAACTTGTAGCCCCAGGTATGGGCAAAAAGCCTAGTGAACATGTAATATGGGTACCGATGATTCTTCTAGTGCAACATGCATTGAATAATTTTATAAAGCTTGCTCACTGACCAATCAAAACATACTGAATTATGACGGTTCTAAAAAAGTCAAAAAAAAGGGCACTACATGCCAAAGTCTGAACATCAAAGTCAATAAGCTATGCATGAAGATACAAGTATGACGATCAGTGTCCATCGTTTGAGTGGGTTAATTAGTGTTCCAGGTCAGACATTTGACATCAAGTCAAGAAGTGGCTTAAGAGACCCATTTTGCGGAAGCTTTTGCATAGGATGCGTTCAATGCAACAGACCCATTAAGTAGCTTGTTTCCTACTAAGCCACTGCAAACTTTCAGCTTCTATAAAGGTCGCATACAGGAAGATGGAGATCAGGGTGAGCCGCCCGGTGGTCCGTCATGCAGGACTCGCTAGGGACTGAAAGCTTGAATGTCGAAAGGTAGCCTTGAGAAGGAGGCGGGCGTGGGCCAGAAGCCTTGTGATCCGTAGTGGACTGAAAGCGTGCAAGCTCTAAAACCTGACCTGCGGGAAGACTGCGATCTCATGTACGAGTTCCCTACTACTCAAATTGGCGCCCTTGGCACAGCCCGGGTATTTACTCTCTCGAACCCTCACACCCAAGCTTGTTTTCTCTTCAATTATTATTAGTTTTGTAGGACAAGGCTTCAACAACTTGGATGTGTAATAATCTTGGTCGATGTCTTTCAGACCCATACTTCTGTTTAATTCCATTCAACTTGCTCCCACTCGAGACCTCCCTCTGGAATTTCATTGTCTCCTGGTCACTCATACCTAGAGTTTAAACCCCCTCTTTTTCCCTCAGCACCCGGATTACATGTGCAGACCTGCTCTCTCTCTTTCTCTCTCCACGAAACCCATTCAAGTTGGAATCCCAAAATTTGTTCGCCATGTTCAGAATGCACTAATAAAATTGTTATTATCCATTCATTACAAGTTTAGATTTAAAATTCCTAGCATCGTGTTGTTCTACATTTCAATCGAGTTCCTGACATGTGGATTACTTCCCAGGAGGTTTGTCTTCATGAAGACATCAAACTAACCAATAAAAAACAAAATCAACTCATTCAATTAAGTCCAAGCTTCCTGACATAATATCCACATTTCATTCAATCCTCCAATTCAGCATACCTGTTCAGGTTGGTAGACACACAAGGAATCTCATTTCTAAGTCGAGTTGTTTGTCAGTACGCTAGCAAACCTTCAATTATGAAGATATAATGTTCTAAAGCCAGCCACAGATGACAACGTGTGATATTTGGTGACTGCAGTGTAGCGCTCTTTCAAGGCTAGCTACGAGATCAAATTGAGTCCTCAACAAGAGTTGAAAATAACCAAAGACAACGTGCACAAGTCCAAGAAGCCTAAAGTTGTGCAATAGTAGACGTTGGAGAAAAGTCCTGAGATGGGTATCCCACCGTAACGCTCCAAACATCCTCAATTTTCGTTGGTGACACCGTGCGCTCCAGTGCGGGAAAAACCACTTGCAGATCCATTATTCGCCATATTTGACCTCTCACTCTAACGAACTTTACTCATTAATCTGGAGTAGTTTAAATGCGCAACGCACAACGGCTCCTTCTTTGAACAGCTTGGTTCAGATTGGCATCAAAGGACCGAGAGTGACAGGACTGCCTGCGGGATGTGTGAGTTGCTGCTCTTATTGCACATCACTAAGTGTACGCTCCCTATTCGGAACAACAGGACTCCCAGTCCTTGAGCTACCAATTGTTCAATTCCGCAAAAAGTAGCAGGTACATGCCTCAGACCAGCACGCTTCGCATTCCAAACATCGATCTATTTGACCTGCACCAACATTGATATTCAGCTTGGATTCCTCGGTCATGTATAATGTGTATATCAGTGGGAGCCCTACATGTCGTGTAGTGATTCACAAAATTGAAGACTAAGAAATTGAGTTGAAAAGGCATGGCTTGAGCTCCAAGTGAGAAATCAGAATCTTTCCAGGTCGCGCTAGAGCTGCAACTAATAGAAACCAAACAACACACTACAATAAGGACGACATGAGTCTAGATGACTTTGATTGCCGGAAGAATGTGCACTTATGAAAAAATAATTTCTCCGTGGATGGCCTCTGCCACACCAAGTGAATCTTACTTATAGTGTGTTATAGTGTTGCAGGGTCTACCATTGTGATTCCGTGTGAGCTGCTGGGGAAATGGAGTCAGAGGGTTTCACACTGGCTGTAGATGCAGCGGATACGGGACAAGGTAGGAGCACAAGCGAGTGTGGCCACAGCTCATGCGAGCAAACTGCACAAGAGATTTTGCCTGTAGAGATCATCGTGCAGGGTGAAATGTTTCATCAATCAGGTCGAATCCTAAGCGAAGAATCACAAGGCTCGGTAGAAAGTGATCGTGTCTCAACCCTGGATCCACTCATTCATAACGATATGCCTGCCTCTCCACCTCAAAACCATTCGGTGGAATTGTGGAAACCTGACCAAGGGAACGTAAGTTTTGAAGAGGCTATCCGTTGCTTAAATGAATCGAAACCGAAGATGCTAGGCTGCAGTTTTCACTCAGAAGTGGATGGATATGATGAAGCATATAAAGAGCATCGCCATCAGTTCATTGATGCTGTCAGTACATGCCAAAGCTTGAAGGAATTGAGCATATACAGCTCGAATCAAAAGTTGAGTATTGAGGAGGTTCAACTACTTTGCCAAAATCTGCTTCCGGCATTGAACTCTCTCACATTGGACGGGGTATTGGACAATGATGGTGTTCAAATTGTGTGCGAAAAGATGGCAAACAATTGCGTTCTCAAAAAATTTGCTCTATGGAACTGTAAGGGGAGAATGTCCAGTGCAGGTGCTTCATTGGGATCAATGTTGGCAATAAATTCAACCTTGGATTCTTTGGATCTGGAAGGCACTGATTTGGGCCCCAATGGAGTAGAAGCGCTGCTTCAGC
>Ga0116228_10001871_pt1 | contig 17784 bp, 15 predicted proteins | sample S1TSphfallax_2_FD_89694 | JGI IMG/M metagenome (GOLD analysis project Ga0116228, IMG submission 89694) | Host-associated microbial communities from peat moss isolated from Minnesota, USA - S1T2_Fc - Sphagnum fallax MG | ecosystem: Host-associated > Plants > Peat moss > Unclassified | place... | reverse complement strand
GTCACCTCAGAGCCGGGCGTGAGTTGGCCCGCTCGTCTGAGATCGCTGATTTGAACGCCCATGCGCTCGAGCGCACGATAGAGCTTCGCAACGTTGCGCGGCCCGCCGTTGTAAGCGGCGACGGCAAAGATTCCGATCACTTGCGGATTTGCGCGATAAGCTTCGCGGATGTCACCGCTCATCTGCGATAGTTCGATGTCCAGAAGGCAGACCGCTGCCTTCATGGCGTTCGACAACGTCGTCGCGCCGCGCTCGAAGCTGGGGTCCAGCTGCGCGCCGCGGCACTCGCGCACCACCAGCGCATAGGTGCCGTTGCCGTGAAGGTTGGTGAACTGCATCGGTCCCAGTGCTTTCGCGCTTGAAACACTGTAGCGATAGGCTTCCTCGCGCTTCAGACCGTACTGACTAAGCACCTCGTCAAAGGCATCTCTGCCCTTTTCGAGAAAGTCTTCGTCGTCGGTTTGTTCAATGACAGCAAGCGTCGTAATCACCTCCGCGGGTATCACATCCGCGAGCAGCTCGCCGGGAAAGGCCAGACTGGGCACGTTCGCTTGACGGAGTTCGTCCATGGAACGGCGTGCCGTGGCGAGCAGGAAATCCCTGCCGCCAGTGACGAAACTTGGATCGAGAGTATCCTCGGTAAAGGGTAGGTAGACGATGGGACGTGCCGTCGCCACCGCTTCCCGCCAGCGTTTCTTCTTGATGAGGGCATTATCGAATACCGGGAACTTGCGTCCGTAAACCTTCAGATCCTCGCCGTTTCGCGAGAATGCGAACATCAGACGCTCGGCTCCCGTGCCCTTCACATGTCGCGCCTCGATACCGGGTGTGCGCACGACGAAGGTCAGTGGCCCATGGCCGGGCTTCCATTTTATAGGGGGGCGCGGGATCTCCAGGTGAGCGATGGTCCAGCTTTTCTGGGACTCGCTCCACAACGCGAAGGCCACTGGCCGGCCGCGCAGCACTTCATGGCCGCCCTTGCCGATGAAGGCGTACTGCAATTCTACGTCGCGCAGCTGGGCTTGACCCTCGGCCACCAAATCACGGATGACGAGGTGGCGATCCCGACCCTCCACAACCAACTCCGGCATGCCCTCCGTGCTCGGCGGCATCTCGCGGTGTTCGGTCTCGGCGACGACCGTGGGAACCTCGAACTCACCTTCCGTTTTGGCTTCGCCCGCAGTCTTCGGCAGAACCTCAATCTTGGGCGCGGCGTCGGGTGCCGTCATCAGCGGCGGGTCATCCTCTGCCTCGACGCGGCCGCCCGACGTGGCACACGCAGAGCAGAACAGGAAGGCCAAGAGCGGCGCCGCCGCTGCAGCGCCGCGAAGGGCGCGCGCTGAGAGACTCGGAAATACGACCGTGTCCAATCGGGGTCTCATGGGGTTTTTCGCTCTGACCGCTTGCGCGATTGACCCGGCCGGGCCGGCTTTGTGGGAAATGTTTCAGGGAAAAGGCTGGCAAGATAGCTTTCAGCGTGTTCGAGCATGAAATATCTGAACGCCTCGGTTGCCGGGGACAGATAAGTACCGGCATGAATCAGGCTCCATCGGCGCATCCTGGGAAAACCTTCGACCTGCGGCGTGGCAATCAAGCCCATCTTCAATTCAAGCGCGAGGGTATGCAAAGACAATAGGCTCACGCCCATGCCAGCCATGACCGCTTGCTTGATCGCCTCGTTGCTCGGCATCTCCATCAAGATCTTCGGTTGGATTCGGTACTCGTCGAGATATTCTTGGAGTACGGCGCGGGTGCCCGAATCGGCCTCGCGCACGATGAAGGGTTCATCGGCGAGCGCCTTGGCCGGAACTTCCTCGGCATGGGCGAAGCGATGGCCCGGTGCCGTGATGAGGACATGCGGATGCTGAGCAAAGGACTCGACGCGACATGGAATCTCGCGCGGTGCGCGGCCCATGATGCACAAGTCCACTTCGCGCGCTTCGAGCATCGCACCCAGCGCGTCGCGTACCCCCAGGCGCAGCCGAACCTCGACGGCCGGATGTTCGGCATGGAACTGCGCAAGCAACTGCGGTAGGAAGTATTTGGCGGCGCTCACCATCCCGATCGTCAGTCGGCCTGATTCCAGGCGGCTGAATCGGGCCATGGCATCTTCCGTCTCTCGCAGCGTTGCCAGGAGCTTGCGTGCCTGGAACAGGAATTGCTCCCCGGCGGTGGTCAGCGAGATGCGTCGCCCTCCTCGATCGAACAGGCGCTGACCGACCTGACCCTCGAGATCCTTGATCTGCAGGCTCACCGCGGGTTGCGTCAGGCGCATCGCCTCCGCTGCGCGCTGCATGCTGCCCTGGCGCACGACCTCGGTGAAGGTTTCCAACTGACGAAAGGTGATGTGCATGATATAAGCTTTCACTTATCTCAGACCCAAGAAAATGTCAATTTATTTAAGTGTAACGACGCGGTAGGCTCCTGCGCGTCGATCCTTCCTATCCCCGCTCAGGAGAAATAATGAAAAAGTCCACCGAAACGGCCGGCGACGCGCAGATCAAGGACGGCAAGAAGCGCTACGCCGCTGGCGTCCTCAAATACAAACAGATGGGTTACTGGCAGCCCGATTATGTCGTCCAAGACACGGACATCGTGGCGCTGTTCAGAATCACTCCGCAGGAAGGGGTGGACGCCGACGAAGCCGCAGCGGCGGTGGCCGGCGAGTCTTCCACGGCGACGTGGACGGTCGTGTGGACCGACCGACTGACTGCCTGCGAGCTGTACCGCGCCAAGGCGTATCGCGTCGACCCCGTGCCGAACACCGGTCCGGGCACGACGACGCCTCAGCAATATTTTGCCTACATCGCGTACGACATCGATTTGTTCGAGCCGGGTTCGATCGCCAATCTCACCGCATCGATCATCGGCAACGTGTTCGGTTTCAAGGCAGTGCAGGCGCTGCGCCTCGAGGACATGCGGATTCCGATCGCCTATTTGAAGACGTTTCAGGGACCGGCGACGGGAATCGTCGTCGAGCGCGAGCGGCTCGACAAGTTCGGCCGACCTCTACTCGGTGCCACCACCAAGCCCAAGCTCGGCCTCTCGGGCCGCAACTACGGCCGCGTGGTCTACGAGGGACTGAAGGGCGGCCTTGATTTCATGAAGGACGACGAGAACATCAACTCACAGCCTTTCATGCACTGGCGCGACCGCTTTCTCTACTGCATGGAAGCGGTGAATCGCGCGAGTGCTGCGACCGGCGAGGTCAAGGGCCATTACCTCAATGTGACGGCCGGAACGATGGAAGATATGTACGAGCGCGCCGAGTTCGCCAAGAGCCTCGGCAGCGTCATCATCATGATCGACCTCGTGATCGGCTACACCGCGATCCAGTCCATGGCGAAGTGGGCCCGCAAGAACGACATGATCCTGCACCTGCACCGCGCGGGCAACTCGACCTATTCGCGGCAAAAAAACCATGGCATGAACTTTCGGGTCATCTGCAAATGGATGCGCATGGCCGGCGTCGACCACATCCACGCCGGTACGGTGGTCGGCAAGCTGGAAGGCGATCCGCTCATGATCAAGGGTTTCTACGACACATTGCGCGAGACGCACGTGCCGAAGTCCCTCGAGCACGGGCTCTTCTTCGACCAGCCCTGGGCATCGCTCCTGAAGGTCATGCCCGTCGCCTCGGGCGGCATTCATGCGGGACAAATGCATCAACTGCTGACGTATCTCGGCGAGGATGTCGTATTGCAGTTCGGGGGCGGGACGATCGGCCATCCCCAAGGCATTCAGGCCGGTGCGACTGCCAATCGCGTGGCGCTCGAAGCCATGGTTCTCGCCCGCAACGAAGGCCGAGACATCTGGAACGAAGGCCCGGAGATTTTGCGCGCCGCCGGGAAGTGGTGCTCACCGCTCCAAAAGGCGCTCGATACCTGGGGCGAAGTGTCGTTCAACTACGCATCGACCGACACTGCCGACTTCGTTCCGACCGCCACCGCCACCTAAGAGGAGATCGCTACCATGATGACCAACACCGGCAACCGCCTGACACAGGGGCAATTTTCATTTTTGCCCGACCTGACCGATCAGCAGATCACCACGCAGGTCGAGTATGCCCTCAAAAACAACTGGGCGGTCGGCATCGAGTACACCGATGACCCGCATCCGCGCAATACCTACTGGGAGATGTACGGTAACCCGATGTTCGACCTGAAGGATCCCGCGGGCATCCTGGCGGAGATCAAAGAGTGCCGCAAAACTTTTCCCAACCACTACATCCGCGTCACGGCATTCGATGCGACACGCGGTTGGGAAACGCCGCGTATGTCATACATCGTCAACCGTCCGCCGAAAGAGCCAGGTTTTGGACTGGCGCGGCTGGAGAGCGACAGTCGCTCGATACGCTACCGGATCTCGTCGTACGCCACGGACAAACCGGAGGGCGAGCGCTACTGATCTCGCGTGTGACCTGGTGCACAAAGGCCACATAGAGGCCTTGCGCCACGCGTTGGGGGTCTCGGCGGCGGCTTGGCCGTCGCCGAGCTCGACGTTTATCTAGGCAGGTCTTTGAGCAGCAACGTTTCGATGAGCGGTATTTGACCCCACGCATCATCATTTGTTACCGCGCAGGTTGCGCCCGCTGCGAAAGCGGTAGCTACCTGAATTGCGTCCGGTGTGCGTAATCGAAACCGCGCCCGAAGTCCTGCAGCGCTGATCAGGATTTCTCGGCTCACCGGTACCAGCTCCAAATTAGGAAAGTAGCTCAACAGAGTTTCGTAGTCATCGGCCGCATCTTGGCGTCCGAGCTGTAGCGGCTTGACTGTGATCTCGAGCAGCGTCAGTTCTGACGATACACCACGGAACTTACCCGCCTCCAACTCCTCGATAACGCGACCTGCGACTTCACCGAAAGTTGAACTCTGTTCGAAGTGATAGATCCAGACAGCCGTATCAATGAGCACTCGTTTGTGCCCGCGGATGATCGGGCTTTTCACCATTCCTCGCGTTCTGACTTAAGGTACGCATCCGCCCCCTGCCACACTTCACGGTGCAAGCCGCGCGTGCGCTTCGCGAAGTTTTTTGGCTTGGGAATGATCACGACGCGGTCCGACTTGCATAGCACGAGCAATTCATCTCCTGCGGACAGAGAAAGGGCCTCCCGAGCTGCCTGAGGAATAACAATCTGATACTTGCTGCTTAGCGTGACTGTATTGGCCATGATTGACTCCGCATTCTGAATAGTAAAGTGAAATCATGATATCACTTTACCACACACGCTATACAATGAACTGGCGGATGACTTCGCGTTCAATCTCCGAGCAGGCTTCCAATGATCCCACCGACGGTCGCCGCACCAGCAACCTTACCGAGAGTTCCGCCTCCATCACCACCACCACCCGGAAGATAACGGCCGATTTCTTCGGCGAGATTCATGATTGGCATGCTTTGCAGCCAAATGTGACCAGGACCCGTGAGGGTCGCCAGAAAAAGACCTTCGCCGCCGAACAGCACATTGCGAAAGCCTCTCACCATCTGTATCGAGAACTGAACAGACGGCTCCTGTACGCCGACGTGTCCTGCATGCACCAGCAGTCGCTCGCCGGCCGCGAGGTCGCGTTCCACCAACTCGCCTGAAAGGTCCAGCCACACCACTCCAGGCCCCGTTACCTTCTGCAAGATGAATCCTTCACCGCCAAAGAACCCGGCTCCGATTCTTTGCTGCCACGCAATCTCGAGCCGTACGGATTTCTCCGCGCAAAGAAAGGTCTCCTTGCGGCAAATCAAAGACTCATTTGGCCCGAGTTGCCGCGCCACGATGGTGCCTGGAAAGCGGGGCGCAAACGCAATGTGTGCCGCGCCGTTCGCGGTAAAGTCCGTGATGAACAGGCTCCCGCCGCTCAGGGACCGTTTGATGCCCGCGAACAAGCCCCCGCCCGTATGCGTATTCATCTGAACGTTATCGGACATCCAGGCCATGCAGTTGGTTTGACTGTAAAGCGATTCGCCCGCGTCTAAGTCTATGGCGACAGTCTGCATGGTTGTACCGGACAATTTGTAACGCATGGCATTTCCTCAAACTGACAAGAAAAGCACCAAGAAGCTGCTGCTGTCTGTTGTGACACGAAAAATTGCGGAAACAGACACTGCAGGTAACTGCGCGCGACGCCGTGCTCATACATTACTCACAGCACCGCTTAAGTGTCGAGATTGTAGCGGACGGCCATCCAGCGAGGGTGGGGAAGTCGGCGATGCAGCCGAGATTTCTCCATTTCCAATCACTCGGTCTTGGATTCGTCCGTTCGAGCCTACCTAAAAGAAGTAGGCCCGGTCGGACCCGTCAAACTCGCCGCCCAACATGCAGCAACGTTTGAAATCTCCTCCGGGATCCGCAGGGGCAGGGATCGTTTCGGCCAAGTTTCTCAATGAGATCCTTGCGACCGCCCACAACCCGATCGCCACGTTTTACCTGGGTTTCGGACGGGAATCCTTTACGCCGCTTACTACTGACCTCGAAAGCATTCGAATTCGAGGTGCATATTTTTGATTCGCATGGTCCACCTCTGGAATAACGGCCCCAACGTGGGACGGCGGCAGTTTAACGTAGGATGGTGCCCTACCAAAACCGACTCTTGCAGCGCGGACTCGAAACCTCGGGATTCATGGAATCTGATCCTCGGGCCTGGGCTTCTCCCCGCCTTTTCGCTTCATAATTTTGTCAAAGGCAGCGTAATTCGCGCGCTCGCGTCTTTCGAGAAAGAACGCGGCCGTGTTCATGGCGGCCAGTTTCTCGGCGACTGCGGTTGCGACAAATTGGTTGAAGCTGGTGCCGTCGGCCTTGGCGCGGCGCACGACTTCGGCCTTCACTGAGGTCGGCAGGCGCAGGGGATAGGTACTATGCGGCTTACTCATGATTTGATCCTTTGTAACGCATCGAATGGGAAGAGCACTTCGACGCCAAACTGCAAGGGTATATCGCCGAAGTCTTTTTGATTGAAGGTCACGATTGCTTAACTTCACATTTTCAATCGAACTCGACCATCAAAAATCGTAGTCACTCGTCTCGCGTTGGGTTTAACACTAAAAAGTGTTAGATTTAACACTACTTTGTGGTAGATTTTAATGAATAGAACCAGCGCAATTGCCAATCCGTTCGTATATGGCCGGGTGCTTATGCCGGGCAAGCCCTTTTGTCCACGCCCACACTTGGAATCAGCCGTAGCAGACGCTGCTGCTCATCAACAACGTATCGTGCTCCTGGGCGAGCGGCGAATGGGCAAATCAAGTTTGGTTGAGCATACGCTTACTCAACCGGACAGTATCTTGGTAGCGATTGATTTACGCGGCCTTGATTCAGTGGGAGATTTCATCGACCGCCTGCTTCTACGCCTGTCTACCACCCTTGAGGCGCACCGTTTGCTCTCGAAGCACTTGCCCGAACCGCTAAAAGAGGCGCTGTCCTTCATCAGCGAGATAAATGTGAGCCTCAATGGAATCCTCTCGGTCGGTGCAAAGGCCAAGCCAAAGGCTTCAACCGTCATCCGCGCCATGGACGCCATAGAGCGCGCCAGCCGCTGGCGGCCACTCGCGGTATTCTTTGATGAGTTTCAAGAAATCATCGAGAACCTTGAGGACAAGGATTCTCGTCATTTGCTCGGCGTGTTGCGCGCGGAGATACAGCGCCACGCACACGTGTCATATCTGTTCGCCGGCAGTGCACGAAGTTCCATGTTCGAGCTATTTACATCTGAACGCAGCCACTTTTACCAATCCGCGACAATACTCGATGTCGGGCCCATTCCTCAGTTGGATATGGAAAACTTTTTGAGGGAACAGTTCGCGCGCGGCTCCCGCAATCTGAACGTTGACACGCTGAAAGCCATCTTCGCTTTGGCTGGGGATTCGCCCAATGACCAGCAACAGCTCGCGTACCATTTATGGACCCAATCGACTCCCGGTCGCCTTGGTCAAGACGACCTCAAGCGAGCATTCTCCGCGCTACTTGCGGAAGTGAGCAGAAGGGGCGAGTTGATCTTGGAGTCGGCGACGCCCGCGCAGCGGCGGATACTTTTCGCCATCGCAATTCGAGAGAATGAGGAAACTTCCACCGACTCATTCATTCGCTTCGCAGGCTTCAAGAACAACAGCTCAGTGGGCGCGGCTCTACGTCCGTTCTTAAAAGGCAATAACGCCATTTTGGAGAAGCGCGGCAGTCGCGTCCGCTTTCGGGAGCGATTTTTGAAGTTGTGGCTGCTTCTGCAAGTCGTGACTATTCCAAGCCTCTTCCCTGCCGGCAGACCCGATATAGGTAAAGCCGAGCACGGACTGCTACTTCCTTATCTATCAGATGCTACGGATTGAATACTGAGCCACCGGAGCCATCGATTGGCTGTTCGCCGCGCACGTTATTACGGTTGTGATGACATGCTTTACACTGGCTGCGCCGACAAGTTCTGATGGCGCGGATCGGCTTACGAGGGACTTCAGATCGCATCGAAGCGGAGGCACTCCTCGCAAGACGCGTGACCCAGGCCCGGCGCGTCCATCTATTCGGTGACCCGTGCGAGCATAACTTTCGCAAACCCGCCGCCAGGTTTTCGCCGGCGGTATGGTATTAGTAGGTTCGGCGTACGGAGTGGTGGCAGAGTCGCCCGGCAACGTGTTGCTCGCGTTTGCCGTCCCGTCGATGAATTGGAGTGCGGGTTAGACGATCATTGAGAGGAGATGACGGATGGGAGACGCGCGGGATTCCGGAATCACGCGCCGCGATTTCGTGGGCGGGGCGTTGTTGGGTGCGGTTGCGGCGGCCACTGCTGCTCGAGGAGCCGGCGGCAGCGCCGCGCCTCGGGCCGTCGACCTGCTCGTTATCGGGCCGGATATCGTCACCTTCGATGATGCCGACACTGTCATCGCGGGCGGCGCGATTGCGGTGCAAGGCAACTCGATCGTGTGGATGGGCAGCGCGGCCGAGGCGAAGGCGAGGTTTCGCGCCAAGCAGACTCTGAACGCTGCTGGGCAGCTTGCCATGCCGGGCATGACTGACACGCATTTCCACACCGCCCAGCAGTTCCTGCGCGGCGTGGAGCGCCGCTCACACCGTAAAGGACCTTATTGGAAGACGCATCTGATCCCGTTCGAGTCGGGTCTGGAACCCGAGGACGTGTACGACAGTGGGTTGGTGGGATACACGTCGCTTATCAGCTCCGGTACGACATGTTTTCTCGAAGCCGGCGGGCCGCACCCGGACGACATGGGTCGGGCTGCCGACGAAGTCGGCATTCGAGGTCGCATTGCGCTCACCACGTGCGACATCGACGGCCCGGGCGGACCGCTCATGAAGTCGCACCTCATGACGACGAGTCAGGCTCTGAAAGAAAACGAAGCGCTGGTGAAGCGGTGGAAGACGCACCCGCGCATCAACGCGTGGTTGTCGCTCAGGCAACTTCTGGTCAACACCGAGGAGCTGCGGATCGAGATGTCGACGCTGGCGGATGAACTCGACACGGGCCTGCACACCCATCTTGCCGAAGAAACCGACGAAGTCGACTACACGCTGGAGAACTACTTTCTGCGGCCGCCGGCCTATCTGGAAAAGATCGGTGTCTTCAACAAGCGGCTGCATTGCGCCCATTCCGTGCTGCTGACGCCATCGGACGTCGACCTGTATGCCCGGCACGACGTGTCAGCGGCGCATTGCGCCTTTTGGAATTACCAGCTCGCGCCGCACCGCATGCTCGATATGATGCGGCAGAACGTCCGGGTCGGACTCGGCACCGACGGCGCCGCGACTCGCGGGTCGCTCGACATGTTCCAGGTGAGTCATTACGCCGTGATGGGGCAATCGATCGGCTACGGCATGCCGTTCCACGCGGAACCGCCGATCAGTCATTCGGCGATGTTGAAGCAAACGTGTCGCGGCGGCGCGGCAGCGGCCCAAATTGGCGATCAGACCGGCAGTCTCGAAGTGGGCAAGCTCGCCGACATCGTGCTGGTCGCGCACGACGACTTCGATCAGTTCACAAGCACCGACCCCACAATCACCCTCGCGCAAAATACGGTCGGGCAGAACGTACGAACGGTGATCGTCGATGGGCGCATCGTGATGAAGGACCGGGAGTTTCAGACGGTGGACACGGCGGCGATGCGCGCGCGGGTCAACTCACGCTATCCGCTCATCATCGGGCGCTACGAGACGGCGATCGCGTAGGAATGCCGCTTTCCCGATGAGTCACCTTGTGACGAGCAAGGTTGGCCTCACCCACCCAACCACAGTCGGCAACATTGCTCCCGCAGATTCCCCGCGTTAGGTTGGTCCCGAGCACATGTTATTACGGTTGTGGTAACGTCATTATAATTGCTGCTTCGACGAGTTCGGACGGCGCTTATCGGCTTACGAGGTGCTGTATGGTTGCGCTCAAAGTACGAAAAGTTGGGAATTCCCTGGGGATCGTGCTGCCCAAGGAAGTGGTCAATCGCCTCCACACGAAAGAGGGGGAAGAAGTCTTCCTTATCGAGGGTCCCAATAATACTTACCGCCTCACACCCTTCGATCCGGCTTTTCAAAAGAAGATGAAGAAGGCAGAGGATATAATGTCGCGCTATCGGAACACGCTCAACGTTCTATCGAAGTGAGTAATCCGATCTGGATCGAAACCGAGCTCGTGCTCGCGATCCACGATCGACAGTTAGTCGAACACGGAGGCGCGACGGGTTTACGTGACGAAGCGCTACTCCACTCCGCGCTTGGGAGACCGAAGAACCATTTCGACTACGAGAGCACCGATGTTATCGAGCTCGCGGTAAAATACACAGCAGGCATCGTCCGGAATCACCCTTTCGTCGATGGCAATCAGCGTACGGGTTTTGTTGTCGGCGTACTCTTTCTCGAACTTAATGGCTACCGATTCACGGCGAGCGAGGAAGCGGCAGCGCAGGCCATCCTTGAACTCGCTGCCGGCACGTGGACGAGTAAGCCTTATGCGCATTCTTGCGCGCCAACTCGAAGCGAACGAAAGCGCGATGAGTCCGCCAGTCACATTATGCAGTAAGCGGTAACTATCAGGCTAGCTGCCTACTTTCTCGTCGTCATCATCCTCATCACGCGTCACGAGAAGATTCTTGAAGTCCCTCGGCCTCCGCACCTTGTTCTCGCCCGGATAGGGCTTGGTGAAATGGGTGGCGAAATACCAGTTCATATGACCGACCACATCGGGATCTTCCGAGTCCGGCTTTTGCAGCTTGTCGGCGAAGATCTTCTGCTTTGCCTTCCGCCACTCGCGCTCGACAGGGCTGAGCGCCGCCGTCGGCGCCGGCACGCCTTTGTTGAGTGCAATCGTCTCGGGTACGTAGCTATACGGATCGAAATTGGCCTTCGGTGGTGTCCCCGTGACGAATGCCGTCGCCATCGGTGAGGCGACCAGATCGTTCTGGTTCAGCGGCTTGAGGCCGAGAATCTGTTCGATCGTGCGCGTCATGTTGACCTGGGTATAGAAGGTGTTGTCGACCCGCCCGTCCTGCCACACGTAGGGGCTTACGATGTAGCCCGGGCTGCGATGGCCATCGACGTGATCGAGCCCGGTCTGCGCATCGTCCTCCTCGATGAAAATCGCTGACGATTCCCACACTTTGCTGTGACTGATGTAATCGACGATGCGGCCGACCGCGAGGTCGTTGTCCGCCTGTTCGGCATCGATATCCGGCGGTCCGCCGGTGTGGTCGGACATGATCCACAGGATACTGAGGGCCGGCACCGTATCTTTCTTGACGTCCTTTTGGAAATCCTGGAGCCAGATGTCGACGCGGAACTGGTCCGGGATGCCAAGATCGAACGGCGGAAAGTTCGTGATCAGGTGATTCTCCACCACCGGGATCGACGAGGAGGTCAGCGCCGCGTTCTGGTAGGTGAGAGGCTTGTATTCACCGGATGCAGTCTCACCGTGTTCGTGGTCCGCACCGGTTCCCGCCTTGAGCTGCTTCTCGAAGTTCAACGAGTCGTTGTAGAACTGCGTCCACGTCGGTTCAGTGCCCCCGGGTGCGTTGTCGTAGCTGGTGTTCTCGACGTATTCACCATAGATCTTGGTGGGCAGTCCGGCCTCCACCGCTTCCTGAAAGAAGAAGCCCTTCTTGAGGTAGGCCAGCGAATCGCCGGCATTGCCGCCTGGATAGCTTCGGACCCAATCGGGGCCCAGTACGTCGTTGTTGTACGCCGCCATCGCCTGGACGATCCACTGGTGACCGTCGGCGGATTGACGACTCGGGTTGTAGAAGTTGTCGAACAGCGGGAAGCGACTCACGATCGCATGATCGTTCGTGTGATCCTGCGAGAACATCGCGAGCGATGTCTGGCCATTGGCTTTTGACACGTCGCCCAAAATCTGGTCGTACGTGCGGTTCTCCCGAATGATCAAGAACACGTGTTTGATCAATGACGGATCGCCGACCTTGGCCGGGAGCGCGACCGGCTTCTTATGCGAGTCACCGCCGGATGCGGATTCGATGTTCTCGATGAGGTCCCAATGGTTGTTACGATAGACCTCGGCGGTCAGCGTCCGCAACGTGTTCTCGTCGGGCACCGGAACGAGGCTGACGGTGCCCTGTTCGGCGTGCGACCAATTTCCGGTGCTTTCTGCACCAGCGGGGTTGACCAACGACGGATAACCGGTCGGGCCGGCGCCGAACAGATACTTTTCCGGGAAGCCGAAAATTGTCGTGCCGATCCCCTTGTCGTTGGCGACGATCAGTTGATGGTTGCGCTTGTCGAACACGATTGACGACGGCGCGTAGGCGACCGGGATCATGCCCAGCACGGCCTCGTGCGGCGCGGGATCCCACTGTTCGTATCGATGGTCCTGCAGTTTGACGACCGCGATCGCGTTGGCGTTGTAGAGAGCCACATAGGCGATCCCGTTCTCCTCGTCAACCGCGATGGAGTCCGGGCCGGCGCCGTAGGCCGCGTTGTGCTCGCCCGGTATCTTGATCGGCAATCCGAGGTCGATGGTGCGTGCCACCCGCTGCGATTCGCAGTCGATGAGGGAGAGGGTATCGCTGTAGGTATTCGCCACGAGAATACCCCGACCATACTTGGCCATTCCGGTTGGGTGCAGCCCGATCCCCCGCTCGATGGTCTTGACCACCGTGAAGGTGTCCAGATCGACGACCGACACGGTGCCGGTGGCTGCCGAGCCGTTCACGCGATCGGCGACGATTTCCGTGCCGTCAGAGTAGATCGTGAAGTCCGACGCCGTGGCGACCCTGCCGCCCTCGTTGCTGATATAGGCGGTGTGGCCGTCGATCAGAATGCTGTGGGGCGCGTTGCCGACGCGGATCTGCGTGCCTTCGGTCTTGGTGGTCAGGTCGATCTGCGCGAGAGTATTGTTGGCGTTCAAGATCGCATAGGCGCTTTGGCCGTTTTCAGAGAAAGCCACGCCGCTGGGATTCGAGGAGTAGGCCGTATAGAACACGCCGCAAGGCGCCGCGTAGTTACCGAGCGGGCTGTTCGGGAAACAGGTGATGAAGCGGTTGGTCGGAGGTACCGATACTTCCGCGTAGTTGGTCAGTTTACCGACGCTGTCCACATTCGCGACCGCGATGTAGCTGGTGGTGTACGTGGGTTCTTCGTCCTGACTGAACATCAGCTTGGTCCCGTCGGGCGAGAAAGTGATGCCGTGGAAACTGCCGCTCGCACTCTCGGGCGGTGTAAAGGTCTGTACCACCGCGCCCGTGATGGTGTTGAACACCTTGACGGTACCAGGTGCCGGATTCGCCGACCAGTTGCTGATCGTGAGCACGGCTGCGAGTGGCAGCTTGGGATGCAGCGCAACGGACTTGGCTCGCGTTTCGCCCAGATCGATCTGCTTGCCTGCGGGCGTCAGCACCTGGCCGCTGGCCACGATGTAGGAGCTGTTTTTCTGGGGTCCCGGAACGAAGGTCGGGAATGGCGTGGAGTCTGCTGCGATCGCGGATGAGGCTACCCCGAGGGCGATGAGGCCGGCCAACGGGCTCAGCCTTTTCTGTCGAGCCGCATTTCTCGCGAGATTTTTCTTTCGAGCCACGTAATGATCTCCCTTGGACCTGTCGATTCGCCGGTAAGCCAGGCATCCCTGGACTTAAAGGTACGACGTTCGTCGTAAATGGATAGCGGGCCGAAGGTACGCGCAGTTGATTGCAGGAATACTTCAGTCGTGTGAACTGTGCTGATTACTCGACGCGATGGGATGCCGGGGCGCACGATTCGATCCCGACCAGAGGCCGCAGCGATCCCAAGTAGGGTTCGTAACGGCGCCAGCGGCCGACGGACGCCCGATAGATGGGCTGCCGCGCCTGCCACCGGCTCGCCGTCTTCACCGACTGGGAATTGCGGTCCGGGCGCAGGCAAGCATCATGCCATCTCAATCCACAGGCCGCGATGAGGCCGCGAATCACCGGATCGGGATCGCGCGTGAGATCCTCGTAGTCCACCTCGATGAAACGCTCCGGCGGCAGCACGCGGCGCCAGTGGTCGGTCAGACGCTGATAACTTCGAAAGTAGGCGACCAGCTTGTCACCCCCGGTTGGAAACGCGAGGCTGGGACTGAACAGGGTCTGGTGAATCGAGAGCGCGGTGTCGATGGCGGCGCGCCGACAATGAATGATGGTTGCTTTGGGTAACGCCAGATGAATAAGGCCCGCCCAGATGAAATTGAAAGGGTTTTTGTCCGTGACACGGACGGCCTTGGGACCGATGCCCTTGAGCACCCGCAGATAGTCGGCCGCGGCCCTGCGAAGGAACTTCATCTCGTTCCCCGCCGCACCGGCCTCATGCCATCGGGCACCGCACGAGGGCCAGAAATTTAGCTCGCCGCCCGCACGCACGTCGGGGTGAGCCGAAATGATCTGTTCGACCAGGGTTGTCCCGGATCTCGGCATGCCGATGATCAGCACCGGGGTGGGGTCAGGCGTGCCCAGGCGGGGCGCGCGCGCAACGAGGTCTGGAGTCGTCTGCTCGATCAGTTGCGTCACCTCCCGGTCGAAATGCTCCGACGGAAACGCCGCGCTCGCCCGACGCAGCGCGTCCGCTGCATCGAAGTGGCGCATGGCGCGTTGGTACTCACCGAGATCGTCAGCCGCCTTGCCGATTGCGAGATGGACACGAATGCGAGGCTCATCGTCCAGGCCGGGGATGCCGAGCGCTGCCTCCATCTGTGCCACGAGCTCCGCGTCGGCAGGAATGATGCGGCGGCAGCGGACGAGGTCGTAATAGCTGCCCGCCAGCAGCGGTGCGAGAGCGATCGCCCGCGTGAAGCACGCACCGGCCTCCGCGAATTGACCTGCCTCGGCGAGCAGATTACCGAGCAAGTCGTGCGCCAGCGGGTTCTCGGGATCCGCCGCGACACACGCGCGCAATGCGCGCTCGCCTTCGCGGTCGCGACCTGCCGTGAGCAGCGCTCGCGCGGCTCCCAACCGCCCGAGACGCGTCTTTGAGCCACTCTCCGCCGCACGTTCGAAACAGGCGATCGCCTCATCGCGATGACCCAGCGTGTGCACCAAGGCGCCCGCGCGGTACCACGCCTCGGTCAGGGAGGGTTTGAGTTCCGTGGCGCGGTGGTAAGCCACCAGGGCCGCACCGACATCACCCAGTCTTTCGAGGCCGATTCCCAAATGAAGGTACGCATCCATGGAACTCGGGTCGCTCGCAACGGCACGCCGTAACGCATCCACCGATTCCCGCACCAGGCCCGATTCGAGGCATGCAAGACCAAGATCGTGATGAATCATCGCGGCCCGGGGTCTTAAGAGCGCCGCCTGACGTAAGGGCGCGATCGCATCGGCCGGCCGGCCGGCCCGCAGCGCGTGTGCCGCGAGGTCGAGCAGTGCTCCGACGGGCTCGGCCGTCGGCGGACCAGCAACCGGCCTCGGGGTCATCTACTGGGTCAATAGCTCAGAGCAAGCAGTGAACCGATCAACGGTTCTCCGCACGAGAGACCTAACGCGATGGCAACCGCCCAAACGGTGGCCAAACCACCGGCAACGATATGATAGGGCGGATCTTCTCCCGTCGCCGTCGCCGTGGACGGCAGGGGCTGCAGCAGCCGCGCAATTCGCGCCGACAGCGCTTCCGGTTGACCAATCAACGTGGCCACTGCGGAGGTAGATCCCATTTGATACCGCAATGAGCCGAGAACGGCCGCCGCAAGATCGGCGCCTTCGACGCCGCCGGCGCGTGCTTCGTCGTCGCGGGCAAGCTCCAAACTTGCGAGCCAGCGCGTGAGCCGTGCATGCGCGGAAGCGGAGGGCCATTGCAGATCGGTGACAAACTGCGCCAGCCAAATGCGCAGGGGATCGTAATGCCGGAGGTGGGTGCGCTCGTGGGCAAGAGCAGCCTGCAGTGCCCGCGGATCCAGCGTCTGCTCGAGCTCAGGCGCGACGACGATACGCGGTCTCAGCACACCGACCGTTGCGATACCGTACCGGCGCGGTGATCGACATAGCGACCACAGCGCCCGCAGCAGCGCGCGCCCGCCCACGATCGCGAACGGCACGGCCGCGACGAAAAGAAGATACCCCACGCGTTCCGGAACCGGGTCAGGCTGAGATAGCGCCCAGCCGCAAAGCCACGCCGCAACGGTCAGCGCCGGTGCGGCTGGCCACCAGACAGCCAGGTAATGCAGTCTCTCCAAGGATCGTGACCCGGACTTGACATTGATGCGGCCCGGCCACTTTGCAAACAGCTGCAATGCCAGACCACCGAATAGAATGATCAACATCGCCAACAGAGATTCACGCTCCACGGTTCGATCTCCTGTGTGCAGCCACAGCGCGCTCAAGCTCATCGAGAAGCTTGGGATCCACCGCATCGACCGCATCGACCAAGGCAGCCACGGCGGAACGCGGTGAGGGACCTAGTAGTCGGCTCAGCGCATCCTCGACACGCGCGCGCTCGACTTCTCGAGGCGCGATTCTTGCGCGATACACAAACGACTTGCCTTCTCGATCACGCTGGATGAGGCCCTTGCCGCGGAGCCTATCGATGACTTTCGCGATCGTCGTGTAGACCAAAGGCTCCGGCGTATCGAGTTGTCCATACACCTCACGCACCGACGCCGTACCGAGTTCCCACAGCTTGGTGAGTACCACATATTCCAATTCATCGGCGGGCAACTGAAACGTCGGCATGCTGAGAATCGTACGCCGCTCCGCGTCGCTCGTCGACCGCAAGAACCCACCAATTTATTTCATGGCCCGCTGTCATGAATCCGTAACGACACGCCATCCGCGAGATGCCGATGCTGTAGGAATTAAAGGGAATCATCTGATCCGGTTGCCCATCTACGACAAGCGTCGTAGGATGCAGCAATGCTCGTTTCCACACGCTAGCCGATGGTACGGCACCCGCGCGGCGGGTCGTGGATTCAGGTTGTCGTCCTCGTGCTCAGGCTCGTCGCATTGCCCAGAGTGGCGCATGCCGATGACGACGACAAGATGGCTATCGATCAAGTCGTGGTCACGGCGACGCGGGACCCGGGCTTGATTCGCGATCAGCCGCTTCGCGTCGAGGCAGTGCCCGCCGAAGAGATTGAAGAAAACATGACCGTTCAGCCGGGAAACCTGTCTTCGCTTCTCAATGAGCTGCCCGGTGCTCGCATGCAATCGCTGACTCCCGGGCTCGGAGGAGCAGGCTTGCAGCTGCGCGGATTGCCGCCGCGCGAGACACTGGTGATGACCGACGGGCTGCCGCTGCTCGGTTCCACGACCGATGGGTTTGGCTTGTTACAGGTGCCGCCACTCGACCTGGCGCATGTAGAGCTCATCAAAGGAGCCGTGTCGGCCCTGTACGGCGGGGGAGCTTTGGGCGGGCTT
>Ga0116228_10001869_pt1 | contig 17800 bp, 16 predicted proteins | sample S1TSphfallax_2_FD_89694 | JGI IMG/M metagenome (GOLD analysis project Ga0116228, IMG submission 89694) | Host-associated microbial communities from peat moss isolated from Minnesota, USA - S1T2_Fc - Sphagnum fallax MG | ecosystem: Host-associated > Plants > Peat moss > Unclassified | place... | reverse complement strand
TGGAGTTGGTGCACCAAGAGTAACTAGATGGCCCACTACAAGCCTTACCAAGGTGAAAGGTACCCAATAACAGGCCACATAAACCAGCACCTACAATGGGTAGGTACCTGCACCTACTTGAGTGAGGCCTCTTATATTAGGGGCTATATTTAACCCAGGATCTAGGTGTTCCCAAAGGAAGGTGCCCCCCAAGGCAGGAGTCAAGTAAGGGACCCACACTGGGAACACCCTGCTCTGAGGCCATCATCCATTTGAATGAACCCCGATTAAAGGCCAGGTCGAACCAGCAACCCACCAGTGCATCATGAAGAATGGATGATAAGTGGTCAGGAAGCAGTTTTCTGTTAGGTTCCAGCTGCGCTTGCTAACCATGGTGATTAGCTCTGTTGCTTATTTTACTATCTACCTACTGACAGCCCAGAAGCAGGTTGTTAATAGGTAGGTAGTTAAAAAAACCCTTACTTATGTATAAAGTATTTGCTTACCTAGTAGTTACCTATTTTCCTACTTATCTACCTATATATAAGACTGAATTCCTACTGAATTGTTTACCAAAGGTGAAACCAAATATTAACTCAGTTAAGGTTCATCCACAACTGAGTAATAAGAAGCATCCAGTGGATGGTGCACTGATGGGTGCTGGTTGACTGTGGCCCCCACTTACAGAACCCCTGGCACACTTGCAGAAACCCTCAGCTGTGTTAGCTGGGGAACAAGAACCCAATGAAAAAAAGTGTTCTGTTCCTGTACCATCCATCCAGCCATCCGTCCATCCATGGTGGTCTGTTTGTAGGTTCTGGTCTGCTATGGTAGAACCAATATGGCTGTAAATAACGTGCCCTGCATTTACATTTAAAAAAAAAATCAGCCAAGTACCTACAAAAGTGCTTAATTTAAGGTCAACAAGAACAGCCAGGCTATGGGTATAGCTGCCCTGCTTGGAGCCAATAAATAAACGCCACGTCAGCAAAAAAATCCTCTCAACTAAGGGCCCAACTAGCGAATAATCCGTTGGATGTTGTTGTTCGTCTCCAATGCCAAGAGGGCCCAAAGGGCGGTACAATCTATAACCCTTTGGGTCGTTGGTGGTTGTTCATGATCCAACGTGGACCTTGGATGAATGGGCTTTTGGAAGGATGATGTTGTTACCTATTCCATAAATCCAAAGTGGGCCTTTGGACGAATAGCCAGCCTGCCTTTGAAAGGATGATTATGTTGGTCACAATCCAAAGTGGGCCAATTGGACAATTAGCCTTTGGATGGATGATGATGTTGGTCACGATCCAAAGTGAGCCTTGGATGAATATCCCTTGGAAGGATGATGATGTTGTTACCTATTCCATAAATCCAAAGTGGGCCTTGGATGAATTAGTAGCCTTTGGACAGATGTGGATGTTGGTCTACAATCAAAAGTGAGCCTTGGATGAATATCCTTTGGATGGATGATGGTATTGATCCACAATCCAAAGTGGGCTCTTTGGACGAATAGCCTTTGGATGGATGATGGTATTGATCCACTATCGAAAGTGGGTCTTGGACGAATAGCCTTTGGATGGATGATGGTGTGGATCCATGATCATAACTGGGCCTTGGATGAATATACTTTGGACGGATGATGGTATTGGTTCACGATCCAAAATGGACCTTGGATGAATATCCTGTGGACGGATGATGGTGTTGGTCCACGATCCCAAGTGGGCTCTCGACAAATCAGATGGGCGGATGAATAGATGAATGGATGGAGGAATATGGATGAGAGTTGTGGCATATCAGGTTTTTGCATCGCCATGGAAGCAGAACTCAAAACAAACCAGCGACAGGCGAGGGGGGGGGCGCGGAAGGGGACGGAAACTGGCAATCGGTGGTCAGGGTTTGCTCTCAGAAAGTGTGCGCTTGGAGCTCGGATCTTGTTGCATCAAAAAAATCCCTCGCACGCACGCAGTTCCTCAAGCCAAACTGTCGCCGCTTGGTGTACCGAAGACGTCCATTACCGCTTTCCTCACTTGCGAAACCCTTCATGCATGTGTGCTCGGTTGTGATGGAGGATTGATTAGTCTTTTTTTTTTTTTTCTTTTTTGGGGGGACGGGCGGGGGGCTTTCTTCAAGCATGCAGCAGCAACAAGGATGGTGGTGGTGCAAGTGCAGAAGTTCACTCAAAACCGTTTCTAGGTTCAGAATAAATTGTGTCGCCGCAGGATAATGTTGCCCCATGTTTATGCGGTGTTGTGTACACCGCTTTTTTTGTCGCAAGAAAGCTGTGGTTGATGGGTTTTTGGTGAGAGAGGGTTGGTAGGCGGAAGAACGAGAAAGAGCAGAGAGGAGGGAGGGAGGGAGGGAGAGTGAGAGAGATAGGGTTTGCTAGGGTTTGGTGATCATTTGCTTTGCCGCGCTGCTGCTGTGGTGCCTGTTAGGCAGGGGAATCAACCAAGTGGCCACTGATGCAGACGTGATCTATGGGGAGGAAAAAAGGAGGAGGAGCAGGGAGGCCGGCAAAAGCGGGGGGGGGAATCGTGGCAACAGCCGGAGTGACTGCCGATGCCTCCAGTCGAGAATGGAATGTGGGAGACTTGGTTTTGGCAAAGGTGAAGGGATGGCCTGCTTGGCCTGCGCGGGTATGTCGTTCCGTCTCTTTCTCATGACATCACTCTGGACACGGGTACCTTCTTTTCGGTTGTCAGGCATTTTTCCTGAGGTTGACGCATGACAGACCACTGGCAACAATAAGCTGGGCCGCTATAACCTTCGCTATATGTTTAGGCCACTTGCACATGGCATCTTGTGGAGTTTCTTTGCAATCTCGTTGATGTCTTCTGCTATCTATAAGGGATAACCTCTCTATTCTGGAGTTATAGTAATGTTGGTGTTGATTTTGGGCTTTCCCTTTTGGTATATCCTCGTATGTCTAGGTCTTAAGTTCTTAGGGTCTACAAGAAGGTAGCTTGTTCAGTTTAAGATTCATGATTTAGGTCAACATGATAACAATCTGCAGGGGGCCAACTCCTTGGTGACTGACACTGCTTGTAGCATGATTAGGGTTCTAAGTGGTGATTCCATTCCTTGGTCTTGTGGATTGTGATTTGTATTTTCTCCATTGTTAACTGGTGACTTTGACCTGCATGTATAGATTCTCTCTGAAAAGATGTAGCATTGTGAAGTCGGCTAATGGTTGGTTTGTGCGGTACAGATTGGAAAAGCAGAGTCATATGGCAGGCATCCTGTTTCTGGGAAATACTTTGTCACCTACTTTGGCCCAGAAAAGCAAATGTGAGTATATGTGATTCTTTCTTGTAGCATTGCTTTGCTTGAAATGGAAGTCTGCCTGGCTTGTTGTGATGGACTCTTCTTCAAGCTAGATTGTCCTTGTTTTACTGTTAGGGCTTACTTTGCATTTTTCAGATTATATTTTGGCTTTCTGACTGGTGGCATCATGCATGATGTTTTCAAGGAGGATATTTTTCAGACAGTGAGCCAGGAGAAGATTTTTTTCCCCCTGGTTTTGTGGCCTCTACATATTGGAAAGCTTCTCACATCCCTTTGGAATTTTTGACAGTGGCTTTTGTGCACCAAATGAGATTATTGCGTTTGATGCTGCTCAGAGGGCAAGTTGTACCGCCAAGACACAGAAGAAAAACACTGCAGGTAAGTTCATATTGGCTGTGAAGGAAATATGTGCCTTCCAAGACGAGCAAACTGGTGCAGCATCTTCACATGATGCAGCAGAGCACGGAGTTACTGAAGATACTGAAGGTGCACAAGATAATGGATCCGAAATTGGAGAAGACAAGCAAGTGGACAAAGAAAGTGAAGCTGATAACAAGCAAGGCAACAGCTTGACGCAACTTGTTACTTTAAACCAGCAGGATGAGGTTGTTCCTTTAAGCGAAGGTGTGTCTGAGGATGAGGTTCGGGAGGATGGAGAGAAAGATTGGAGTGACAGGAGAAAGTATTATCGTGATCGTGGAAGGATGGGATCAGAAAGTGAACCTCAAGAAGGAGGTGACTCTAAACACAAGGATGTTGAAGGACATGAGTCACTGAGAGGGAACAAAATTGCCCTGGGAAAGGGGAAAACCATGCCAACAGACTCTGATATCTCAGACAGTGGAAGGAGGAGAACTGCTTTTGGAAATGCCTTGAAGAGAATCAATCAGACCTCTGAGAAGACCCAAGTTGAGAGGAGAACAGAATTGCGGAACAAGATGAAAGGTAAATCTGCACCTGCACTTGATCATGGGAGAAGCAAGAAGAAAAAGCCGGATAGTAGGGCTGATAATAACAAAGGACATGGCACTACAGGTGCTGTTAATGGGACTGGGCGGAGAGATAGTTTAACTACTGTAAAAAGTGAAGTGGAAATGGAAAGGTCCTTGAAAGGAAATGCTACTAGAGCAGGCACAGGTAGCCAGGAAGCATCCTTGGCTGTACAGAGCAAGTCGCAGGGTTCACCATCTAGGCATCCTGGAGGAGAGGAGGTAGATTTGGAGAATGGTGTGCATGAAACCAGCAAGAGAGATACTACTCTGAGTGACAATGATGGGTTGGATTCTCAAGTTTCTTTTCGTGAGAGCAACAACAACAGGGAAGCCCATTCCAAGAAGTATAATGTGAGTGTTAATGTGAAGCAAGAGGGTGATGGATACAAGACCCAGGTGAACAAGGTGGTCAGCAAAGGACTTCTGGAATCAGACAAGGAGGTGAAGGTGCAAAAGAAAGATCGCATTAAAATGGCAAACAAGATTAACCAGGTAGGCACACCTTCTGGTCTGAAATTTGGTGCATTTTCTTTTCTTCTTTTTCTTGCAAAGATGAGAGGGTGATGATGGAAGTCTGTTGGTCTGACAGGAAGGGAAAAATGCAGAGTCCCGGAAGGAATCTGAGGACTATGGTAAGTCTGGTGGCCTAGTATCTGAAAAGCGAGTCAAAACCCATTCTCAAGGGCATTTTGGTGGCAAGAAAGTTGACATGGATATGAAAGGAGAGAATTTGTTAAAACGCCGGAGACTTTCTGATGGGACAGGCGAAGTAAAGGACACAGTCTCATCAGGGAAACAAGCAGCTGGACGTGGGGTGAAGAAAACAGTGGGAGGTGCAAGTCCTGGTCACAGCCTGAAAACTCAGTCAGATCCAGATGAGCATCTGACCTTGCCCAAGAAAGCTGGGTTTGGTGAAGAAAATGAACTATCTAAGCCAAACAGTCAGCGAGCACTGACTTCCATCAAGGAGAAACAGAAGCATACAGTTCTTGCTGATCCTGCTGTGGAAGGGACTAGCACGCAGAAAGATACAGGAGTTTTGTCTCGAGACTTGATGATTAGTGAGAGAGGTACCAGCTTACCACCCAAAGCAGACAAATACCGAATGCGAAAAGCTGCACAAGATGGTGAGGCTGGGCTTCCTCCTTCTAAGCGTCGCCAACGTGTATTTGATGCTATGAATGACTGTCAAGCAGAAGCTGCTACTGCACACACAGGTGAGCCTGTGGATGTGAAGGGGAAGCCACCAAGGGACATAGCTGCCTCTGCAGTAGGAGCTGCTGGAAATCCTGTCTCTGGCACAACAGATGCACTCGGAAAGGAGATGTCAAAGATATCTCCGTCTGGTCAACATTCTGTGAATATCTGCAGCACATCAAGGAGTGCTGTGTTCACATCGGACCTTTTGGAATCTGCAGATGTAGGCCCACACAGTGATGTTCTTATTGCAGGGATTCAAGATCGGCCAGGAAGTGCAGATCACCCTGGCAAAGAAGTTCTAGGGGTTGCATACTCACCAAGCAAAGTGGGAGGAGGCTGCGATTCCAGTAAGGGGCAGACTAGCAAGTCTGAAGGAAGGTTGAAAACTATGAAGCCAAAGTCCTCTACATTGGTTACAGATGTTTCAAGTCCAACAGTTCTTGCAAAAGCAAACTTGGAAGCAACCACTGAGAAGAAAGGAGCAGTTTTTGTTTCATCAGATGGTGTAAAGTTGAATGGATCCACAACTTCAGCTGGGTTGGAGGGTGTTTCTGCGACTTTTTCAAAGCTTCCTTTTGAAGACTCAACTGTCAAAAATGCGTGAGCACTCAAAGAATTTGGTCATGAATTAGTCTGTATTGATATGTTCAGCTACTGTCTAATTGATATTGAGTATTATCATCCACAGAAGACTTGTTGGAATGCTCTTGTGAATTTATGATGATGGCTGTGCAATAGCAACCTTCCATGTCTCATGGATGTGCAGTATTTTATTCCTAATTTTGTGTTATGTTTGCATGGCTAATTTGTGAGGCATTTAACACAGTGTGATCCCTCTGTGTGCTTCACAACAGGGTTGCACTTGCAAATGAGAAGAGAAATGCTCTGAAAAGAGAGGGAGATGCATCTGCTTCAATGAAGGTCCTGATTGCTGTAGCCCAGGCTAAGCAACGCGCTCGTCATGTTTCCACTGGTGGATCTACAGCACCAGGCTCTGCAGAGCTGCAAAAGCTTACAAACAGCATGGTTTTGAGCCCATCTCCTTTACAGAGAAGTGGAAGCTCAAGGCTCACATCACCAGTGGAACATGTGCCAGGGAGTGCAGCCACTCAACATGATGCACTGAAACGGTCTGGTCCCTTCCCAGAGTTCTTTGGCTCAGAAACATCTGGAACAGGGGAGAGCTCCCGGCACTTGGGATGGATTTCCAATGCTGAAGAGAGGACTGGATCTGGCCATGGTGGTGTTGATACAGAGGCAACAGTAGCACGGGATACATTTGTTGGAATGTTGGAGACTCTTTCACGAACAAAAGACAGTATAGGACGAGCAACTCGGCAGGCCATGGATTCTGCAAGGCATGGGATTGCTGATCAGGTGAAAGATTTATCATCATTCTTGACTTACCTTATTTAGTTTGTCAATTGTTCAGAATACGTGCTGACAGATATTGATTCTTTGATTAAACCTGCAGATTGTTGAAGTGATTGTTCAAAAGCTGGAGATGGAGCCAAGCTTTCATCGACGAGTGGACTTCTGGTTCCTCCTAGATTCTGTCACGCAAGTTGCCCATACCACTAAAGGTTTGATTTACCTTTCCGTATGACCTCAAGCTGAATCTCATTGGTAGCTGATGTGCAACATCTTATTTTTGTGTTCCCTTTTATTACCTTCTTAACAACCTAATTCTATCTTTGACCACTTAAGTACTGCTATCATATTTTATGCAAGAGGTGAGACATCTATGGCCTTTTTGTGAAGCTGATATAATATTTTTGTTCGTAATCATTCTTGCAGTCTCAGCATATCTTCCAGTGGTGCAAGCAGTTCTACCCCGAATACTTAGTGCTGCAGCTCCAGCAGGAAGTGTGGCTCGTGAGAATCGGAAGCAGTGTTTGAAGGTGATTCCAACCTTGTATCAAATGACCTTGGCAATAAAACTATCCCCCAAAAACTGAGGATTCTGGTCTATATGGTTTTGATTTTTTATTTTCGAAGCCTGGAATGTTCAGCCATTAAATGTAACCTAGCTGTTGAACTACTCATTTGGGCTCTGCACCTTTGTAGTTTCATGAGCTGCATGAGGCTCAAAGCCAGAAAACTATTTCTAGAGGATGAACAAGTCACATGCAAGTATGTTTGCATTAAAATTCTCACTCTAGAGCTTGCAATATTCTCATGTACAGGTACTGAATTTGTGGCTTGAGCGGAAGATAATGCCAGAATCAGTTCTACGACATTTTGTGAATGAAATAGAGTCTCATGGTGATGACAAGGCAGGACCTGGGAATGGCCCGCGCCATCTCTCTCGATCTGAGCGTGCAGTTGATGATCCTGTAAGGGATATGGATGGGATGCTTGTTGATGAGTATGGCAGGTAACGCTTCTTCTTTGTACTTATTGTTCTATTTTCATAAAACTTGGGGTCAAGGTTACTTATTGGTCTTAGTTGTAGGAGGTTGGGTTTAGGACTAATGTACAAACTTCTTTATTAAGTTCCAGAGTGAATTTTGGTTTAGTGGTCTTAATTTTAGCACTCAGAACCTGTCTTTGTAGCTCTTTGTAGGTTACTGATGGATTCATTTGCAACTGCAGCAATGCAACCTTGGCTTTACCTGGTTTCTCCCTTATACCTCAAATGTATGATGAGGAGGAGGAGGGTAGTGAAGGTGGTGCAAAGAAACCGGAGTTGGAGCCTGTAAATAGGCCACTTGTGAGCATGGAGAATGCTTCAGAGGAGGTTGTGGAAAGGCATCGTCATGTGCTTGAAGATGTAGATGGTGAGCTTGAGATGGAAGATGTCTCACCAACTGCTGAGCGCGAGTTGGTCAGCCAGATTGAGCAGCAGCTTCCGGCAGAGAACTCACTTGTGAATTCTTTGGATACGACTGTGAGCCAACCTCCTCTTCCTTCAGGCCTTCCACCCATGCTACCATCACCTCCCCCTTTGCCTGCATCCCCTCCTCCATCTCCTCCACCTCCCCCTCCTCCATCATCACCACCTCCAGCAAGTCCGTACTCTTTACAACTCTACCATACTTCCTCACAAGGTAGGCACCAGACCATGGAGACATCCTGTGACAGAAGTTTTGAATCACAATCTGTGGCAACAGGTTATGCATCATTCTCTCATCAGGGGAGTCAATCTGATAGTGGTTTTCCAGCACAGTCAGGTCAATCAGCACCCCCTGGATTCCACCCACCTGCCTCTCAACACAGTGCTCCAATTTCTCAGCAGTCTGACCAGCTTGTTACAGGGTTTGCAAATGAGCCCAGTCAAGTAAATTCAGGACAGCCAAATCTCTTGAAGAAAGCTAGTACAGGGGCAGAGATTGCATATGGCTCCTCACAATCCTACATGGGCCCCCATCCAAACTTACTCCCTCAGGTACCTCCAACCTCATATTCTGCTGCTGTTAAGACTCATGCAGGTGGGCATCAAGGTTCTCCTATTCCACCATCAAGCTTTGCACCTGGTCCTCATCGCCTCCCATCACAACCATCTCTTCCTTTTCCCCCTTCACGGGCTTGGCCAGAGTCAGTACTCTCACCAATGGGGGAAACAGAACAAAAGTCCCCTTGTTTATTCAAACCATCTGAAGATCAGATGCTGTCACAACACTGTGAATCTTCTGGGAGTGATAGGCCTGCAGAGTCCCCAAACAGTGTGCCTGACACAGGAGGCCCACTGACCACTGCCAGCACACCATATGCACCTCCTGAAGGTTTGTTTTCTATTCTGATGGTTTGTGTTTCTTTGGGTTAGGTTGTTTTCTGTTTTGTGTTTTAACCAGCAGGCTGGCAGTAGATGCACACTGGCTTGTTTTTATCCTCATCTTTTCATGCTGAAGCAACAAATTGTATAAATGTTGTTCTTATGGAAGTGATTATGGGCAAACCAGGTGCATCAGCAGGAGAGAATCCTTTGCCAAGGGGAGCTGTGCCATCTATTTATTCTCCTGCAAGCAACCTATATCCTCCACCAGATCAAATGTATAGGATGAGTGCCAGCAGAGGACCCAGCCAATGTTTGCCCTTTCCATGTGGGCCCCAAGGACTCCAACCTGTTTTGCATGGTCGCCCAGCTCTAGGTCCATATAGTCCTTATGGAAGCCCAGATATGATGCGCCCACAGTTCCAGGGTCATGTTGGAGCCTTGCCAGGTGGCCTTTCTACAACTCCTCCAGGTAATCATCTCTGTTAAGTGAAACACATCTGTCCAGTGAAGTAGCTATCTTCTATACTGAGGCTCCTGAACAGAGCTAAGATTCTCCAAGTCAACAGAAAATTTCTAATTAAGTGTCAGAGGTACAGAAGTTTGAGTATGCTTGGGTGTGGTGATATGTGCAGCAACTCAACCAACAATACAACGGCATGGCTTCAGACCTGGAGGCCCTGGTCCAAGATCTTGGAGACCAAGTTAGTCTAATGCAGAGGTAGAGTCTGTCAGATGTACTATGATCTAAGCTTTTGTTTAAAAGTTCAAATTGATATTATAAGTTGACTTGTGGTATAATGCACACATATGCATATGATATCTAGTACTGTGGATATGTGAAATTGTTGGTTAGAAGTGGCTATCTGATGTAGGGTTTCATGCTTGGTTTACTGAGGTTACACCGCTGATTCCAGTGAATGCTCACTCAGTGATTGAATATTTTGCAGTGCAGGGGCTTACAGTGTCTGCAATATTGATCGCAACCCTGTGACAGGACAATTTGGAGACTAGTTCACTTGTGTTCTGTTTTCTTCTCAATGACATGAAGCTGATGCTGAAGGTTCTGCAGCTATGACTGGTGAGGTATCCAGTATAGTTTTTCATTGGACAAAGAGCATGATGTGTTAGGGCTATTGTAAATATATGTCCCAATCGTGCTCTGCTGAATGCAGATTCATCGATTGTGAAGATCATATGAGTTTTGGGGGATGCTAAATTTTCTGTACATCCAAAGTTGGTGGTCAGTTTTGTCTCCTTTTCCTTTTTGCAATTTCATGCCTATTGGTTCTGTAGTCTGTTTCATAGAGACCACTGTGCTGAAAAGGCTATTTGCTCTCATTTTGGTGATTTGATTCAAAATGCCACTGTTCCTAGAGGTTAGAATAGATGATAGCTCTTCTCTGGCCACGAAATGAGAATAGATGTGCTCCAGGAAGTTTCGAAAAGGATCCAACAGCTAGAACTCTGGTCATTTTTTCATTAGACTTTGCTGGAAAATGTTCATTCCAGGTAGTTACACCCAGCAGTTTGAATTCTGTAATTCCTGCTAGTTGGTGGTCATTTGACAGCATTTTCCCTCAGTGCATGACTCAGAGTAATTGGAACCTTCTATACTGGACATAAGCTGTCAACTCTTTACAAGTCATATCTGTTGTCAAAATTTGAACCCAGGCCTTGAGAATGTTAGTGTGATACTAGTTGATAGTTAGGTGGATTGGGGCAGTATCCTTGGAATTAAAAAAGAGGGCTACTTTTGACTGACATGCACATGATACCTCCAATTTGATTGGTTGATAATGTAGTGACCTGGGTTCTTGAACCTGCACCATGGAGTTAAAAAGCAAAGAAAATTGCTTGTAGTTACCATGTACATACCCATGTTTCAAAATTGAGGTATGGCAGGTGCCTGGCGGGTAACTATTTCCTAGTTTGCATTCAAATTGTGTACTTGACTATTCATCTGAATAGTCCAAATAACCATTCTGATGCAACCATAAAAGATTTGAGTGACAAACTACCCTAATTTTCATAGCTATTCTACAATGGTGGAATAGTAGCTACATAGGATCTATCCTTCTGAAAGTGCCACAAACCCATTTGCTGATTGCAGACATGGCCTGAACAGGCGAGATAATGATAAAGGGTCCTAATCTTGACCTCACCTTGTAGGGTAAGGTCCTCTGTGTCCAAGTTTGTGTCAGGACTTAGTGCTCTATTTCCCACTGTCTGTCATAAGCTGGTCACCACTGATGAAGTTGCAGGAACTCACAACTTGCATGCTCAGGATACTGACATGCCATCGGGTTCTATACTGATCAGGGTGGGTGTATTCTATCGAGCAAGGCCCAGGGGACATTCACAACCCATGAGGAAGCAAGATGAGATGCTCAACCTTTCATCAACTTTGGTTCAAACCAAACCAAATTCCTAGAGTTGGCCTTGGGCTGGATTTTGGAGTTGGGTTGCTTTGTGAGGTCTTGTGTGTGGACCTATTTGCCTGAGAAGGTCTGTGCATAGCACTCTGTCTCAAGTAACTGTTGAAGATGGTGGAGTCAAATATATGGTTTGTGTGGGTGAAGGTGTCCAGGGTTTCACTTGAAAGCTAGAAGCCTGTGGTGCCTCCAATGGCTAGTACTTATCACATCTTGATTTTGAGGTTTGCAATGAATTTGTCCAGACAACAAGCGGGTCAGTGCAACCCACCAGCATTTTACTGAAATGTGATGGATACCAACAAAATCATTAGGAGAAAAAGAAAAGGAATACATGAAGAAGCCAAAGGCAGGACCTTTAATTTATTAGTGACTATATCAACAGCCTTTAATACATCAAACATGGGCAAGGGGGTGATCAGATTGCAAGTGTTACAGTTAGTAAATGGGAAGGGGAGACAAACCAGATTTTACATTCTCTACAAGTTTGTGGTTTGTAGTGGCTTTTTGTGGGTCTTTGGCACAACTTTTTCTAGCAAAAGGCGACTAACAAACTTCTTTTCTTTGTATTTTCTCACCAGAGCTTCACTCCAGTCTTGATGTAATACTACCCTTGGCTATAGGGTTCTTTGAAGATTTTTGGGTGAGAGTTTCATTAAATGGTAAGGATTTGAGGGCTAGATGTAGAACTTTACTATGATCTTGAGATAATACTACACTTGGCTATAGGGTTCTTTGAAGATTTTGGGCAAGAGTTCATTGGATGGTAAGGATTTAACGGTAGAATTGATGGTTGTCTGATAGAACTAAACTCTATCTTAGTTGTAGCTCTTGGACTTCGTGAGGAAGTTGTTAATTGTGAGAGGAAACATTGCTCGGTTTTTCTGTGCAAATTAACCACTTTGAAAAGATATTGTGAACCTTCTAAGGTATTCAACAACAATTGTCATATTGTGTGTCTACCAATATTCCTTTGACATTGTTAGGTTCTTTTAGAACTCATGAGAAAAGTGGTAAAATGATGCCTAGCAAAAGAGAGGAAATGAGTCCATTATAGAGAGTGATACAAGGATTGTGCCATAGAATTTGAGAATAAATGCAACTTTGAGGATCGGACTGGCAAGAGTCAAGGGTATTGTTAACACATGAGAGACAAATGTTAGCATAACCTTGAGGGTCATACAATAATTGGAACAATGAATGTAGTTGAATGACATAATCTAGTGAAGGTAAATTAAGTTTAAACTTATATGAAGTTGAATTAGATTGATGTTGAGAGGATATGGTTTTGGAGTTTTCAAATGTAGCATAAATTTGAAATGAATGCAAGGTTTGTTGTTAGTTATGGCCAATTGATTATTTGAAAATCAAACTAATTCTCAAACAACTTGACATTTGACATTAAAACAACATGAAACCAAGTCAAGGTATTGGCCTTCACATTAAAATTTGACCATGCTTGTAAAAAGGTAAAAGCAATAAGGATGTTGCCCATGTTCCAACAACACTTGAATGTGAGATACAAGAGTTACAAACTCAATTTTGAATATGTAATATGAACATGATGACAATCTACCACAAACAATTATAATACGATTCAAACTTGATCTTCAAACATACAAAGTGGAAATAAAAACTTCAAGACAAGGAATTTAAGGTTTTCTCTGAAAAGGGAAGGGGGGAGAGGTTAGAAGGTTATTGAGCTTGTTGAAACTAATTGCATGTTCTAGGATTTTAAACAAGTTTGTGTTTCAGTTATAGTTCAAGTTTTGCTATTTGTACATGAAATGTCTTCAGTTTTTTTGAACCACCATCAAATTTTAATCGAACAATTGACCTTTTTCAAAATTGAATAATAACCTACACTAGGGTGTTACCCCATTTTAAACGTTTTTAGATTCTTTGGGTAGATAAATACAACTTCATTTTTTATAAAAACTTGACCTTATTTTAAACAAGTTATTGCATTTAATTGCTTGTACATAATTTTTATTTTGAATTGTGTACACTAGTTGAACAAAACTAATATTACAAAAAAAAAAGAAAAGTTGTTTCAATATGTGTAATGGACATCGAATGAGACTTAGCCTTAAACTAAACTAGCTTCAAATTGCTTGAGAGAACAATTTTTTAAATCAAAAAAATTGGTCTCAAAACTAGGCCAAAGGTTCCATCAAAAGGAAGAAAAAGGAGTTGGGACCAAAGGTTCCTTTTTATATCAATAACCGGATAACATTGTTATGAATTCATAACAATAAATCTACTATTCAATTTCCAAAGGAGAAGGTTTTTGTAATGCATTATGCATGTTAGAAAGTATTGGTGATAATCTTTCAATCTTGGGCTACAACAAAATATTGAAATTTGAAACATTTCCCTTGATTCTTCACATAAAAAAAAAGGGGAAGTTTGAAAGCTTTGATAAGATTAGGATGAAACAATGTTCTTCACAAACATTGTTTGGTCATATTAATTGCACAAATTAAATAAAGAGGGTTCATTAATGCAATTGGAACCAAGTTTAATTCATGGACTAACCATGGGCTCCCATTGGATTCATCACAACTTTGATTTGGGATGAAGCATCACTTTTCTTTTTATAGTGTACTTTATAGTTTTCTATGGTATCTATATCAAAGTTGTCATTTTCCCAAAACTAAATATGACTTCCTCAAAACACATTTGCATTCAAAATGAGAGCCCACAATGTTATGACTTTCATTAGAAAAATTCAATAACCCGGAGTTCATGTGATTTGAAAAATTATTTGATCCTCAATTGTCTTATGAAGTCTTGGGCTCCCAAATCCCATAGTGGGGGTTCATTTTAAAAGTCACGAGATGCCTCTCCTTGAAACCCCAAGACTTCCCACTTTAGCTTAGAATATGTTTCTTTTTCATTATGTCACCTTTTGTGTTAGATCCATTTCTATAGGGAAGCTCCAAAAGTAAGGAAGGCAATTTAGAAGGCTATTATGGGGAGGACTATAAAAATAAATTGAATGATATTTTTTTTAAGGCAATCCTTTTTTTTTGTGTTGGTTTTATTATACATGCTTTTCACCTTAATTATACAAGAATCATTTTAGTTTTTTGGAGAATTGTAGTTATATGACATAAAACCTTTGCGATTTGGCATCTTTTTGAAGATTTTTTTCATTTTTCACTCCTACAATACAATTCTAAGTAAAATAAAAAGTGAAAAACAAATTAACAAATAAGCATTATCATTGTGTACCTTTCATGGTTAGGTACATAATGATAGTTTTGTGTATGGTTGTGTAACAACCAAGGTATGATAATCTTTATATCAAGGTTACTTGTTCTTGTATTTTAGGTGATAATTATGATATTTCAGCCTTGTGGCACTTTTCAAGCTTACATGTGCTCTCTTCCTTTGCAAGTAAATTTTTTATTTTAAAAAAATACCTTATTTTTAATTTATTTTTATGCAAAATGGCTAATGGTGAAAAATAAATGTACATTTTTAATTTGTTAGATACAATTTTGAATGAAAAAAAAATGTAGATTGTAAAGATAGAGAGCTTGCACAAATGAGAAAACAACATCATCATCCATTGTGTACAAAAAAAAATCCCAAGTTCATAGGCCTATAAAGAAACAAAATATGAGGATTTTGAATGGACATGAAATCAAAAAAGAGGATTTGGAGAATAAGAGACCTTCAAAACATAACAAGGAACAAGGGAAATAAAAAAATTAATTTCAACCACATTTTTGGCCTTATATATTAACATCAAACTTGAAGGAATATGAAGATAATAAGATTGTTTTTACATTCTTGCAGACCATTCACAGATAATGAAACATAACAATCCCTTATGCAAAGCTAAACTAGGGGTACAATGTGATAATGGTTTATAAAATAAGGTGCATTGAAATAAAATTACACTGAGGTTGTTGAGTATGAAATAACTATACAAAATCCCAATTTAAACTTGCCAAAACTTGAAAAATACTTCACACTCTAAAATGAGATGGTTTGTGTTTTATAGTTAATGAAAAAAATTGATTAACCATTGTCAATAGGCATTGTGCAACTCATTCTCAAAAATATCATATAATCTTTTGATTCAATTCATAAAATTTGGACATAGGGGGTTTAACGTGACAAGATAACGGTCAAGACAATTCATAAAGCAATATAATTGGTTGGATTGACCATGTGATGATCATTGCTACAAGGAAATTCCCACCATATTGACTCGTAAAAAGTTTGATTATGTTTTACAAAATTATTTATTTAATAGAAGCATAGCCCATTCCACCATCACTTGTTGTGAACACTAATCAAACAATAATCCATATTGTTTTTGATTGTGATGAGAAACCTAAACACCAAAAGGAACCAAAATGTTAGGTTTGGAGGATAAGAGGCAAGTAACAATGGTTATATCATCCAATATTGTAAGGACCTACTTTCACCATATATTGTGTTTATTGGTTCTACACATAGGACATTACCATTAAACAACAAAAGGAAAACAAATTGCATCAAAGATGGTTGAGACCTTACTTTTATTGAAGATCACTAATCATCTTTGGAAACAACCAATCAACTTGTGAAAAACATTCTCCTTCCTTACCTATTATACCAAATTTAATTATTAGGTTTAAAGTTTAAACAAACAATAAATGGTATGGATTGTAAATTGTTGGAGCTTTCATATCAATGAAAAGTTCATCAATTGGATTTTTAAAAACATACAAATGTGTATTGCTAATTTTGATTCTTGCTAATTGCATAAGTATATTATAAATAGTATATGTAATCTTACAAAAACCACTGAAGCATGCGTTCAAGGTTCATTTTAATTCATGAATTTCTTAAACAATTAAAGCTTTGATTGGTGATGGGTAAGTGTTGGAAATGGACTTCAAGATGAACAATTGAAAGCTTAGGATTTGCAGCTAGTTACATTCAACATGGACAAAGATGAAAACCACAAAAAAAATAATCATCATCAAGGGATGGGACAAGACATCTATCACAAAAACTTTTTTATTTTCATTTTATCTTTTAGCAACGGAGGCCAACATTGCAACACAACAAATGTGGATGAGGTCGTGGAAATCATTATAGACATTGTTCAAGTGGAACCAATGTCAAAGATTGTTCAAAATTACTTCCAACTTAATATTCATGATCTCCAATTTGGCTATAGTTTTAACCCCACACCTTCCACAATAGAAGTTAAATACACCATCAAGGTGTTCCCTATCAATTGTTTCCCTCCAACCAAACACTATCCACCCAAGATGCATCCTTGTTCTCAAACCTTAAACCTTTCATCTTAAACACATGTTGAAATTGGTTAACTGGGCTATGATTTACACATTTTATTATTATATTTGATGCATTAGAGTAAACACAAAGGGTCTTGCCATCACCATATAGGTAATCTATTTACACGTATGTTGGCAATTTGAAAATTCATACAATCAAGTCATTAGACTTACCCCATTCATATAGATACAAAAAAAATTCACATCATAAATTAAATTCTCATTTTCTTGAATTATATATGGTGTGAAATGCATACCTAAATTTAAGGTTAAATTATATCTATTATAGATTGTGAATCCTTGAAAAATCATGATTCGAAGAAAACACTTGAAGCTTATGTTAGTTGATTGTTAAAAAATTTAAAAAGTGAGTCATGTCATCCAAATGAATTTGATGCTTGCAATAATTTGTAATACCAAAATGTTCATACATGCAACAAGACTCCAAATGTTCAAAAAACATGGAGTTTCACCATCAAACTAAAAGCTTGCACAACAAATGAAAGCAAAATTTGCACATTGCATCTTACCATTTCACACACAAATTGAAGCTTGAAAACTAAGCCACATTCTTTAAAAAAATTGTGCATTGTTCCATGAAAAAGTTGTGAAGAATTGAAAATGTGAGGAATGTATTATAGAAATGCAATTTGACGATACTATAGTTACCAAAGTAAGTTCATTATCATTGAGAAACATGAAGGTGCCTTGGGTTGTAATTCTAGTAACAAATTCAACATAGGATTTGGCCACGGCATCAAATCCATGGGTGCCAAGCTCATCGAGCACAAGAGAAGGTGAATTCAAGTAGGCCAATGGTGTGAAGGAGGAAATGTTGCTTACAAAAGAAGAAGATGATGATCCCAACGATGACAATGGTTTCTTGTTCTA